>MDSY01097853.1_pt1 | contig 43577 bp, 33 predicted proteins | sample 811131 | NCBI WGS metagenome assembly MDSY01 (sample SAMN05326643, study PRJNA326480) | marine metagenome | isolation source: seawater | place: Atlantic Ocean: South West | collected 2010
GAGTCAATCATTAATCACCATCATTGTCTTGGTAGGTAATGAGAACACCTAAAGATGACATCATGTCAACTTTAAACAAGACAACAAGCGCTTGAAGTTCACTGTATACTGAGAGACACGTTTCTTGGTTTGTTAATACAAATTCAGAGAGTGGATCATCCAATGATAAAACAGCCTCTTTTGAAGATTGAATTTGGGCTATAATATCATTGTTAAGACCTTGTCCAAAGGCTTCATCACCTAGAGAGATCAGATAATCATCAAAACCCACTCCTTCCATGTCTATGGGGTTAGAGGAAGAGGAATTCCCCATATATACCTTTTCAATCGAAAGCAAGGCTTCATAGAGCAAATCAATGCTCCAATAATTGGCGTATTTGGCTTCTACATGGCCTGGCAAAGGATTGCCCGAGAAGGTGCTTACTCCTGATGGTAAACCGAGTTTTTGCTTTCGAATATTTGCTTCAAAGACCCTGTTGAAGGCATTGAGAATTGCACCAATCGAGCTGCCCATTTCTGTCCCTGTCATTGATACAAAATTTGATTGATATGAGGATTGCCAGGTTTCTAAAACCAATTCGCCTTGTTCGTTGAGGAATTCAGCTTGTCTAACCAGATGCGATACTCTTGCTGGATTCGCGTTTAATTTATCCATGGCCCCTTCTTCATTTAGCAAATAGTCAAGCGCAGGCAAACCTACATTATCAATGTTACTTGCTTGACCTGCTATCCAGTTTTCAGCTCCGATTGACAATTCAATGTCACCCGTACTTGTTGGATAGGAATTTGTGAACTCTAAAAGTGCATAATCTGACGCAGGGCCAAAGTCGAACAATGAAGCAAGCTGCCATTTTAAACTCACAATCTTTAATTGCTCAATGCATGTTAAAAGCTTACTATTGTCCGCTGGTGACAACGCAAAGTCATTAATAACAGTTAATAGGTTGTTTGTTGAAGCAACATATTCTTCATATGCAGGAATGACAATGTTGTCAGAATAATTGTTCAACAATTCAGACCTGTCAAAATTCGTACTGTTATTGTCGTCAACGTCAGGAACACAGCTGGCAATTGTCACTGAGAACACTAACGTCAATAAAACATTAAAAGCAGAACGACTGGTGAGTCGTTCTGCCTTTAAAAAGGGTATTTGTTTGATAAACATCAATGATATGGTTAAGTTGTTTTTATAGACTTTCGGCATCAGCAGACGATATGCCTAAGTAGCTCGCCAATTGTGATCTTGCTTCAATCAAAGAAGCTGTTGTTACGTTGTAAAAGTTGTCGCCTATGGTACTTTGAATGGAATTTGCATCGGCCAAACTAACCATCGTGTTTTCTCCATAAGGGAGGGACATGATAAAGGCTTTTGCCTCAGATAACTCATGATTTCTAATGGCATCGTCCCCAATGTTTTCAATGGCTCCATTAATATAATGTATCGCGATTGCACCACAAACAAGCTCAAGTTCTTCACGAATGATTTGGATTTGCACATCTCTTACAGGTAACATGTCAGAGGATATTGCCGCTCGTCCTGTCCTGAAAGCAAGATCAATTACGTCCATTGAGTTTCTAGAGTTGAGGTTGATGTCCGTTGCATACTTCAACCAAAACCTGTCATTGTTAATACACTCAGAAATGGATGTGAAATATCCATAAGCTTCATCCCAATGATGTTCCATTGTTGTGTAATAGTCTTCAGCACTAGGGTCTGCATCATCGTTCGCTACGTTCATTTTACCATCACCCAAATAAACCTGCGAGATGTTGTAATAGAAGCAAGCTCCCATGAGACCTTTTTCAATCAACTGAGTCCATTCATAACCCATTGCATTTTGCATGTATGATTTTGTGCCATCATTCGAAGTGACTACACCCGCTCCTTCTAACTCACCATTAGAAGCGGCCCCTAACTCGTTCATCCAACCTTCGAACTGAGCAACCGTTTCTGGATCTCCCCCGACTGTCTTGCTCCTTAATTGCTTTGATGAACCTGTCATTTCTAGGTTGTCACAATCATCCCATGTGTGTGATTCATTGCCAAACATATTGATGAGTGTTGCGCCATCGACAACGGCTCCTCCATTTGCAGTCTTCATGTAAGTGGTCATTTCAGACAACATGTTTAATCTCTGATGTTGGCCTGAAAAACTCACAGTACTGAAACCGTTGTTATCAACAAATGTATAGTCTACAGGCACTGTCAAATCGTAACTACAAGAACCGTCATCATCTTCCGCATTGTCATCATAGTTTGTAGCTACAGGATCAGTACAGCCCGTCTTATCAGGGTTACATGACGTGAAGAAGGTCATCGCTATTACCATTAAAACAACGCCCATTATGGTGTCTATTGTAAATTTCATTATCTTATTTATTTGTATTAATTTTCGGCAAATATATGTTTGGATTTAATGTCTGCACAATACCACAAAAGAGGTATTTAGATTCATTCTTAATAATAAGTTGCGCTTAACCATTGCTTATTTATCTTCATAAATAGGCACCAAAGACATTCAGTTATAAAGAAACTAAACAGCGTCTAAAGTGAATTCTTTACAAATCCATCCTTGCATCATGATGGTAGAATATTTCTCATTTTAGAAACAAGAAGACAGATGGCCAAGACTCAGAATAATAAAACGTGAGGTATTTTTAAGTCGCTATTATTGAAGCGTGAAGTCTGTGATCTCAAAAAATATAGCCTAAAGAATATCTTGACAAAACCTCAATCTAATCGATCTCAATAATCGTCTGACTTGAGAGCCCAAAGCACCCAAATCCGCTACTTACATTCGAATACAAAAGTGAAGGTTCTGCAAAGAAATCTGAACCTCCAGATAAATATGAATCCACACTTAAATAATAACTGGCCAGCTCTGGGCTGAGAGATTCAACTCTTACTCTTGTTGAAATCGGTGCCCATTCAGACGCTTCTGGAATGGACTTTGTTAAGATTTGGACATCGTGTAATGCAGAAACTGCAGAAGAAGAACTTTCATCTGAAACCATAATGACAGAAGATTCATCTTGACTTGTAAGACGTGTAATACGAGGGTCTGTTCTTGTTTGAAAATACATTGCCATCCATTCCTCGTTGCCCGTTTCAGTGTCTTGATAGAGTGCATCAATATGAATTAAATAGTTCTTCTTCACGCCCAAGTTGTTGTCGAAATTAATCGTGTACACATCTTGAATCGACGGACCACCCCAGGGGGATGATGTTGAGTCACCTTGATATTCATAATTTACCTCAAACATAGGTTTTGAAGGCATGGTATTGGTGGCTGTTACCTGATCAAAACCCGGAGCATCAACTGTGAGCGTAATCTGCCCTGAAGTCGTCCCAAAGGTGTTTTCAAGATCTAATTGATATAAAGGGTCGTAGAAGTCCGATTCGGATAAAGTGTAAAGCGTTTGCCCGCCTTCGTCAGTTAAAGTGACCACTGCGCCTTGAACAGGTTGAGGGCCTTCAGCATCTATGACAGAAGCAGAGCTAGATATTTGTGCAAAAATCTTATCGTCCTGGTCATTGACAATGAGTGTCGCAGTAAGCACAGGGATGTGGTCCGGAAAGGGAATTTCTTGAACCACTCCGTCCGTAAACTTCTCACAACTGGTGATTGTAAGTGCCAGGAGAAATGCGTGAAGTAGTGGGGTATAAAAAGATGAGTTTTTCATGATTAAAACGAGTAACGCCAAGCGATTGAGGGAATCATCGGGAAGATGCCATACTCTCGTATGACAGGATTTCCGGCATCATCTTGATCTGTTTGTAAAAAGAAAGGGTTGAGATTGTTATAGGCATTATAAATACTGAAAACGAGTTGTTTCGAACCATCCGTGGTCTTTTTTGTTCGGGTAAGAGATAAATCTAACCTGTGATAAGGACTCATGCGGTACGCATTTTTTTCAGAAGGTATTTCTGGCTCAAAGGTGTAGGTTCCAGTACCAGAGCCATCAGGGATGTATGTCGCGAATGACGACTCGCTTAATGTGAGCGCTCGGCCAGTACCATAAAGCCAAACCGCAGATCCAGTCCATTTGTCTGTAAAATCATGGGTGATGACAAAACTCAGATCGTGTCTTCTGTCATAGGTAAAAGGGTACCAATCTCCACTGTTTATCTCTTCGAACTGACGGTTAGACCAAGAAAGTGTGTAGCCTATCCATCCAGTGGTACGTCCGTATTTCTTTTGGACCAAAAGCTCGGCACCATAGGAGTTTCCGATTCCTTGAGTCACCTTGTCTTCCCAATCACTGTCTAAACTAAAGAGAAAGCTCGCCCCTTCTTTGTAGCTAAGTAAACCATCCATCTCTTTATAGTATCCCTCAAGTGACACCTCTATTTCTCCAAAAGTCTTCGCAAGACCCATGGCAACTTGCCAACTCTGTTGAGGGCGAATTCTAGCTGTAGAAGGAACCCAAAGGTCTGTAGGGAGTCCCAAACCTTCATTCGTAAGTAGGTTCACGAATTGGGCCATTCTTGCAAAAGATGATTTCAGCGCGTAACCTCCGGGGAGTTTAATGTTCAGTGCAGCCCTTGGCTGAAGTGAGTAGTAAGATGTATCCTGCACCATCAGCGCAGAGGCATGAACACCAAGGTTGACTTTGACCCTATCTCCCAAATCGAATTCATCTTCTATATACACGAAGGCATCGTTGGAGGTAATGTCTGAAGGTCCCAGTATCGTATCTATGGCATTGATCTCGCCGAAGTCCAGTTCAAGAGCAGTAGCGCCAGGACTGAAAGTATGATTTGTGAAATTTGCGCCGAACTTCACGAAGTGACGTGCATTGGGCGCATAATCGAAATCTACACGTCCCGTGAAATCCTCTATGCCCGAATTGTACAATGCAGCGAACCTCAAAGAATCTCCCTCAGTCGAGGTTTCTGAGACATCAGCGCCGGTATTGAATTCGTAGAGTGATCTTGTCAACGTTACGTTTGAGAATAGTTTGGGGGTCCATTCATGATTCCATCGGAGCGCTTGTATTGCATTTTTCCAATCCAGGCCAAAATCGAGAGACGAAGTGTTTTGTCCATAATTCTCTGTGGACGCAATTCCGAAATCATCTTTCCCTTGGAATGCGCTGAAATAAAGCCTGTCCTTTTTGCCCACCTTCCAATTGAGTTTTGCATTAAGGTCGTAGAAAAAATATCTTGGGTCAGTCGTAACGTCTGGGTTGTTGTTATTCGCTGCGATTAAGGGAGTAATAAGAAGGTCGAGATAAGTACGTCTGGCACTTATCATAAATGACGCTTTGTCTTTTACGATAGGTCCTTCCAAGGTGAGTTTGGACGCAATGACGGACACTGTTGCATCTCCATGATATTCCTTCATGTGACCATCCTTCATGTTAATTTCAAGAATCGAACTAAGCCTTCCGCCGTAGCGCGCTGGAAACCCACCCTTCGTAATGGACATGTTTTTTACCGCATCCGCATTAAAAACAGAGAAAAATCCAAACAGGTGATTGACACTATACAGGGGCACACCATCCAGAAGCATGAGGTTCTGATCCGGAGAGCCGCCTCTGACATAAAGCCCACTCGTACCCTCACCTCCAGATTGCACTCCTGGCAAAAGTTGAAGGACTTTTAATAGATCTACCTCACCTCCGATTGCAGGAAGACTCTTCACTTGATCTATCGGAATCGTGATTTTTGACATTTGAACTTGATCTTCAATCTTGTTGAAGGACTCACCTGTCACCACCGCCTCGGAAAGCGTTGTGCCAGAAACAAGTTCGATGTCCATGTTAATGTTTTCTTTGAGATTGATCTCAAATCTTTGGGTCGCGTATCCGATATACCTCACGAACACATTGTAGTTCCCCTCGGGAAGCGTCAGAGAATAAAATCCGTAAAGATTTGCTGCCACACCTACTTCCAAATTTTCACACCACACCGTCGCTCCAATTAATTGTTCCCCACTTGAAGAATCTTGAATGTGACCAGAAAGAGTGTAGTTTGTTTGGGAAAATAATGAAGAGGCAATCACAAATTGGCACAAGAAAAGTAGACGCATAGGCAGTACATTTGCAAAGTTTAAATCCAAGCAAAAGTAAGTATCTATGACACAATCGACGCAGTTATTTTCATTCTTAACAGTTCTTGTGTTGACCTATATATGTTCAAATGTTTCCGCCCAAACCGCTCCCGCTACGATAAATGCCATTCGTATCGCCGAAGTTAATCAATCTATTCAAGTGCTTTCCGCTTCGAACGATACGGAAAATCCCTATCTGCTTATTGTAGGACATGACGGAATCGTTCATTTTTGGGACCCTCAATTAGGGGTAAGGGATACACCGTTTCTGGATCTTGGAGCGACCGGATTAAATATTCTCGACTTTGGGAGCAACAGTGAGCAAGGAATTAATGGCATGACTCTGGACCTTGATTTCGATAACAACGGACTGTTTTACATCATTTACAATGGCTACAGACCTGATGGCACCGGTGAACTCATTGATGAACGTATCCTTTGTTTCGGCACCACAGATGACCACCTTCGTGCAGACACAGAGGTTTGGTATGAAGTGCTTGAACTCGTACAACCTGATCAAGGCCACAATGGAGGCCAAATTCTTTTCGGTCCAGATGAATTTCTTTACATCTCAACTGGGGATGGGGGGTCTACTGGAACCAGTGCAGTCGGAGGAGGCTCAGGGGGGGATGATCATGGACCCATCGGAAATGGTCAGAATCTTGAATCGTTGCTCGGTAAAATTCTGCGTATTGATGTGCACGGACTGAATCCATATACAATCCCATCTGACAATCCTTTTGTGGGCATTGAAAATACGCGAGATGAGATTTGGGCTTACGGATTAAGAAATCCATGGCGTTTCTGCTTTGACTCTGAGAATGGAGACATGTATATAGGGGATGTGGGCGAAGTCGATTGGGAAGAAATCAATTATGAAGCTGGAGGCAGTGGTGGCGGAATAAATTACGGATGGAGGCTCATGGAAGGTCCTGACTGTTATGAACCCATAGTGGATTGTGATCCCAACAATAGCATCACGGAACCCATCTTTGCATTCCCTCACGAAAATGGCCTCTGCAGTGTCATCGGAGGGGTGGTATACCGCGGACAAGACATCCCATCTCTGCAGGGGTATTACATCTTATCTGACGCATGTGGGTTTGGAGACACCCAATTTTTCACATTAATATCCGATGGGAATGGGGGGTGGATCGATCAACCACTTGTCCTTGATGTAGAAGGCGGATTTGTGCCTTGGACAGAAACAAAATTCGCATTCGGAGAAGACAACAAGGGAGAAGTCTACCTCTGCACCAGATATTTCGTGTATAAACTGTTATTCGATCCTTTGAACCCTCCTATAACTTTCCGCGAAGAAGGATTACGTTTTATCCCAAACCCTGCATCAAGTAATTATCCCGTAACAGTCGACCTAGGATTTGAAGGAGATATAGGTAGGTTAAGAATATTCGATGCAACTGGACGACTCGTGAAAGATTTATATCCTAAGGAATCAGGCGACAACCCTACTTTTTCGGCAAGCGGATTTACTGCGGGAGTTTACAGCGTGCGAGTAGATGTCATAGACCACGATGAAATTCTTTTCGGAAAATTAGTGATCGACGGAGAATAAAACTAAGGACAGGGGCATTCTTCAACGTCCCTTAACACAACCTGAGTCACCGTACTGGATGTATCTGTCATGATAAAAAAGGCAGATTTCACTTTACCACCTCCTTCAATAAAATATCTGCGAGGTTTCTCTCTGGTGGCGCTTTTCTCGTAATCGACATCACCCAATCGTCCAAGATCTGCCAGATCACTTACTGTAAGACCCCCACATTTCAAAACACAATGGGCTTGACTGTCAGCTTGAATACCACTCAAGGCAATCTCTTTCCGAATACGTTCTGAGGGAAGCCAATCCATACAGCCGCGTTCCGAAAACATAATCCAAGTAAGCCCCAAACCTATCATGACTCCTATTAAATACTTCGTCAAACGATTTAAAAATTTCATGTTGCGAATCTACTCCAAACTATCTTCGTCTAACCTTAACTTCGTGATATGATTGAAGTAAATGATTTGTCATTTTCATACGGTGGCAATGCAGCGATAGCGTTTCCTAATTTTAAGTGCAATCGTGGCGAAAAGCTTTTGCTTCTGGGAGATTCGGGGACGGGAAAAACCACCCTGCTTCATTTGCTATGTGGTTTGTTACGTCCCAAATCAGGGTCGATGAATGTTGCAGGGGTTGATCTTAATTCTCTAAACGACAGGCAGCTTGACAAATTTCGGGGGCGTGAACTTGGAATTGTCTTTCAACAATCTCACTTTGTACAGAGTTTAACCGTCGCTGAAAACCTCTCCCTACCTGCGCTCATGAGTGGCACAGAAATGAGTGCGACTGAACTCAAGCAAAGAACGCACGAACTTTTAGAGCGACTTGGCGTGGGGCACAAATCCGATGCCAGACCAAATGATTTAAGTGTCGGCGAGCAGCAAAGAGCCTCTATCGCCAGAGCGCTCGTTCATGAACCTTCAGTGGTCTTTGTGGACGAACCGACTTCCGCATTGGATGACAAAAGCACTGAATCTGTCATACAGCTCCTCGAAGATGAAACTGAAAAGGCAGGTGCGACTTTAATCATCGTCACGCATGACTCAAGACTGAAGACAAGGTACAAAGACCGCGTGGAGCTGTCTCGTCTTGTTCATAATCCCTTAAATGCTTCATGATGCGCCTATCCTATATCGCAAGGCGCAACCTCGCCTCAAAACCATTACAAACGGCGCTCAGTGTCATACTCCTCGCATTCGGGGTGGGCATGGTGAGTCTCATGATGCTCGCCGAGCGTCAAATGACAGACAAGTTTGAAAAAAACATTAAAGACATCGATTTGGTACTGGGGGCGAAGGGAAGTCCGCTCCAACTCATCTTAGCAAATGTATATCATGTCGATGCGCCCACTGGAAACATCTCTCTTGCAGAGGCGGAAAAGGTGATGAAAAATCCATATATCGAATCTGGGATTCCGCTTGCATATGGAGACAATTACCGAAGCTTTAGAATTGTTGGGACGGAATATTCCTACCCTGAGCATTACGACGCAAGTATCGCTGAAGGAAAGCTTTGGGAGGATGTTTTTGAGGTCACACTTGGACATGTTGTGGCTTCTAAAACAAGTCTGAAAGTCGGAGATCAGTTCTTCAGTTCACATGGGCTCACCGACGAAACAGACGTACACAAGGACAAGGCTTTTACCGTTGTAGGAATACTTGCAAAAAGCAATTCTGTCATCGACCAACTGATTTTAACGGGCGTAGAAAGCCTTTGGGCCGTACATGCCGAAGACGATGACCTTGACATCTCTGCTGAGGAACTCTATGCGTCAAGAGAAATTACAGCCGTGCTTCTTAAAAAGCGCAACCCTATGGCCATACTTACGTTGCCAAACCTTCTCCGTGAAACAAATATGCAGGTTGCACTTCCCGCAATAGAAATTAACAGGCTCAATCAACAGTTTGGGTTAGGTGCTGCGACACTTCGGTCGATTGCGCTTCTGATTATGATCCTCAGCTTTGCGAGTATTTTTATTTCTGTTTTTGAGAATATGCAAGCGCGTAGATATGAACTTGCCCTGATGCGCACCATGGGTGCCACTCCCTTCACATTGATCAAACTCCTGTTGTTAGAAGGGGGGATTTTAAGTCTCTTTGGCACCATTTTCGGCTTGATTATTTCACGCATAGGACTCTTTATTTTGGCCTCAGAAGTAGAGAGTAAATTTCAATATGACATCGGAGATCTCGGGTTGATAGCTCCTGAAGTTATTCTTGCAATATTTGCTATCTTAGTAGGGCTAATTGCGGCGGCTCTGCCTGCTGAAAGAACGCTAAGAATGGATATCTCAAAAACGCTTTCGAACGAATGATGAATCTAAAAAAACCTAGAGTTCATGTCCTCCGATCCAGTTGGATTGTTGGAGCAATGATTCTGGTATCTATCGTTTCTCTAGATTGGAGCAGCATGTGTCACCCGTCGCCTGAAGGTGAAGCAATGAAAGACAAAATGAGAATTGTTGCATCTTCGCAACCCTCTCATGAAGCGTCTGATGAAACGCCTGATGACATCGCTACAGATCGCGCCCTTGGTTTTGAAGAACTCACATGGGAGGATTTAACAGACGTTGAATTTAAAGATGTGTATGTCGAAGAATTAGATGCTTATTACTGGAAACCAATATTTGGGCCAAGTGTAGAAAACCTCGAGGGAGGGAAATTCCATATCACTGGATATGTCATCCCCGTGGATATCGACGAAGACTTCTATGTCTTAAGTCGTTACCCATTTGCGAATTGTTTCTTTTGTGGCGGTGCAGGGCCAGAAACGGTGGTCGATCTTCAGTTTACTGGACATTCACCTAGAGAATATGCTACAGATGAACGGCTGACCTTTGCAGGAGAGCTCAAGCTCAATTCAGACGATGTCTACCAAATGAATTACATCATCGTAGGTGCGCACGAATACACGAGTAAATAGAATCACGGGGTGTGTTTTGTCTGACGTCAATCTTTTATTTGTGATAACTTGGCTTGGATTAATTTTCCTTGAATAGACTATTGCAATAAATTGTACGTTAATAGAAGGTAATAAATCGCCTAATTCAATTCAATGCTAGAATTTTGTAAAACCGTCCTCGTCAAAGTAAGTTTCGACAAAGCATTATTTGCAAAGGAGCTTAAAAAGAGTGTACGGTGGCTGAAAAGATCTGAGATTCACACACTCAAAGATTGGTGCCTCAAGCGATATGGTGAGATCTATGGAGACCTTATCCATGCAACTTTTTCTAACCAAGCCCTCATTGCATGAGGGCTTTTTTTTGCCCTCTCTTTTGCTACAAGGCATGAGGGCTTTTTTTTGCCCTCTCTTTTGCTACAAGGCATGAGGGCTTTTTTTTGCGTTTTCTTTTCTTGCCTGATATAACTTGCAGCACATATGAAGGCACAAAACAGATCATCCTTAAGAGTTGCCATTGTGGGAGGAGGCGCCGCTGGTTTCTTTGCAGCATTCTCAGTGATTGAACATCACAAAGGAGCCCAAGTGGTCATTTTTGAGAAATCAAACAAAATTTTAGCAAAGGTTAAAATTTCTGGAGGTGGCCGATGTAACGTCACGAACGCCTGCTTCAGTGCAAGTCAACTTTCTAAATTTTATCCCCGGGGTGAAAAAGAAATGAAAAAGGCATTCTCTGTTTTTCAGGCAAAAGACACCGTTGAATGGTTTGAAAAACGAGGTGTCAGTCTCAAGGCCGAATCAGACAACAGGATGTTTCCCATCACCGATGATTCACAAACAATCATTGATTGTTTTCTAGAGGAAGCCAAATTAAAAAACATTCAACTCTTAAAACTCAACCCTATTTCGAAAATAACACCTGAAAAAACAGGCTATACATTACATCACAACGAGACCAGAGAACACTTCGACAAAGTCATCATTGCCACCGGAGGAAGTCCCAAGGAAAGTGGTACGTATTGGCTTCGTCAACTAGGTCTTTCCATATCGCCCCCCGTACCCTCACTGTTTACGTTTAATATTCCTGGAGATCAAGTCAAAACATTAATGGGATTGGTTGTGGAAAATGCTACTGTAAGAATACAGGGCACCAAACTTAAATATTCTGGGCCCGTTCTCATTACACATTGGGGCATGAGTGGCCCTGCGGTTTTAAAATTATCCGCATGGGGGGCAAAATTGCTTGCAGAAAAGAAGTACCAGTTTAAAATTCAAATCAATTGGTTGTCAATAAAAAGTGAAGAAGAAGCACACGATATTTTAAAGAAGGCGGATGCAAGTATTCGCGCAAAAAAAATCATGAATGCAAATCCGTTTGGCCTCCCAAATAGAATGTGGGCCTTCCTCCTACAGAAGGTGAAGATAAATCCGGATATGAAATGGTTTGATCTTTCAAAAAAGAGTCTAAATCAACTTCTGAATACCTTGTTAAACGACATCTACGAAGTGTCTGGAAAGACCACTTTTAAGGAAGAATTCGTCACTTGTGGGGGGGTAAAATTGTCTGAAATCGACATGACATCTATGGAAAGCAAAGCCCTGAAAAATCTATATTTTGCAGGTGAGGTTATGGACGTAGATGGGATTACTGGGGGCTTCAATTTTCAAGCCGCTTGGACGACTGGCTATATTGCGGGACAACTGAAATAGTGCGCGCGTTTTACTCTATGTCAATTTTTTCTAGAAATGAACGCAATGTTCCTTTTGAGACCTTCAAAACCCGTTCTCTTGACCGGGCTGTCTTTGAATGTTTTATTAAAGACGTCTTCCGTTAAATCCATCCATTCTGTTTGACCCATTTCGAGCAGGCCGGCCTTGGGTTTAAATTCTTCCTCAAGTGTTCTTTCTGAATGCCTGTTCCAAGGACAAACCTCTTGGCAAACATCACACCCAAAGATCCAATTGTCGAGCTTTCCGGCATAGGGTTCTGGAATCGCACCTTTTAACTCAATTGTGAAATAACTAATGCACTTCGAACCATCTACAACATATGGTTTTATGATTGCGCCAGTGGGACAGGCATCAAGACACTTGGTACAATCGCCACAATGATCCAAAACTGGACCATCAACCACCAGTTCAATATCCAACATCATTTCAGCTAAGAAAAAATAACTTCCTCTTTTTTTTGAGATCAAAAGGGAGTGCTTTCCTATCCAACCAAGGCCTGACTGCTCTGCCCAAGCGCGCTCCATGACAGGTGCGGAATCCACAAAGACCCTTCCATCTACTTGACCCCACTCCGCTCTGGCTTGTTTTAAGAGCTCTTTTAGCTTCCACTTAATGACATAGTGATAATCCTTACCTAAAGCATATTGTGAGATTCTGGGGGCGCCATTTTGCGCGGGCACATCGGGATTGTGATAATTAAACAGCAAGCTCACAACACTCTTTGTTCCAGGGACGAGTTTTCTTGGATCGAGACGTTTGTCAAAGTGGCCCTCCATGTATGTCATCTCCCCGTGCATACCCTCTTTGAGCCACTTATCCAATCTTGGCACTTCTTCCACCAACTCGCGCGCTTGAGAAATGCCCACTGAAGTAAAACCCAATTCTAAAGCTTTTGCTTTAAGCCAAACTGTTCTTTTCTGTGCCAAATGTGTCTCTCGAGACATTGTGCTAATCGAATAAGCTCCCAGACGTGGCGCTTGGTGTCCGTCCCAAATGCTCAAACGCGGCTTTTGTTGCCTGCCTCCCCCTTTGCGTTCTAACCAACAAGCCCTCCTGAATGAGGAATGGCTCATACACCTCTTCTAGGGTTCCTGCATTTTCTCCTATGGCAGTTGCCAGCGTCGTCATCCCTACTGGTCCACCTGCAAATTTATCAATCAGCGCCGATAAAATTCGATTGTCCATCTCATCTAATCCACGTTTATCGACTTGCAACGCATCGAGCGCATAATCAGTAACCGCAGTTGTAATCGTTCCGTCACCTTTAATCTGGGCAAAATCTCTTACCCTCCGCAAAAGGGCATTTGCAATTCTAGGGGTTCCTCTGCTTCGAGAAGCAATTTCATGTGCTGCAGCTAGATCATGTGTAATGTCTAAGATTCCAGCGCTCCGTTCAACAATGTCAGTCAATGTTTTCGCGTCGTAATACTGCAGCCTGAGATTTATGCCAAACCTGGCTCTAAGCGGTGCTGTTAAGAGACCTGATCTCGTCGTCGCGCCTATGAGTGTAAAGGGATTCAAATCAATTTGGACAGTCCTCGCATTTGGACCAGAGTCGATGACCAAGTCTATCCTATAATCCTCCATTGCGCTGTATAGGTATTCTTCTACGACTGCACTAAGCCTGTGAATCTCATCTATAAAAAGAATGTCATTCACCTCTAAACTGGTTAACAGTCCAGCGAGATCACCAGGCTTATCAAGAACTGGTCCTGAGGTTGTACGGATTTTTACCCCCATCTCATTCGCAACAATGTTTGCAAGTGTCGTCTTTCCTAATCCTGGAGGCCCATGAAGTAAAAGATGGTCAAGGGATTCATTGCGTTGTCGGGCAGCTGCAACAAATATTTGCAGGTTGTCCATCGCTGCACGTTGACCGGTGAAATCTTCAAACTGTGCAGGTCTTAGCACACGTTCGAATTCAATATCCGAACGGTGTGCATCACTGTCTCTCATGTCAAACTCTTCGTTTGGCTCCATGTGTGCAAGTTAATCGAAAAGAAAAACCCCTCGAAAAGATATCGAGGGGTTTATAACATTTTATCAAGAATGAGAATCAGTGTCCGACCTCCCCATCTTTAAGAGGGGTCGTCTGCAACACAAAGTCTTCATCATGCGCGGGATTGCTGTAATCGTAAGGCCAACGATGAACTTCTGGCAATGCTCCAGACCAGTTGCCATGAATATGTTCTACAGGAGTAGTCCACTCCAATGTGTTCGATTTCCAAGGATTCTGAGTAGCTGCTTGACCTCTGAAAATGCTGTAAAAGAAGTTGAACATGAAAACCAACTGAGCCAGTGCGCCAACAATCGCAAACATCGAAATAATCGGCTGAAGGTCTGTCACTGAATCGAGGAAATCGAAACTCGTTGAATCATAATACCTTCGAGGCGCTCCAGCCAAACCGACAAAGTGCATCGGGAAGAATACGCCGTATCCGCAAACGATGGTAAACCAGAAGTGAACATACCCCAGCTTGGTATTCATCATCCTTCCAAACATCTTCGAGAACCAATGGTAAACACCTGCAAACAAACCAAAGATCGCCGAGAGACCCATCACAATATGGAAGTGCCCTACCACGAAGTATGTATCATGAAGCGTCACGTCAAGTGCCGAATCTGCAAGAATAATACCTGTCAATCCTCCTGTGACGAAGGTGCTCACAAGACCAATACTAAAGAGCATAGCTGGGGTGAAACGGATATTTCCTCTCCACAGGGTTGTGATGTAGTTAAACGCCTTCACTGCTGAAGGAATCGCAATAAGCAAAGTCGTGAAAACAAATACCGATCCCAGGAATGGATTCATTCCCGTGACAAACATATGATGTGCCCAAACAATGAAAGATAGAAATCCAATCGCAATGATTGAGCCTACCATGGCCTTGTATCCGAAGATCGGTTTTCGAGAATTCGTAGCGATAACTTCTGAACTGATTCCTAAAGCAGGCAGCAGAACAATGTAAACCTCTGGGTGACCTAAGAACCAGAAAAGGTGCTGATAAAGAATCGGAGATCCTCCAGTGGCGTCTAATGCTTCACCTCCAATGAAGATGTCGCTTAAGTAAAACGCTGTCCCCATCATTCTATCCATCAGAAGTAAGACGATTGCTGAAACCAAAACTGGGAAAGAAAGCACACCGAGAATGGCTGTTACAAAAAACGCCCAAATGGTAAGAGGCAAACGTGTCATGCTTAACCCCTTTGTTCTCAAGTTGACAATCGTAACAATGTAGTTAAGTGAGCCCAAGAGAGAAGAAACCACAAACAAAGTCATGGATAAGAGCCAGAGGGTCATTCCCGTTCCAGAACCAGGCATGGCCTGAGGCAATGCACTTAAAGGAGGGTAAATTGTCCATCCCCCAGATGCTGCGCCGCCCTCTACAAAAAGCGAGAAAATCATCACGACACATGAAATCACAAAAAACCAGTAGCTAAGCATATTGAGGAAGCCCGAAGCCATATCTCTTGCGCCAATTTGAAGTGGAATAAGAAGGTTAGAGAATGTCCCGGACAAGCCTGCGGTTAAAACAAAGAACACCATAATTGTTCCGTGAATTGTTACAAGCGCCAAGTAGGCATTTCTATCTAAAACGCCTCCAGGAGCCCATTTTCCAAGGAACGTTTCAAGGATTGCGAAACTCTCTCCTGGCCAACCCAGTTGAAGTCGAAAAAGAATGGACAGCGATACACCCAGAATTCCCATAACGATTGCAGTTATGAGGAATTGCTTAGAGATCATCTTGTGATCGTATGTAAAAATATACTTCGAAATGAAGCTTTCCTTATGATTGATATTTCCCATAATCAGTTCTTTTCGGCCATGTAAACTTTCTGCTCAGAGAGCCAAGCATCGTATTCTTCTTGTGTCTCAACCACAATGGTCATCTGCATATTAAAGTGGGCAGAGCCACACACTTTATTACAGAGAAGGATGTAGTTGAAGTCAGGATTGTCGAGGATGGTACGCATACTGTCCGTTGTAATAGTCGTTTCTATTTTAAACCGTGTAGGCAATCCGGGAACGGTATTCATCTGCGCTCTGAAGTGAGGCATAAACGCCGAATGAAGGACATCTCTTGATCGGAAAACAAATTCAATTTCTCTTCCAATGGGAAGGTGGAATTCTGATTTTACAATCCGATCGTCTTTACCAACTTCCCAGGCATCAAAACCATCTCCTACTTCGTAATTCTTAAGTTCTAGAATACGTTGACGGTGTCGCTTGAGACGGTAAATTTTATCTTCTTTAGCTTCATATGCAGCATCAGTCATAACCTTTGCAGTCCCTGAATTAAGAAGATCATTAATCGCAGTGAGTCTGGATTCAATATTATTCTTATAGCCCTCAGTCATCTCATGATGTGAATCATCATGATCTGAATGTTCATGGCCTGAATGTCCGTGGTCGTCTGATGGGTGAAGTGAACGCTCGAGCTCAACTTTCTCAGCCAAGAGGTGACCTTTCTCAGCATTGAGTTCCTCATTCAACTTAGCGATCTTGTCTTCGATTTTAAGAAGGGCTTGATCTATTCCGTCCTGGGTAACGATACCGAGGGGATTTAATGGTGTAATTAGGTTGAAGTTCGTAGATCCAAATGCATCATCGTCCCCAGCGTAACGTGCAGTCCAATCAAACTGTTTTGAATAGAGCTCCACGCGAAGAGAGTCATCAGATGCTGGACCAGTCATTTCTGACCACGTCTGAAGACCGTAAATAATAATAACCGCTAAAACAATAGATGGGATAACGGTCCAAATAACTTCGAGACGTGTATCATGCGGGAAGAAGTGCGCTGTTCTATTCTTATCAAATCTGTACTTAAATGAGAATATAAAAATGAGTGCATTGACAACAAAGAACACAAAAATGACAAGCGCCAGATTATAGCCCATTAACATATCTACAGCCTCTCCATGAAGTGATGCAGAAGGTGGTAAATAATCACCATAACGAACGAATTGCCAAATCGTGGTGCCAAATAAGACAAACATAAATACAATCCAGAGTGAACCCTGTAAGCGGGTATCCGCCTCAGAAATGTCCTCTTCACGATGTCCACGAAGACGTGCAGAGAGTTGGTAGATTTTAGCCAATTGAGCTACGGCTATAATGCCTACAACTATGACTAAAAGTATGAGAAGTTTCATTCGTTAGCTTAGTTTTCTGGGTCAGTAATGTAATTCTTTTGATTCCTGAAGCATGGGATGATTCCTAGCGATCAGTGGCGCTTTTGAGAGCGTCGATAATGTTCGATTGATAAACAATCCAAGGAAACCAAGGAACAATCCAACTTCAAAAAGACCAAAAACATTGTGGTTAAACATGGTTCCTGGAATAACCAAGAGATAGACATCCGCAAAGTGTCCTACAAATATGAGGAAAGCAACAGGAAGTATAAACTTGGGGTTTCTTTTTGTGTCTCTAGAGATTAAGACCAGAAAGGGAACCACAAAGTTGATTAAAAACATGAGAATGAAAGGAACTTTATAATCTGTGAACACTCGGCTCACATAGTAAGTCACTTCTTCCGGAATGTTTGAATACCAAATAAGCATAAACTGGCTAAAGAAAAGGTAGCTCCACAACATCGAGATTGCAAACATCCATTTCCCCAAATCGTGCATGTGACTGTTCGAAATTTCTTGAAAGTACCCTTGTGTTCTCAACCAAAGAATCGTGACGTGGGTGAAGATGATCATCGCTACCCACATCCCGGAAAACAAATACCATCCATAGAGTGTACTAAACCAGTGAGGGTCGATCGACATCAGCCAATCCCAGGATAGTGTTGAAGAGAACACTGCGAAAAATACCAAGAATAACGCGCTACGACGGAATACTTTATAGTGTAAATCGAGATTGGGTGCCTTGTCTTCTTGAAGAGACCACTTCCGGAACAACATCGCAAAACCTAGAAATGTTATCAGGTAAATAATTGTCCGTAACCAGAAGAACCAAGCTGAGAAATATCCTTTTTTTCCAGCAATGATGTGATCGTAGTTCGGATTCACAACAGCGCCTGAAACTTCTTTGTCAGCATACTTAGTCACGCCACCATCTACAGTCATAAACTCATGATAAAGGGAGGAGTCCATCCAATGATACAAGTGGTGTAAGTCCAAATGTCCAGCCAACAAAACGATGACTATGACAGCCGCACCATAGGGCATATAGCCAAACATGGCTTCTAAGAAACGTTTAATGACAACGGACCAAGCGCTTTCTGTAGCATATTGCAATGCATAGAAAAACAATGCTGCCAAAGAAATAGAAAAATAGAAAAAACCATTTACTAGCAAATTCGCCCACCATCTTTGGTGATGATCAGAATGGTCTGTTAGATATCCTCCAACAAGAGCAATTAACCCTACAGCCATTAAGACTTGAGTAATCAGCTTAGCACGTCCTTCAAATTTGAATTCCATGGTTAGTTGTTATTTTGATTTTCAGTCAGTACCTCCACACCGTTTTCGTCAAAAGAAGGCATTTCGCCTCCATTTTGCATGACTTTGATGTATTGTACAATCTGCCAAAGTCCTTTGGGAGAAATCTGAGATGCATGAGAACCCATAAGACCTTTGCCATACATCAAAGTGTGATACATCTTTCCTTCTGGGAGGTCTTTCAATTTCCCTGAGAAATCGGGAATACCAAGAATGTGCCCATTTTTAGAAATGGCGCCATCTCCTTTTCCATTCTCCCCGTGACAATGAGAACACATTAATCCAAAACTTAACGCTCCTGCCTCAATGTTCTCTAGGGTAGTCGGCAGTGGAGAGCGATTCTCTTTTCCTGCCAATTCATAGCCTTCAGTGGTGTTTGGATAAGGGTATGGAAGTACAAGCGCCTTATCTTTTTCTTGAAATGCAATTGAACCTGCAACAGGCTTGCGTGCACTTTGCTTGTTACGTTGAGACACTGCCACTTCCTCTGTAACATAGTAAGGATCCTCACCATAATCAACGTAAGCTTCTATCGCAGGAGATCTGTACATGTCAGGCATGTATTCAACACCTGGACTATTTGGATCTGTTGTACATGAAGCCATCATAGCAAAAGCTACAATCACTAGCGTGGTGTATTGTTTTGTTTTGTGCATCATGATTCCTTCACATCTTTGATGCTTAGTTCGAATACATCTGTTTTCTTTATTTCCGATTCAAGATCCTGAGCATTCATGCTATTTGTATCTGTTGTAATCTCCATGACGAACTTGTCATCTGTCGTTCTGGGATCAGGATTTGTAGCGGGCATTCCAGGAAGTGTTCCATTTCGAAGGAGGTACGTAATGACCATTCCATGGGCTGCACAAAAAACTGAGAACTCAAATGAAACGGGGATGAAAGCCGGTAAATTTTCAAGCAAAGAAAAACTTGGCTTTCCACCGATATTCATAGGCCAATCAGAAATCATTGTATACCACATAAAGAATACGGCCAATGACAAGCCTGACATGGCATACATGAAAGATGTAATTGCCAATCGGGTACGCTTAATTCCAATCACCGGATCAATCCCGTGAATGGGAAATGGTGAGTAAACTTCGTTTACATGTATGCCCTTGCCTACAAGTTCACGAGCTGCTACCAGTAGCTTTTCGTCGTCGTCATACATGACGTGGAATACCTTTTTCATGATGGTATTATTTGACTTGTTCATTTTTGTAAGACTCTCCGCTTGACTTTAATATCGTCTTGAGCTCATTCAAAGCGAGTACTGGAAAGAATCTTGTAAAGGTGAGGAAAAGGGTCAGGAATATTCCCAGTGTGCCGATAAATATCCCTACGTCAGTTGCTGTAGGAATAAACTCCCCCCAACTAGAAGGCAGGTAATCTCTGTGAAGAGAGGTGACGATAATTACGTAACGCTCAAACCACATTCCGATATTCACCACAATTGACAAGATGAATGTCGCCACCAAGGATCGTCTAATTTTCTTGAACCAGAACAGTTGGGGACTTATTACGTTGCAGGTCATCATCGTCCAGTAAGCGGCTTTATAAGGTCCTGAGAAACGGTTGATGAATGCATAGCTTTCATACTCTACACCAGAATACCAAGAAATAAACAACTCAGTCAGATAAGCGACACCCACAATGGAACCAGTAACAATAATCACGATGTTCATGTACTCGACATGCTTCACATGGATATAGTCTTCGAGTTTATATGCTTTGCGCATCACGAGCAAGAGCGTTTGGACCATGGCAAACCCAGAAAATACAGCTCCTGAAACAAAGTAAGGAGGGAAAATTGTCGTGTGCCATCCTGGAATAACCGACGTCGCAAAGTCCATAGATACAATCGAGTGCACAGAGAATACCAGTGGGGTCGCAATCCCCGCAAGCACCAAACTTAGCTCTTCAAAACGATTCCAATGTTTTGCACGTCCACTCCAACCAAAACTCATAATGCCATACATCTTCTTTGCAAATGGCTTCGTGACCCTGTCGCGAATCGTCGCGAAATCAGGAATCAGTCCCACATACCAGAATACAAGTGATACTGAAAAGTAGGTGGAAATCGCAAATACATCCCAAAGAAGTGGACTGTTGAAATTGACCCAAAGTGACCCGAATTGATTGGGCAATGGGAAAACGTAATACGCCAACCAAATCCTTCCCATATGTATTCCTGGGAAAACGGCAGCCATGATGACTGCAAAGATGGTCATTGCTTCTGCTGACCGATTAATCGCCATACGCCATTTTTGTCTGAAGAGCAGTAGTACCGCAGAAATCAAGGTGCCAGCATGACCGATACCGACCCACCAGACGAAGTTGGTAATATCCCAAGCCCATCCCACAGTTTTATTTAACCCCCAAACGCCAATTCCTGTGCTTATGAGATATAAAATTGAGCCAATGCCATAAATCGCAATGATGCTCGAAATGGTGATCAGAATTTTCCAGCCGAGTGAAGCAGGCTCCATAATTGGTCCGACCACATCGTCTGTAATGTCCTTATAAGTCTTGTGACCTAGGATTAACGGTTCGCGTATTGCTGATTCTTTCTGCATTGTAGTTAAATCAAGCTTCGTTACTATCTACATTCCTCACCTTGGTGAGGTAGAAAATATTTGGCTTTACACCAATCTCATCCAAAGCATGGTAAGAGCGATTGTTATGAGATTGCTTATATACTGCTGAATCCTTGTCATTCAAATCACCAAATTTAATGGCCCCTGCAGCACATGCATCCGAACATGCACAAGAAATCAAATCATCAGTCAACTTTACTTGTTTCTTCTTTGCATCTAGCTTCGCTGACTGTATTCTTTGAACACACAAAGAGCATTTTTCCATGACTCCACGTGCACGAACTGTAACATCAGGATTAAGAACTAGACGAGCAAGTGAATCATGAGCAGGATTAACATTCTCAAACTTTGAATGTCCTTTGTAGTTGAACCAGTTGAATCTACGAACCTTGTATGGGCAGTTGTTTGCACAATATCTCGTTCCTATGCAACGGTTATATGTCATTTGATTCAAGCCTTCATTGCTGTGTGTTGTTGCTGCTACAGGACATACAGTCTCACAAGGAGCATGATTGCAATGTTGACACATCATTGGCATATGAACAGTTTGAGGGTTTTCAGAGGGATCTTCCATCCTAGAGTAACTTTCAATTACACCAACACCTTCCTCCTCACCTTTTTCTAATGAAAAATCAGAAGCATAATATCTATCTATTCTCATCCAATGCATATCACGATGACGAAGAACTTCATCTTTACCTACAACACTTACATTATTCTCAATGTGACACGCCGTAACGCAAGATGAGCAACCCGTACACGTTGTCAAATCAATGGTCATGCCCCATCTATGACCTACCTCCTCAACAGCATGACTGTTCCATAAATCGAATTCAGCAACAGGTTTCTTGTCTCTGGAATCAATTACACCATCGCGATTTAAATCTTCATGAACATTTAAAGCAGGAGCCTTGTTCCATGATGCTGTTCCTTTTTTCTTTTTAGATTCAGCAAGATATGCACTTAAGTTTGTTTCTTTTACAACAGATTCACGCCCCATGTATGTGCTGTGAAGCTGAGTACTCGCCAATGGATATTCAGTGCCTGTAGGCTCAATGGTTATGTCATAGTTGTCTTGACTGGTAAATGGAAATGCATTAGCTCCAATAGGCATTGGTTTGCCTGAGTCCAACATAATATGTTGACCCTTTTCTCCTGTTTGGTATGCCGCATTACCTATTTTCTCTCCTTCAGAACCTCTCCCATAGCCTAAGGCTATAGAAACAGTTCCTGGTTTCTGACCCGGTTGCATAAATGCTGGCAGGGTCACAGTGTGCTTCCCCGAAGTAACTTTTACAACTGATGCAGGATTTTCTTGTGCAATGTAGGTGTTCAAACCCATCGCATCCATATCAACTCTAGACATCATCACATAGTTGTCCCAAGTAACTTTTGATACAGGATCCGGAGTTTCTTGAAGGAATGGATTTGCGGCATGTTGACCTACACCTATTGCTCCTTTGACATAGGTCGCCAGTTGCATCGCTCCGCCCTTTCTATTCGAAACTTCGGCTAAGGCATTTGATATGTCTATGAATGCTGCGTAATTCGGGGTCTCTAATTGTTCAGCTATGGCAAAAGTGCCATCATGAACGGCTCCATTCCAGGTGCTGTCAGAATACAAGGCATCTTCCGAGTAGTTGACATTGTATTGCATCCTAAGGAAGGTGTACCAATCTGTTATTTCAAATCCTGACCAAATCAAAAATGATTCTTGAGCTGCTCGAGTTGAAAATAAAGGCTCAATTGTTGGTTGCACCAAGTCTATTCTTCCTGAAGTCAGGCTTAAATCATTCCAACTTTCAAGGTAATGATGGTCTGGCGCAATGTATGTAGAACGTATCGCTGTCTCATCAGCTATTCCATTCATGCAAACAGAAGTCTTTACCTTTTTAATCCCCTCATTAAAAGCTGCTGCATTAGGAAGATCGTAGGACGGATTGCATCCATAAGTGACTAATAATGATAACTTACCTGCATTCATATCAGCAATAAGGTCAGCAACATTGGTGTCATTTCCTTGGAAAGATCTTGAAGGTTTCTCCAAATTGATGGTCTCTCCGTAATTCCCAAGAGCTTGATTAATTGAAGCTACAATAGTTTGCGTGGCTATATCATTGGATCCGGCAAGAACGATGGATTGTCCTTTTGATTTTTGTAAACTCTTGGCAGCTTGTTGTACTCGTTTCGTTGTGACATTATCAAGGTTCTTTATTGACGACCCATTGATTGCAGCTAAAATTCCAGCAACAACGTTTCCTTCATCAGAAGGCTTTATCATCGTTCGAACATCTGCATTTGTACCCGTCTGAGACATTGTTGTTTCAAACTGAAAGTGTTTTGATTGAGTACCTCTTTCTGGACTTTTCATCGCAGAGTAATCACACTCTATATTCGTAGATGTAAGCCAACTGCTTAAGAAGTCGGCAGAGATACTAACAATCACTTCTGCCTTTGAGAAATCATAAGAGGGTATAGCATTGACCCCAAAATAAGTAGAGTGTGTTTCGCGAAGAGCCATGTATGAAATCGGGTCATACTGAACTTGCTCGAACCCCATAGCGTCAATCGCTTTTTGAGTAGATGGACTTAAGATGGTATTGGTTAAAATTACTTTTCGTCCAGTTTCTGCAATGGCCGATAACATCTTTGAATCAAGTGCTTCCCATGAGATAGATTTTTCTTTCTGTCTAGGGCCATCTAGTCTAGCTTGGTCGTAAAGACTCACCACCGAACCAATAACACGAGCATTTGCTTTGCCAAGTCCAGTTTTGGAATTTCCCATCACAAAAATGGGCCGACCCTCTCGGGTTTTTACCATAATAGAAATGTAGTCTAGCCCATCATAATACGTTGAAGCATAATGATTGGCTACCCCTGGCGTAACCTCCGCGGGTTTATTGATGTAAGGTATCGACTTGATGACTGGTGTTTCACAAGCTGTAAGAGTAGCAGCCGCCAATGAAAACCCCATGAATTTTAAAAAATCTCTCCTCCCTGTTGTAGTTGCGCCATGGCGCTCATCGGCCAAAAACTCATCCACTGGAATCTGCTCCTGAAACTCTTTCTTCTGAAGCTTTTGAAACACTTCTGTTCCCTCTAACTCATCCAATGCGGCCCAGTATTTTTTGCTATTAGCCATTTATTCTCAGGTTCATTTGATTAATAGTGACACTTGGAGCATTCCCAGCCTCCAAGTTCTCTAACAGTGATTTTATCATCTTCTAAGTAGCGACGCAATTCCTCATTACCTCTTTCAGAGTTATTGAGTCTTTCATGAATCTCTTCGTAATATCCGTTGCTGGTCAAATCAACCTCTGCCTTGTTGTGGCATTCAAGACACCATCCCATCGTAAGGGTAGGCTTTGACAATTGAATTAAACCAGGGTAAGCATCTACCAACTCATTGATTTCCTCAACTGGGGCGATTCGACCAACACTGTATGTGCTGACATCACCGTGGCAGTTTTGGCACTGAAGACCACCAACAGTGACATGTTGTTGATGGCTGAAGAACACATGGTCAGGGAGGTTATGCACCTTGTTCCATTTAATGGGCTCGCCGTCATAACTGTCCTGCGGCAATACATTACCAATCTCCCCGTCACCATCTATGTACGTGCCTGTGTTTGAGTCAAAACCTATCGCAGCGTAAATTTTCTCGATCTCTGCAGTGCCAGATATTTTTCCTTTTTTAATTGCTTTGTGGCAATTCATACAAACGTTTGTGCTCGGGATTCCAGCATGCTTCGATTCGTAAGCACTGTGGTGACAATACTTACAATCTATTTCGTTCTCACAAACGTGAATACTGTGGATAAACTCTATGGGTTGGTCTGGGCTGTAGTCGGCATAAAGGCCTATGTCCATGAGCGCTGAGTAGCCAGCAACTACAAGATATAAAACAAAGAATACGCCCACCAAAGACACAGGTACAAGGTTGCTCCAAACCCATCCCCCTAACCGCTGCATGTAACTTGAGTCAGGCAACATCTCCTCACCATTTTTCTCTGCCAACACATCTGTTAGTGAACGACTCACTCCGGAGGCACCAAGAGCAATCGTGATAAAAAGAACAAACAAGATTAGGAACCAAATCATATTGCCAGATTCAGAGTCCTCGCTTTTGTCTTCGTCTATCGTCGGACAGTCGGCACTCGCATCAGCAGTAGCTCCTACAACTTCTGGAGGGTTACTTACGTAGGCCATAATATCTCCAATCTCCTCCTTAGACACAGCTTGAGCTGTCATCCATCCGTAGGTTCCGACATAACGATCGACCAATCCTTTGATATACTTGTCTCCAGATTCATGAGCCTCTTGGGGATTTTGAATCCACCTCACAAGCATCTCATCTGTGGACCCCCATCTATCCTGAAGGCCTGACAAACCTGGCCCTACAAGGACTTCATTAGTAATCTTATGGCAAGAAGCACAATTTGCATTGAAAAGTGTTTGGCCACTTATTGGGTCACCAACCTCCCAGATGCTTTGTGCACCGATTCCAGTTACCTGGAAAAGTAGTACTGTACATATAGCTATTGCTAGATGTTGAACGCGGATCAAACGACTGTTCATAGGTTTTTTCATATCAATCGAGTACACTCAATTACCGTACAAAAATACAATGAAATTTACGTTTATCGCATCTTTATGTCATAGCAATGTCATTAGATTTGCTTATTTAGACTGTTTCCAAACAAAATTTAATTTGTAAGGCACTTAGAATGAATACATCCATTAGATTTGCATCATGAACAAGCCTGTTAGATTTATTTTAAACTTCACAACTTTGGCATTATGTCTCTTCGCTGAACCTTCATCAAGCTTAGGCCAAGAGGGTAACTCTTGGTGGAAAAATATCTTTAGATCCGCACCCGACACACCCCAGGTCATTGAACAAATTATCCCTTTGGATAGTTGCATGACAGTTCATGAGGAGAACCTTGAAATAGTTGATTCAGTGAATCTTATAAATGGAATCGAGGTGTTAGAAAAAAGAATCGGAATGGGTCATGTTCAAATTTATTTGGACTCCGCAATAATGGAAATCAATGCAAATGCACTTGAAGAGATCAAACATCTCAAAGGATATCGTGTTCAGATTCATTTTGGAGATCTAGAGAGTGCACGTGAAGTTCGCGCCAAATGCAGACGTCAACTCGCAGGTAAAAAAGTCTATCTGGAATCAATCGCACCAAACTATATTGTATCCGTAGGAAATTACAGAGACAGATGGGAGGCCGAATTTGAATTGGGAGCATTGAAAAAACGCTACCCTAACGCCGTCATTGTCCCAACGAATATAGAAACACCTAAACTTTGAACGTCTGTAGATTAACTCTCTAACGTTTGTTTCACCTGTATTTCTTCATAAGCCTCGATAATGTCTCCGACTTTAATGTCGTTAAACTTATCAATATTTAGTCCGCACTCGTATCCTTTTGCGACTTCCTTTGTGTCGTCTTTGAATCTCTTTAGCGAACCTAACAAGCCCGTATAAACGACGATTCCTTCACGAAGTACACGAACCTTGTTGGATCGTAAAATCTTCCCTTCATTGACAATACAACCGGCAATCGTTCCGATTTTAGAAATCTTAAAGGTCTCACGAATTTCAGCACTTCCTACAATTTTCTCTTCGATCTTCGCTGATAGAAGTCCCTCCATAGCTTCACGAATCTCTTCAATTGCTTTGTAGATGACAGAGTATAGCTTGATCTGCACTTCCTCTTCTTCAGCGAGTTTACGCGCAGTGGCTGAAGGACGAACCTGGAAGCCAATAATGTAAGCGTTTGAGGCAGATGCAAGGAGTATATCTGATTCTGAAATCTGACCTACGGCCTTGTGGATAATCTTAACTTGAACCTTCTCAGTAGAAAGTTTTTCAAGAGAATCCCCGAGAGCCTCAATAGATCCATCCACATCACCCTTAACAATAAGATTGAGTTCCTTGAATTCTCCTACTGCAATACGACGTCCCAATTCCTCAAGAGTGACACTCTTCTGTGTACGAACACCTTGCTCACGTTGACGCTGCTGTCTTTTAACAGCGATTGTCCGCGCTTCTTTTTCATCCTCAAACACATTAAAATTATCTCCTGCATTGGGCGCGCCATCAAAACCGAGAACAGAGACAGGAACAGAGGGTCCTGCTGACTCAACACGGTTTCCGCGCTCATCGAACATCGCTTTAATTTTACCTGAATACTGACCCGCAAGTATAGGGTCTCCAACGTGAAGTGTACCAGACTCAACCAACAGGTTCGTGACATATCCTCTTCCAATATCGAGTGTGCTTTCAACGACTGTACCCACAGCACGTTTTTCGGGGTTTGCTTTCAATTCAAGCATCTCTGCTTCTAAAAGTACTTTCTCCAGTAATTCTTCAATATTCGTTCCGTCTTTCGCAGAGATTTCCTGGCACTGATACTTGCCACCCCATTCCTCAACCAGAACATTCATTTCGCTGAGTTCCTTTTTAATCTTATCTGGATTCGCCTCCTCCCGGTCCATCTTATTAAGCGCAAAAATCATAGGTATTTCAGCTGCTTGAGCGTGGTGAATCGCCTCCTTTGTTTGAGGCATTACCGCATCGTCAGAAGCAATAACAATAATTGCTAAATCTGTTACTTGAGCACCACGAGCACGCATCGCAGTGAAAGCCTCATGACCTGGAGTGTCTAAGAATGTGATCTGCTGGCCACTTTCGACAACAACAGAATAAGCGCCAATATGCTGGGTAATCCCCCCTGCTTCACCTGCAATGACATTGGCTTTTCGCACGTAATCCAGAAGTGAGGTTTTACCATGGTCAACGTGACCCATGACTGTTATAATTGGTGGACGAGAAACCAAATCTTCCTCATTGTCCTTTTCTAATTCGATGGAATCCTCAAGGTCCGAACTTACAAACTCGACATCAAATCCGAAATCTTCGGCAATCATCGTAATCGTCTCTGAATCGAGCCTCTGATTGATTGAAACCATGATCCCCAACGTCATACACGCAGAGATGACATCATTGACAGACTTATCCATCATTGTTGCGAGCTCCTGAACAGTCACGAATTCAGTTAGCTTGAGGACTGTTTCCTCTAACTGCTGTCGCACCATTTCGTCTTCCGAACGATCTTTGATGTCCTTTCGTTTCGCTCGCCTCATCTTAGAAGACTTCGACTTCTTACCACCTGACAGACGCGCAAGTGTCTCTCTGATTTCCTTCTTGATATCTTCTTGACTCACCTCCTTTTTAACGGCGCCTCTGTTACCTGGCCCTCTATTTGGGCCACCGCGCCCTGCCGGACCTTTACTTACACCACCTCTAGATGCACCGCCTGGTCCTTTATTCGTTCCGACACGACCTCCAGCACCAGCTGGAGATGTTCGACCTACGCCTCTTCCAGGAGTATTCGCTTGCTTTTCTATATCAACCTTAACTCTTACGCGTTTACGTTTGCCGTTGTCCTTGGTCTTTTTCTTCTCGACCGGGAGGACAATTTTCCCAACAACTTTTGGACCAGAGAGTTTCTCTACTTTTGTTTTTATAGCCGGGTTAGATGACTTTTCTGAAACTAAATCTGGTGAAACAACGATATCTGGCAAAGCAGATTTAACAACAATCTTGTCTTTTTCTGCATTCGCTTTTTCCCTTGCAATAACTGCGGCAGCTTTCTTTTCAGAGGCTTCCTTTGCTTGTGCTTCAAAATCTAATTTTCCAAGAACCTTTACACCTTTTAGCTCTGGTGTTTTCACTGACCCCTTTGCCTTCGCCTCTTTGGCTTTTGTGGTTGCGGCAGCTTGGACTTCTGCAGCTTTTGCTTCGGCTTCAGCAGCTTGGGCTAAGGATTCAGCAGCTTGTGCAGCGGCTTCGGCGGCGGCAGCAGCTTCGGCTGCGGCTTGAGCCAACTTCGCGTTATTTGCAACTTCTTCAGCTGCTGATTTCTCAGCCGCTTTTAGGGCAGCTTCTGATGCCGCTTTTGCTTTTTGTTGCTCAGCAATTACAGCTGATTCATCCTCTGCACTTTTAGATCTTGCAACATCCGGCTGTGCATTGCTCTTCTTGAAAATACTGAGATCAATTTCTTGCTCTTCAACCTCAACTTTCATTGCTGGACGTTTTCTTGCGCTAGCAAGGGTAATGTTTTCACGTTCCGCAACTGTGACTGAGGATCTCTGTGCCGCTTCCTTGTCCTCTTTATCACCTTGGAAATTTCCGCGTACAATCGCATAAACATCCGGGGTAAGTTTCGTATTGGGATTTGCATCCACGCTGATTCCTTTCGTATCGAGAAAATCAACAATGGTGCCTATGCCTAAATTGAATTCACGGGCTGCTTTACTTAATCGTACTGGTTTATTTGCGTCGGCCATGGGCTTTTTTATCGTTGGGGAAGTTAGGTCATGAAGGGTTTGTAAATTAAAGTCTGTAAATAAACAGTTAACAACGTAGATGTTTAATTAGAGACTTTTTAATGAAATTATTCGAGTTCCTTCTTTAAGATCCTTATAACTTCTTTGACTGTCTCCGCTTCCAAATCCGTACGTGAGATGAGACCTTCTTCATCTAAGTCGAGTACTGAACGTGCAGTGTCACAACCGATTTTTATGAACTCTTCTATAATCCAAGCATCGATTTCATCACTGAACTCCATCAATTCCACATCTTCCTCAGATTCATCTTCTTCACGGAAAACGTCGATTTCATATCCAGTCAATAAACCTGCCAGTTTAATGTTATTACCTCCTTTACCTATCGCGAGAGAAACTTGATCGGGTTTCAGGTAAACCTCAGCTTTCCCTGAATCGTCTTTAAGCGTAATGGAAGAGATTTTTGCTGGACTTAACGCACGAGACATGAGAAGCTCCTTGTTTTCAGTCCAGTTAATCACGTCAATGTTCTCATTGCGGAGTTCACGAACAATGCTATGTATTCTCGAGCCTTTCATACCGACACAAGCACCTACAGGATCAACCCTGTCGTCATAAGATTCAACGGCTACTTTAGCTCTCTCACCAGGAGATCGTACAATTTTCTTAATCGTAATAAGTCCGTCAAAAATTTCAGGCACTTCCGATTCGAAGAGACGTTCTAAGAATTCCGGAGCTGTGCGGGAAAGGATGATTCGTGGCGTATTGTTTCTTAATTCAACAGCAGCTACAACTGCACGTATGCTGTCTCCTTTTTTAAAGAAGTCTCCAGGTATTTGGTGATCCCGTGGCATAACAACTTCATTGTCATCGTCATCAACAAGAAGAATTTCTCGCTTCCATATTTGATAAACCTCTGCCGTGATGACCTCACCGATACGCTCTTTATACTTCTGGTATATCGCATCTTTCTCAATATCCATGATGCGACCGACTAGATTTTGGCGAAGAGAAAGAACAGCCCGACGTCCGAAGGACTCGAGTAAGATCTCTTCTGAAACTTCCTCACCAACTTCAAAGTCAGCCTCAATTTTTAGGGCATCTTCAAGCGAGATTTGCTCATTCGAATCTTCTACTGCGTCATTGGCTACGATTTCGCGGTTACGCCAAATTTCGAGGTCTCCCTTCTCAGGGTTGATGATTAAATCGAAGTTCTCATCCGAGCCAAACTTCTTAATTATCATATTTCTAAATACATCTTCTAGGATGGCCATCATGGTCTCCTTGTCGAAGTTTTTGAAATCTTTGAATTCGCGAAACGAATCTATCAGGTTCAGTTGCATTGTGGCTTATTTAAAAGAAATTATCACTTTTGTCCATTCTATATCACTGGCTTGAAGCTTGTGCTCCTCTTCAACCCATTGCTTGGCTTTACGTCCTTCAATACGCTTTTTTTCGCGTGTCTTTAGGACCAAACCTTGTACCATTCCATCTTCTTCCTCTAAACTGACCAACTCACCCACCATCTTCTTGCCTTCGATCGGTTGAACTGCAACTTGTTGGCCGATGAGCTTTAAGTACTGCCTTAAAACTTTAAGGGGTTGGTCTAGACCAGGAGACCCAACATCTAAAGAAAAATCTGCTTCTTCCCGATCAAAACTGCCTTCAATGTGACGACTTAACGCCACGCAGTCTTTAATAGACGTCCGTTCGTCATTTTCGAGTGCAATTTTTATCACGTTACCGCTTAAGACTTTAACATCCACAACAAAGCCCGAACCCCCTTCAAGGAATTCGTTTGCTAACTTATGTACTGCCCTAGAGTCAATCACGGCGGTTTGTTTAACAGATTATAAATATTTTCGGATAAAAGTTTAGCGCAAAAAAATAGGGCTTTTGCCCCTCAGTTCTCATTCCATACCTCTTATTCCGCTGCAAAAGTAAGCAATCTTGTAGGAAAACAAGGGTGATTAAGTCTGTTATCTTATACTTATCTTCGAAAAATGTCTTTTGTACTGAAATTAATAGAGGAAGGAGAGCACTTAAATCAGGATTTCAAACTGAGGATTGACGATTCTAGAAAGATTGCAAAAACCATGTCAGGCTTTGCAAATACTGATGGTGGCAGGTTGTTAATTGGGGTCAAGGACAATGGCAATGTCGCGGGGTGCATTGTCTCAGAGGAGTACCACATGATTGAGGCCGCTTCAAATATGTACTGCAGACCCGCAATTAATTTCGACATACAAGTCTGGAAAGTCGGACATCTAAGTGTGCTCGAAGTAAAAATCCTGAAATCAAATTCACGACCTCACTTTGTTGAAGGGGTTAATGACAATGGTGTCACCAAGTGGGATGCCTATATAAGACGAGAAGACCGAATTCATAAGGCCAATTCAGTCATGGTAAAAGTGATGCAATACCAAATGAGACAGGAAAGGTCGGAATTTAGATATGACATTTATGTTGGAAATTTGTTTTCCGCATGGAGGGAAGGGCGAGAACTTCGATTTGTGCAAGTTGCAAAAATTACAAAGATGGGTTTTGAGGAAGTTGAGAATTTACTTGCGTTATTAATTGTTTGGGCTATCGTGAGAGCAAAGCACTCAAAACGTGGGTATATCTACGAATTAGCTGATGAGGAAGCGATGGGAAAACTCGAAACAGAGGGATGGCAAGTTTTTCGTTACAAAACTGTACAATGAGCACAATATCCCGAACTTAGGGGCGTATTAAGGGCACATTATGAACCACCGAATAAATTTTATAAATATCTTCTTTTGTGTCGGATTCTCTTTGGCCTTCATCTTGGGACCTGGCTTTGGAGAGATGTCTGCTCAGGAGAATAGACCCGTAGGCACATGGAAAGATTATTTCCCGTATGGTGTTGTTCTCGAGGTTGTCGCTGGAGTGGATAATGATGGGGCGAGTATCGCCTTTGCCAGAACCGAGTATGCTATTTTTAAAGTTGAATCGGCAACAAATGTGACGACGAGAATAAGTCAAATTCAAGGGCTTTCTCAATCAAATCCTACAGCCATAAGCTGGTCTGAATATGCTGAGGTCTTAATTGTAGGATATGCAGACGGGAATATTGATCTGGTCTCAAATGGCGGCACCTACAATATGCCTGACATCATAGCAAGCAGCCTAATCGGTGACAAAGGAATCCGGAAAATTCTCGTTTTTGATGACGGTGCTTACCTGGCTTGTGGGTTTGGGGTGGTGGTCTTAGACTTGGTGAAATTCGAGGTGAGGGATACATGGTTTATGACTGGATCACAAGATTTACGAGAAGTTTTGGATGTCTGTTTGGTCGGAGACAAATGGGTCGTCGCCACAGACGCTGGGGTCTTTGAGGCCCCGGTGAATCATCAATTTCTCTCTGGTGCTGATGCATGGACAAGGTGGGAGGATTTGCCTGAAGCACCCGACCATTACACGAGTGAAATAGAGCGTTTCGGTGAGGACATCCTTGTCATCCTAAGCCAAGGTGCTACGAGTAGATTATGGGTCATGCGCGCCGATGGTACTTCAGAAATATTTCCAGGATGGGCGCTAGAGGGTGAAGAACTGTGGGGACTGGACGTCACTTCGGACACGCTTGTTTTAGGCCGTTGTTGTGGGGTTGACCTTTACGATTCTGAATACAACCCCATTCCAGAAAACAACGAATTTGGGGATTGGATGCAGGTTCGAGGTGTAGCGTTTGACGCGACAGGCCCAGGTGTAGTTTGGATTGCAAGCAGAATAGGTGGCCTGTTGCGATATGTTTCCGATCCTGAACCAGGGCTTGAAAATGGGGTTTTTGCACCCTCAGGACCAGCCACAGCAGATGTAAGAGAAATAGATTGCTGGAATTCAAACCTGTGGGTTGCAACAGGAGGTGTTGATGCATCTTGGGTGCCAAACTACAACTCTGAAGGAATTCATGGCTTCGTCGATGGGGACTGGATCGATATAGACCAAGTCGATGGTGAAAATGACATCTCTGGGATCAGAGATTACATGGCAGTCAGTATTGACCCCCTCAACCCCAAACATGTGATGTTTGGCTCATTTGAAGAGGGACTTATAGAAGTCCTAGATGGTGAGATCGTTGAGATCTGGAATGAATATAACAGCACCATACAGCAGGGGAATTTCGGTGGGAGTCCAAGGACTGGAGTTCCAGGAGTAGATTTTGACAAATATGGAAACGTCTGGTTTACAAACTTTTTCAGCAACAACCCATTGCAAGTGCGCTTGGCTGACGGCACGTTTGTCGCAATGGATTTGGGGGACGACCTAACCTCAAGCGACAATGTGGGTGAACTTCTGGTGACAAGAGACGGATATGTTTGGGTGATTCTCCCTAGAGGAGGCGGGCTTCTCGTTTTTGATCCAAACGGGACACCTTCAAACACATCAGATGATGATTGGCGGTTTCTAAACATTGACTCTGATGATGGAGGGCTCCCTTCAAATTATATTTACTCACTTGAAGAAGATTTGGATGGAGAGATTTGGATTGGAACAGCTTCGGGACCTGCAATATTCTATAGATCCGCTGAACTGTTTGAAAATGACTATGAAACGACCGCATCGCAAATACTTATTTTGCAAGACGGAAATTACCAGTACCTTCTCGAAACAGAAGAAATCACCTCAATACAGATTGATGGTGGAAATAGAAAATGGATCGGAACCTCTGGTTCAGGAATCTATGTTCTCAGTGATGATGGACTCACCATAGAACTTCAATTATCACCCGAAAACAGCCCCCTACCTTCAGATAATATTCAAGACATTGCGATCAACCAGGCCAATGGAGAGGTCTTCATCGCCACCACACGTGGAATAATTTCATACCTAGGTGAAGCCACGAATTGGGATTCCAAAATGGAGAATGTTTTTGTGTTTCCAAATCCGGTGGATGCTTATCACGAGGGACCCATTACCATTGACGGGTTAGCCTTTGAAAGCACTGTTCATGTCACAGACGCATCCGGAAGAGTCATCGCAGTTTTGGAGTCAATGGGAGGTCGGGCGACATGGGATGGGAGGTTAAGTGATGGGACGATGGCCCCATATGGTGTCTATTTAATCTTCGCAACAAACGCTGACGGCAAAACATCATCCACGACAAAACTTGCAATCACACGTTGATTGACTCAAATAATCAAAATGAAAACGCCAACGCTACCCCCATCTAAATTGCCAGAGGTGGGTACAACGATTTTTACAACAATGTCTGCGTTAGCTTCAGAACATGGGGCGCTGAATGTGGCACAGGGGTTCCCCGACTTGTCCCCTCCCATAAACCTTAAAGAAGCTGTCAAGCGAGCGATTGATGAAGGGTACAATCAATATGCACCTATGGCGGGAGATTTAGGCCTTCGCGCTTGGATCGCTGAAATGTACGATCAAGCGCACGGCGCATTTTACAATGCAGACTCTGAAATAACCATCGGAGCTGGCGCATCTTCTTTGCTGTTTGCATCAATCCAAGCGCTCGTATTCCCTGGAGACGAAGTCATTATCGTAGATCCTGCATACGATTTATACGCACCAGCTGTTCATCTTGCGGGAGGAGTCATCGCAAGAGCAGCACTCCCCCAACCTCCAAATTTAGGCGGACCCGGCGGCGCAATAGATTCTGAAATTATTTGCAATCTGATATCTGATAAAACGAAGTTGGTCATCATAAATGCACCTCACAATCCTACTGGTGCTTGCTTTACCGCAGAGGGTTTAAACGAACTCGCAGATGTGCTGTCAGAATCAAATTGCTTTTTATTTAGTGACGAAGTGTATGGACCCATGAATCACGATGGCAGACCATTTTTAAGTGCGGCTGGACATCCTGGACTTAAAAACCGAACACTTGTGTTCGGCAGTTTCGGGAAACTTCTTCACGCAACTGGATGGAAAATAGGTTGGGTTACAGCGCCAGAAGAAATCACAAGAGAACTTAGAAAAATACATCAGTATGATGTGTTCTCTACGGGAGCACCTATTCAAAGAGGACTCGCTCAGTATCTCATTACAGAGGACGCATCAAAACACTTGCGCGAACTGGGACCTATCTATGAAAAAAAGCGCGATAGACTTTTAAGAGGTTTGGATGGAACCGCGTTCATTTTCTCTCCCGCGGAAGGCGGGTATTTCCAAATCCTAGATTACAGCAAGCTCGATTCTCGTGGCGACATCGAGGTCGCTCGTGAATGGACGATAAAGCACGGGATAGCCACGATTCCGTTGTCCCCATTTAGACAACTTGGGAGTAAAGAAGCCAAAGAGGAGAGGCGTTTGAGAATCTGTTTTGCAAAAGACGACAGCACCATTGATGAGGCCATCAAAAAACTCCGAGCGATTGACATGTATTATAAATCGCGATGAGTTCAAGTCAAAATAAGGAGACCCTACTCCATATTGTAGGGATACAGTCGCCAATCATTTGGGAAAATCCCAACGCAAATCGCATGGCTTTTTCTGAACGCATTGAGAACGCTATGAAGGAGAAGAATGACATTGATCTAATTGTCCTTCCAGAAGTATTCACCACGGGGTTCTCAATGAATATTGATGCCATAGACTCATGGAAGTCTGGAAAAACATTAGATTGGATGCGTGACCTTTCAAAAAAGTACAATGTCGCGATCACCGGCAGTGTTGCTTTTAGGTTTGAGGAGGGGATTGCAAGAAACCGGAGTGTGTTTGTAAAACCGGATGGAAGTTTCGAATGCTATGACAAGCGACATCTGTTCACGTTTGGGAATGAGAATGCACATTATCAAGGAGGAGAAGCGCGAAAAATAGTTGAATTCCGAGGGTGGCGAATCCTTCTACAAATATGTTATGACTTGAGGTTTCCAAGTTTTTCGAGGAATTCTATGTCGAACATATACGATGTTGCACTTTACGTAGCGAACTGGCCTGAAGTGCGTCGTCATCCCTGGAGAACGTTGCTTCAAGCCCGAGCAATCGAAAATCAATGCTACGTCGTGGGGGTCAATCGAACGGGGTCTGACCCAAACAACATTGCCTATCGAGGAGACAGTTTAGGTGTAGACCCGTATGGCAACATATTAAGCGATGCCGATCAAGGAGAAGCTCTCACGCTTGTTTGCAATCGCGTGACGCTAGATGGGTTTCGATCAAAGTTCCCAGTACTTGAGGACGCGGATTAAAGTGACTCTTTACTTAAAAGCGTTTTCGCCAGTGATGTCCATTCCTGTAATCAGGAGGTGAATATCATGTGTGCCCTCATATGTAATCACAGATTCCAGATTCATCATGTGTCGCATAATAGGGTATTCATTCATAATGCCCATCGCACCTAACATCTGACGCGCTTCGCGAGCGATGGTAATGGCCATATCGACATTGTTGCGTTTGGCCATCGAAATTTGAGCTGTGGTGGCACGTCCTTCATTTCGTAGTTGACCCAAGCGAAACGTCAGAAGTTGAGCCTTCGTTATTTCTGTAATCATCTCAGCCAACTTTTTCTGTTGGAGTTGAAACGATGCAATGGGTTTACCAAACTGTATCCTCTCCTTAGAGTAGCGAAGTGCTGTATCGTAACAGTCTAATGCCGCGCCTATCGCTCCCCATGCAATCCCAAAACGAGCTGAATCTAAGCATCCAAGTGGGGCACCTAGCCCTGATTTTTCCGGAAGAATGTTTGCTTTAGGGACACGCACATTGTCAAAAATAAGTTCCCCTGTGTCAGACGCTCTAAGTGACCACTTGCCCTTCATGGTAGGCGTTGTGAAGCCTTCCATACCTCGCTCAACGATAAGTCCATGGATACGGCCTTCCTCGTTCTTAGCCCATACCACAGCAATTTGAGCAAATGGCGAATTGGAAATCCACATCTTTGCGCCATTTAAGATGACATCATCACCATCTTCGACGTAGCTCGTGATCATGCCTCCAGGATTAGATCCGTGGTCAGGCTCAGTCAAACCAAAGCACCCAATCCACTCTCCAGTCGCGAGTTTGGGCAAGTATTTCGTTTTTTGTGCTTCAGAACCATACTTCCAGATAGGGTACATCACTAAAGAACTCTGAACGGAAGCGGTTGAACGCAGTCCAGAATCACATCTTTCGAGCTCTTGCATAATGAGACCATAGGAAATTTGGTCCAAACCCGCACCCCCATATTCAACAGGGATATACGGACCGAAAGCCCCGATCGCACCAAGACCTGGAAGTAAATGCTTAGGGAAAACCTGCTTTTCAGCTGCTTCCTCAATAATCGGGCTCACCTCTTGTTTCACCCAAGCACGAGCCGCGTCGCGGATCAGCTTTTGTTCCTCTGTGAGGAGATCGTCCATATTAAAGTAATCGTGACCTTGAAATAAATCTGTACGCATCTTGATGTGTTTATTCAGAATGCAAATCTAATCCTTTTCTGACGCTTCGTATGCAACATCGACCTCTAAAGGTAGGATGCCATCTGCATACGCTGAAACAGCTAATTTATCTGCTACTTCATTGTATTCATTGCCTGCGTGCCCCTTCACCCAAACAAATTCCACTTTATGAATTTCATAAATTTTCAAAAATCGCTTCCAGAGGTCGGGATTCTTTTTCCCTTTGAAGTTCTTTTTCACCCACCCAAAGACCCATTTTTTCTTGACTGAGTCGACAACATATTTCGAGTCCGAGAAGATTGTCACATCTGTCCCTGGGGTCTTTAAAGCCTCAAGAGATTTGATCACGGCAAGAAGCTCCATCCTGTTATTCGTTGTCAAGCGAAACGCGCCACTGAGCTCTTTATAGTGTTTTCCAGAAAGCATCACCGCACCATACCCTCCTGGACCGGGATTCCCACTCGCACCACCATCTGTATATACTGTCACCTTTGCCATTTTTCCTTAGGTAAATTAGACCAAATTCTTTGCATTATCTGCGAACAGTTTCACAGCGATGGCGAGAAGTATGATGCCGAATACCTTTCTAAGAACAGCAATGCCGCCTTCACCGAGTAACCTTTCTAATCGCCCCAAATTCTTAAGAACGATAAAGACAATTGCCATATTTATAATGATGGCAATCATAATGTTGAGTTGTGCAAATTCCGCTCTTAGAGACAAAATAGACGTCATGCTTCCAGCTCCAGCAATTAGAGGGAAAGCAACGGGAACGATCGTCGCGGTTTTCATAGAAGAGGGGTCACTCTTAAAAAGCTCTATTCCCAGAATCATTTCGAGCGCCATAAAAAACAAGACAAACGACCCTGCGACAGCAAAACTATTGACATCAACCCCTAAAAAGGTAATGATCCCTTCTCCAATAAATAAAAATGCCAGCATAATCCCCAGTGCCACCAAGGTCGCTCTGCCCGGATGAATGTCGCCCGATTTTTGCTTAACATCCATTAAAATCGGGATACTTCCCACAATATCTATCACGGCAAAAAGCACCATCGTGCTTTTTAAGAGTTGTGCAGGGTCAATCATCATGACATCAAAATTAATTATTTGTCCAAAGTAATTAACTCCGTCGAAATTCTTGGGTAATACGCGTGTTCAAGTTTCAACACTCTTTCAGCAATTTCTTGGGCATTTGTGACATCATCTATTTTTACACGGCCCTGAAATACCACGGCGCCATCGTCATAATGCTCATTCACATAATGAATGGTCATTCCGCTTTCTTTTTCCCCTGCTTGAAAAACAGCTTCATGTATTCGTATTCCATACATTCCCTTTCCACCATACTTAGGCAATAGTGAAGGATGAATATTTAAGATTCGACCTTGATAACGACTACAAAATTCAATTGGAATTCTGAGAAGAAACCCCGCAAGTAACACCCAGTCTACCTCAAGTTTTTCCAGAGCGTTCAGTAAAGACCCATTGTTAAGATCCTCTTTTGTAAAATGACCGTGATGTACTTCGGAATGACGCGCTTTTTCTAGGACACCTGCTGAGGCACGATTGGACCCAACAAAAACGACCTCAATATTTTCTTGCGAAGCAAAGTGCGTGATGAGGGCCTGAGCATTAGAGCCCGAACCCGAAGATAAAATCGCGACCTTCTTAAGCATCTGAAATTGCGTTTTTAGAACTCCATAAAACCAAGTTCTACAATACTGCGCTCATAGTCCTCAATTTGCGCTTCCATAAGTCCCAAACGCGTGTCCAATTCACCGACAATGGGATCTTCAGGGTGGTAGTATTTATACACCCGAATCAGCCTGTCGTTGATTTGAATCGCAAGATCAATCTCAGAAGCCATCGCGGTGAAATACTCGGCATCTAAAGAAAGTGCGAATTCTACAAGTTCTTCCTGTTGTTTAAACAAATCTTGAAGAAGTTCTTGGGCTTTGTCTAACGCCGCTTTTCGTTGCGTGTCATCCAAGCTGTTTGCGTTAGGCGAAAGCAAACTGTCTGAACTGGCTAACTCAGCATAGGCTTCTACGACCGGCATAAGAACTCTTGTGTAGGGAACGTTTTCCTTAGGTGTTACGCGAAGTAATTTGTCGAGCACCTCCAGTGCACGTTGTGGATCATTAACATCTATGAGAGCGTCGGCGAGATTTGCCATTTGGAGCCGAACATTTGTGACCATACGCCTGTTGTTCTCATCCATATAAATGCCGTGCTCCAGATCGTCCATACCTCCCCAGCTCCAATTCTCCATGACGTTCTCGTACATCACATCTGTTTCAATCCCGCCAATTAAATTCGGATTAGGGTTTTCCGTGTACTTGATCGGTACGAGTCGATATGCGAGCCCTTCTAGACGGAAGTAATCTTGAAGACCGATGTATGAATCTCCTCCAGTAGTGACTGCAAAATATACGGGGCGCTCCCAATCGTTGTTTGCCAACATGGACAATACTGCGAGTTGATTCTTGAGGATGTACTGTAGCGGTTCACCTTGTCCATCTAGGACAGTCCATTCTAGTGCATCAACAACAGCTGACGCCTCGTCAGCATTGACAATTCCTAGCGCAACGACACGGGCGGAATCGACGGGAAGACTGAACTTGTTTGTCGGGAAGTAAGGATAACTTTTCTCCCCATAACTTTTCTTAATGTCGTCATCTAACGCCGTACGTAAAGCTTCTGTCAAATCGACAAAACCTGGTGAACTTGTAGGCTCGAGAAGCACAATATCTCTGGTCCCCTGTCTATACTGTTCTTCAGACATTTTAATAGGAAGAGGAGCGCTCTCGTATGCACGGCGTTTCATTTGGTCTATATACCAATCCGTATTCAAAAGACTCAAGTTACAAACCCTGACATCCGTTCGTACACCCTCTACCTCTTGTGCATACCAAAGCGGGAACGTGTCATTGTCACCGTTCGTGAACAGAATCGCGTTAGGCGCCAGTGACTCTAAATAGTTTTTCGCGAAATCCACACCCGTGGTTCTGTGTGATCGATTGTGGTCGTCCCACCCTTCAAACGCCATCAGAAGGGGGACGAGTAACGTCATCCCAACCAGGGTAAGCGCACGTCCATTTTCATTCAATCCCATGAGGCGGGAAGCATGTGCAATTGCGAAAAGTGCCGCACCGCAGAACGTCATAAATAAGATACTTAATGAAAGATAATGAGGCGTACCACCTAGGTGTTCTAATACGTAAAACATGACACCTACTCCCAATGGGAAGCCAAATCCACGCAAGTGAATCATCCAATCAATTCTTCTCGCTGCATCGAAGAGGGCAAAAACGCTCATACCAATCCACATCGCAAAGGCATAAAATGATCCTACATAGGCGTAATCACGCTCGCGTGGCTGCATTGGTGTTTGATTGAGATAAACAACAATAGCGAGTCCAGTCATGAAGAACAATAGACCTACAGTACCTGCACCTCTTGGGTCGCGTACGATTTGGAATATTAAACCGATCAAACCCAGCAACAACGGAAGATAAAAGAATTTGTTTAACCCTCTGTTTTCAGACATCTCCTGAGTCAGGGTATCCCTACTTCCAATCCTCAATGCGTCAATGGAATCAACGCCAGAAAGCCAGTTACCACTTTGAAAGTCTCCATGCCCTTGTGTGTCGTTCTGCTTCCCCGCAAAATTCCACATAAAATAGCGGAAGTACATCCACCCCACTTGGTAGTCAACAAAATATCTGAGATTCTCCCCCAAGGAAGGCTGCAACTTGTCATAGACTTTATTTAAGGATGCCAGTGCTTGTTGTTGCTCTGTATAATCCCTAGCACGTGCGGCGGTGGATTCATAATAACGTTTTTCTTGATTGAGGCGTTTTACAAATCCTTTCCCTCTGTCCAAACCCTGTGCAAGACGATCCGTGATCATTTGGGTTAACGCATCTACAGCTCTTGGATCATCCAAGGGCGCCAGTCTCATTCCGCCAGTTTGTGGGTCACGGACAAGGATTTCGTTCTTTGAACGAATTTCAAATTCACCGTCCCATCTCTGTCCATAATCCGCAAAAAGCCTCTTGAGCGTTCTTCCTAGAACGGCCTCAGAAAGCGTCCCACTTAGGATATCATTCTGAAGGTGGAGCATAAAACCACTCTGGGACATTTGCCCTTCAACCAATGGGCTCGTAAATCTACTCGCTTCATTGTAGCCTTTATAATTACTCCAAATTCGGTACTCCTTAATATGTCTGCTGTCAGAAGAATACATCCGAGGGAAGAGCATGGTATAATCGGCGTCATAATTAGACACCGTCCCCTTTTTCTCTCCAGTATTAATGTATTCTTCGACGACACGGTACTTGTTGTTTTTTGACTCCGACAAGTAGTTGAACGCGGTCACCTCTCGTTTAAAAGATTTTATACGCACATCACGTGTCCCTTTTTTTTCCTTCACACTGAAACTCTTGACCCAAGTGGCCCCACCATCTGAATATTGTTTTTCGATGTCCATTGGAGAGTCCCAGTAAGGACCCGTTACAAGTGGTCTGTCTCCATACTGCTCTCTGTTGAGGTACTTGAGTAGTTGGAAAAAATTCTCAGGATCGTTTTCATCCATGGGAGGATTTGCGCTTGACCTCACAACGATGGTTGTGAAAGAACTGTACCCAATTAACACCATTGCTATACTAAGAACGAAGGTGTTGAGCGCCCCCCAGCCACGTTTCCTTGAGTACATGACGAGCACCGTTAGGAGCGCAATTAATAGAATCAGATAAGCAAAAATGCCGGAATTAAAAGGAAGACCCATTGAATTCACGAAGAACCTCTCAAAATCACCTGCGAGCTTAATGACACCCTGAATAAGGCCTATTTGAATAAACCCAAGCAACGCTATAGAGGCTACCCCAGTAATGACAAGCCCCTTCCAACTGAACTCATATTTGCGGAAATAATAAACAAGTGCCATCGCAGGAATAGCAAGAAGATTCAAGAGGTGAACGCCAATTGAAAGACCCATCAAATATGCGATTAAGATGATCCAGCGTGTGGCTCCAGGCTCATCTGCCTCATTTTCCCATTTTAATATCGCCCAAAACACAGCGGCAGTAAAAAGGGATGACAAGGCATAGACCTCTCCTTCTGTGGCACTAAACCAGAACGAATCTGAAAATGTATATGCAAGCGCACCAACAGCTCCTGATCCAAGAATAGCCAATCTTTCAGCTGAAGTCGGCTCTTTTGTAAACCCACCTGAAAAACGTCGGGCCAAATGTGTGACACTCCAAAACAAGAAAAGAATCGTAAACGAACTGCTTAAAGCAGACAACGAATTGGCCGCAAATGCCGCCCATTCTGGGGTGGCAAATACCATAAGCCCTCGGGCCAAAAGCATAAATAAAGGTGCCCCAGGTGGGTGACCCACTTCAAGTTTGTATGCTGAAGCGATAAACTCTCCACAATCCCAGAAACTGGCAGTGGGTTCTATCGTCAGCATATAGACGATAGTTGCGACAGCCCAAACGGTCCATCCCGTAATAATATTTAAACGATCGTAGCGCATTCAATC
>MDSY01000551.1_pt1 | contig 43539 bp, 26 predicted proteins | sample 811131 | NCBI WGS metagenome assembly MDSY01 (sample SAMN05326643, study PRJNA326480) | marine metagenome | isolation source: seawater | place: Atlantic Ocean: South West | collected 2010
ATGTGCCGGTAGCGTGTCTCTGGACGTCGCGGTGACGTGTTTTTATTTTTTATTGTAGCTTACTTGTTCTCTGTTCTCTTCTTGTATTTGATGTTCACCACCCGCACGCTTACCCTCCGGGCTGCGGTGCGCTGTTCGCTTTTGCCCATTCTACGATAGCACCATGTCCATTGTCCTCCGCCCTGGTCCGCATCCGACTGTCCCGCGGACACCCGTTCGCACGCGCACACTGCAGCACCTCGAGGCAACCGCCTAACGCCGCCCAGTAGCATGTTGGTGCTTTCCACGGACAGCCATTTGCGCGTGCCTACTGCAGCACCTCGAGGCGCCCGAACGCCGCTGCCATAGAACACGTGTATTCGTCCCACGGACCGCCATTCGCGCGCGCTCACTGCAGAATATATAGGTACCCGCGGTACGCCGCCTGCCCGCACGTTTCCTTGTTCCTTGGGCAGCCGTTTGCGCGCAACACCTTTAACTCTTCGAGCTGTCCGCTAAACCCCGCTGCCCTACAAAGGTGTTCTTGATGCCGCAGATGACCTTGCCGATGCCGGCGCTGCAACACGCTTAATCATCCGAGCTGTGTGGCGCCGTTCTCACTAAGCTCCTCTAATCGAAGCCCAGTCGCCGCCACTGCGGCGCACATCGCACAGGTCACCGCTGGGAGCCGTGCGAGATCTGCAGGATCGTCAAAGTACTCAGATCTGATAATGTGCGCCACGACCAGGTTGTTGGGGAGGCCTGGGATGGCCTCGCCCGGGTTAGCATTGCGCTCTCGCTTTTGGGCTTTTGGTGCTTTCTCTTGCGCGAGCGGGTTTCCACACCATTGACCGCGTCGGAGGACATGGCGATACGTGCGGGGGTCGTGCGCTTTCGTTGTGTCGAGTCTTCCAAGAAAAGCGTTACAAATTGGGGTAACGCGAAAACCTTACCGAAATCACTGAAACACTTTCTCCATTTCTACGCGCAACGGCGGCGCCTCTTCGCGGTCGCACACCGCCTTGCCCCGAATCGGCTGACACACGCGACACCCACCCCACACCGTGTGTATCGTGCGTGCGATCTGTGTCTCGGGAACAACGCCGTGCGCGTCAAACCTGTGACGGAGACGCGTACAGAACGACATCCTCTCATCGAAGAAAGTCGGCGGCGCCGATGGCATCGAAACCGAAACCGAAACCTTCCTCGGTCCCTTCGTACCACGATGCCGTGGACGTTAGTTTGTACGACGGCGCGCTCGCGGGTAAGGTCGAGACGCTGCGTACGAAGTTCAAAACGCTTCTCGGTGGAGGACGAGGTGGAACACGAGGTGATGATGAGGGCTCAATCGAACTAGTTGCCCGCTCAACCGAAATTGCAAAAAGGGAAATCCTCCCTGAGGTTTTCCCGTCGCCGCCCAAGCACTTCCGCTCCCGCTGCCGGTTCCAAGTCGTTAAGGAGGAAGTAGCGGATGCAGGAGATGGAAAGAATCGAAAGACAAATCTATCATACCGCCTTAGGGAAAACGGCGACGTCACCGGCGCGATTTACGAGTTCCCGATGGCGCTTGAATCTATAAACAAAATAATGCCGGTGCTTCTGGAAACGATTGAAAAAGAAGAAACAGGCAAGCTTATTACAGGCCTGGAAGCGGTCAACTTCCTCGCCGCCAGGGAAGGGGGCATGCACGTTACGTTGGTGTATTCCATAAATATTGATGGGGATGATAAGTGGCGGATAGCGGCGACGAACGTACGCGAGGAAATGATGGAGACTTTGGCGATGAAAGACGGTGACGACTTCGGAGTTCAATTCTCAGCCGACGACCCCACGGCGTTGAACCTTCTCGGCCGTTCAAAGGGGGTTTTAGTTCTAATAGGCCCTGCAAACTACGTAGTTGAAATATTCAAAACTATCGACGGCCGCGTTCTAACCTACCACCAACCAGAAGGCGCGTTTTCAAACCCAAACGCGTTCGTCGCGGAACACACGGTTACTTGGCTGGCGGATGTTTCCCGGACCACAGCCAGGGAAGCACTGGGGAAAATGAACGCGATTCGTGTGATGTCCAGTCAGGGAGTTACGTCAAGTACATCACATGATTCAGTCAATGTATCAGCCAATGAACCCTCCTCCTCTACTATAGCTCCTCCTCTTCCGTCTCTTCTCGAGTTGTACTGCGGCAACGGCAACCACACCGTGGCGCTGGCGTCGTCGTTTGCGAGCGTCGCCGCGGTTGAGCTCAGCGATAGTTTATGTAAAGCCGCGCGGGTTAACTTACACCGAAACGGGATAACAAACGCAAAGATCTTCAACGCCCCGAGTGAAAACGTGGCGCGGGCAATGTTGAGGAAACGTATAGTAGGAACGCGTGTGGACGCGAGTACGGGTACGGGTCTCCCTGAGGACAGTGAAGGTAATGTGTTACCTTCAGCAGACTCGACTCACGAGACTCCGACGACTGAAAATAAAAATACTGAAGAGCACAGCATCAAATCCCTGGACGTCAATAAATACGAATGCGTGTTAGTGGACCCCCCCCGAGCCGGTTTGGACGCGGACACTTTAGCTTTAGTGACAAAGTTTCCTGTCATACTGTACATAAGTTGCGACCCGAACAGCTTGTTTGGAAACGCGATGAATGGAAGTAATGGGTTGAGTAAAACGCATGCGATAAAGCGCTTCGCCGTATTCGATCATTTTCCGTGGACGCAACATATTGAAGTAGGCGCGGCGTGGGTACGGAAGGATCTCTTGCAGTGAGACGTTCAAAAGATTGGTCACTGAAGGCGCATTATAGAAGGTAATCTTAATAGTTTACAGGTAGCTCTGACTAGTTACCCTTGCACGTCGTACTCCGCCTTCTCCGCCGCGCCTTCCGTGGCGTACGCGTTTGATTTGTGCTTCGGCCGAAAGTGAAAGTCGCTGGGCGGCGGACCGAGGAGCATAGTAGTGATCTTCACCCAGTCAGATGCTTGCGTTGACGCGAATAGGGTTTCGAGGTCATTCCTACCCACGTAAGTCGGAGGTCTTTCGTGAATGCCAACGGGTACACGCTCCAGCACGCCAACCGGGACGTACCTGTGTAAAAACGAAAGCCACTCCAGTAGGAACCTTCTGGTGTTCGAGACCCCTCGCGCGTCGCTCCCCCAGTGTTCCAGCCCAAACGCGCAGAACTGCTTCAGAATATCCAACCGTTCCCCACTGGAAATGTCCCAATCACGCTGTTCCTTTATCTCGGTGAATATCCAGGGCTTGATCAGCGCGCCTCGGGCGATCATACACGTCGATACACCAGTGCCGCCGTTACTATCGCAGTGTTCAAGATAATCACGGTAGTTATACACGTCGCCGTTGCCAATAATGCTGAAGGGAGTCGAGGGAGTCTTACTGTTGTTACTCTCGCCACTCAAGGCATTGGCCTTCGAGACACAGTCGCCTATGTACTTCCAGTCCGCCAGCCGCGAATACCGCTGTTGTCTCGTTCGTCCGTGCAACGTCACCGCTTGGACCCCCCAGCTGTGCATCTTTGGAATGATGTCGTGCGCCACTTTTTTATTGTCGAAGTACCCGGTGCGCGTTTTTACGGTTAAAGCGCACGAAAGTAAAGGGCTCGCTGACCTGGCGATCAGCTCCATCCGCTCGGGTTTCTGCAACAACATGGATCCAGCCCCTTTGTTGCATATCAAGTCAATGGGACAACCCATGTTTATGTCCACAAAGTCGATAGTGCCTTTACTCGCGAACTCGTCGTCGATGAGCTGCGCGCACCGCGACACTGCGTCAGGGTAGCCCCCGCAGATTTGCGCACCAAACACGTCTTCGCTTCTGTGTCTTCTCAACAGCGCCCACTCCGCTGGTTGGCCTTGCAACAAGTTGGTGCACAGCGCCATCTCTCCACACGTAATATCCGCGCCGAAATGTTTTGTGACTCGCCTGAACGGCAAATTCCCCACCGTCGTCAGCGGCGCCAGGTACAACTTTCCCTTGAAGTCGACGCGTTTCCTTTCCAACGGTCTCAGCTTTACTTCGACGCCTTCAGCTTCAGTATCTTTCTTCAAGCGTTTGCCCCCCCCCTCGTCGTCTCCCCGTGGGTCTTGAGACGTGTCCGGGTTGGAGGGATCGGTATCAACTTCGGCCGACTGTTTCCCCATACGTGTATTCCCAATACGCTGCATCTCAATCTCTTTGCGCGTCAACGCGTCCTTTCCGTAGGTCCACTTTGTTTTCACGCCCAACTGTTTCAACAAATCGTCGCTCCGGTCGAACCGAATCGTGCCCTTGCGCAGCAGGACTTTCAAATCGGGGTGGAACAGGTTCTGCTCAGGGAACATGCCGTCGACAGGCAGGGGGAGGGTATGTGTGTTGGGGATGGGGTTGGAGGGAGTCTGCTCGGTTTCGTTCGTATGCGCCGCAGTGTCGCCGTCAGCAGTCTCATCGTTCTTTTTCACATTTTCAACCTCCGTGTGCGTCCCGTAAAAGCGACACATCACGCCATGCGGGCACTTACCCTTAGCTTCTTGGAACGGACACTTGCCGGGTAAATCCGGTTGTTTCGTTGATAAATACCCATCCGTGTCGTGCGAAAACCGGCACTTATCCCCGAACGTGCATATCCCCTTGATGAACGCGTTGCACAGGTTGTCGCCCAAGCCTGATTGTAGCTTGGCTTTCTTTTCCCTTTTTTGTTGGCGCTTGGATTTGTGCCCATCGGTACCAGTCCCGGTAGCATCCTTCACTTCAACGGGAATCGGTGGCAACGGGCGCAAAAACTCCCTTTTCACCGGTGCGTTGCCGTACGACTCCAGTGCCTCTCGAGTTGGGGGTGTCCATGGAGTGCCGTCGGGGTTACTGAACGTCTCGGTTGGGGACGCCATCTTCCGATTGTGGCTTTTCGGTGGTTTTCAACCTCCGGACGTCGGGCGGAAGTGCCAATACCTCGATCGGGGGCGTGAAGGCGGGGGGGCGAGATGGTGTTCGTAGATCGTCACGGTGCTGATAAACGTCTCACGGGTTCTTGTGCCAACCCGGTGCCACGGATTGTGACTAAAGGGACGTTCGGCGACAAGTTTCGAGAGGTGCAAAAACCTGCAACGCCGCCAGCGCCAAACTCATTTCGTTCATTGGAAATCGTCGTCAACTCCGAGACGACGTGTTCGCTCTATCCAACACGTCTTGTCACACAGCTCGACGCGCGTGGGTGGACGGACGACGGCGGGGATGCACATGGCTTCGGTGCCGTTCGCTGCGCCTTATGTGTTTAGCACCATAAATAGGAATGAACTTCGACGCCCAGCCCACAAGTCGGTGACCCTTCCCACAACACGACGCATGAGAGCCACTCCTCGTGCTGTCGTTTCCTCCGATGTGAAAGTAAGCGAGCGCACGAAGCGTCTGTTGACTAGCATCGAGGGCACGCAACGTGAACAGGCGAGTGGCGCGGGGGGAGGCACCACGTTAGCGGCGCTTGAACGCGCGGATCAAGCCTGGGCGAATATTCGGAACATGAAGACTGGCGCGGAGGCAGGCCCAGCGCCTTTGTTCGTGACGGAGTCATCTGAGAATTTAGAAACTCCAACGTGTGATTACGACGTCGCGGTGTGCGGCGGAACGCTCGGCATTATTTTAGCCACAGCTTTACAGCACAAAGGCCAGAAAGTCGTCGTGGTAGAGCGAGGTCCCTTGAAAGGCCGTGAGCAGGAGTGGAACATCTCGCGGCCGGAATTAGAAGCGTTGGTGCCGCTAGGAGTGTTGACGGAGGAACAGATTGATAAATGCGTCACTAAAGAGTTCAATCCTATTAAATGTGGGTTTTACGGATCGGATGCGCCTGATATGGTGACGTCTGACATCCTGAATTGCGGCGTGAAACCTTCTGTTTTGCTGGAGTGTGTTCGGAGAAACTTTGAGGACAAGGGAGGCGTAGTCATGGAACGCGCGGCGCTCAGTGGAATTTGTGTGCACCCCAACGGCGCGGCGCTGGCCGTCGGACCCACGAATCCCGAAACCGAAACATCGGAACACGAAAAGAAAAAGCCACAAACCCCCCAACCCGTGACGTCTCGCTTAGTCGTGGACTGCATGGGCTTCGGCAGCCCTATTGTTAAACAACAGCGGCATGGGGTGAAACCGGATGGTGTGTGTATAGTCGTGGGATCATGTGCTAGGGGTTTCGACTCCGAGGACAACGTTTCCGCTGATTTGATAAGAACCACGACTGACATCGACGAAAATTTCCAAGGGCAGTATTTCTGGGAAGCGTTCCCGGCGGGGAGCGGGCCGTTGGACCGGACGACGTATATGTTCACTTATGTGGATGCGCATGAATCAAGGCCTAGTTTGGCTGCGGTATTAGATGATTATTGGACCCTCATGCCCTCCTATCAGAACCTAAAATCCATCGAGGAAGTTGAGCTGCTTCGAGTTCTTTTCGGGTACTTTCCGACGTACCGCGATTCGCCGTTGAAGACTGATTTCGATCGCATCACGGCGATTGGAGACGCGAGTGGGATACAATCACCATTAAGTTTCGGCGGGCTCGCGGCGTTGTTGCGACACGTTGGACGTCTCACGAATGGCATGGAAGACGCTCTTCTTTCAGATGCCTTGGACAAGGAGTGCTTGTCCACTCTGAACGCGTACCAACCTGCTCTGAGTGCGTCATGGCTGTTCCAGAAGTGCATGAGCGTCACGCCCGGATCCAAGCCACCAAAAAACTTTATAAACCGACTGATGAGCACAAACTTCGGAGTCATGGAGGGCTTGGGGGATGACGTTTCGAGACCATTCCTTCAGGATGTAGTGCAGTTCCAGGGGCTGGGGAAGACGTTGTTAACAATGGCCGTGAAAGCCCCCCTGTTCGTGCCCCAAATATTAATTCAAGCCGGGCCCGGACCTATTTTAGATTGGGGAAAGCACTTTGCGATGCTCGGTGTGTATACGCTTTTGTCGCGGCTAAGCGAAGGGGGCGCGACGGGCAGCGTGATGAAGGCGTTATCTGGCGTGGCGCCGACGGAAGAGTTGATGCGCAGTGATGAACAAGCAGTCTCTGAAATGGGCTGGGATTTTTCCATCTTGGATAAAAGACAGCGGTTCATGTTCCGGAGGAAAATCGACGCGTGGCGCTGGGGGAGTGGGAGGGACTACGATGGCGAATGATTTTGGTTTTTAGGTGAGATGCGCTCAGAGACAATTGGAATAAAGAACGATGCAGTACTATACCTCATATACATACACTAGCAACCTCTACTTCACCCGCACACGCTTTTCCCGCTTTTCGCAACGAAGTAAGCATCCGCCTGTTCCTTGATCCCCCCGGGTTGCTCCAGCGTCTCAAGCCACCCAATTTGTTTTGTATCAGAGTCTGCATTGCCGAGCTGCTTGTTGATTGCCTTCCGAATGAACCCCGCGTCGTTCTTGAACACCTTGCCGTGCTCCACTAACAGCACGTGAAGGTCAAACTTGCACGCATCCGGCACTCTTCGGTTCAAGTGCTCGTACGCCTGGTCCCGGGACGCTGTTTTCGGGATCCACCCAAGGGTCATCGCGATTTTCCACACGTGCGCGTCGACGGGAAAATCCGGGCGCTTTAAGCAAAACATCAAAACGCAACTTATGGTTTTCGGCCCGACGCCTTTGAATCGTGACAGTTCCTTCTTCACCGCTTCATCGTCCATGTCACGCAAGTACTCCATACACGCCTTGCCTCGCTCTTCATGTAGGGTGTTCAAAATTACCTGGATCCTGGCAATCTTAATTTCTGCCAAGCCTCCGCACTTGACTGCTTTTTCCAACGGCGCCGGTTTCGATACCCGCACGCTTTCCCAATCCGGAAACGCTCGCTTCAAGTTTGCAAACGCAATCGCACTCGTCGCGTCCGTTGTGTTTTGGGATAAAATCGTACCCACTAACGAGTCCAGAACGGGTTTTAAGTGTGGGGTGGTGGATGTCGTGTCACTGGTGCCGTGCAGGATGGTGTACGGCGTTTGCTTTCCAGTAGACGGCAACGCTAGCGTCGAACTAGCAATCGCTGTTCCTAGATTCCCCGGCCCGAGCTGGTTGCTTCCATCCGCCTGCGCTTCTTCCTTGTGCCTGAAGAACTTTGAGTGGAGTTGGGAAAGCGCGTCCCGCGCGACCCAGCACTCCTCAGCAGTGGGGCGTGTGAGGGTGGGGTATGGAGAGTCCGGAGGTGCGTCGGAAGGGACGATTGATGATTTGTTGTTCGGTGTCACCGGCTTGATCGGCTTCCCGCGCTTCACCGAACCCGGAGTCGTGTTCTTCTTCGTTTCGGGCTTGACATCAACCCACGGGACCACGGTTTTGACCGTCGTTGTCTTGTTAGACCTGGCTTTCTTAGCTGGGGGGGTCACGAGGGGGGACCCGCGCGTGCGGCGCAGCGAAGGCGCCATCGCGTCTGCATCGTTCGGAGATGGCGACGTGGCGCAGGCGTTTCTGAAGTGGAAATCGAGCCCATCGGGGAGAGTAACTCGCAAAGGACGGGTTAATAAATCAGAACGTAACCCATCATGATTGGTCTAAATTGGAGGGACTCCTCCTAGACAACCAGTTTTCCGGAGGGCCGCAGATCGCAAGAATTTACTTTGCCACGCGCCGCCGCGCTGCGTCTCCCCTCGGCCCCAGGACCGATCGGCGAGTCGCGAACCGCGCGTCGGTCGTCGGGTAGTCGCGACTTGTCGGTGAAGGCGAGTTGATCGGCGTGGAGTTGAGTTGATCGCCCAACGAAACAAACCCTAGGGGCAATACCACAGGCTCCTTCTTGGCGGCAAATCGCGCGCATTCCAAGATCGTGATCCGATCGTCAAGGCACCATGGAGGCGCTTTTCCAAGACACGGACATGCATGAGCTTCGCCCTGAGGAGGATGAGGAGATCGGCCAGGAAGACGCGTGGACTGTGATTTCCTCGTTCTTCGAAGAAAAGGGGTTGGCGCGGCAACAGCTGGATTCGTTCAACGAGTTTATTCAGCACACGATGCAGGAGATCGTGGATGAGATGAGCTCGTTCGAGCTCGAGCCCGAGCACCAGCACATGCCCGGCGAGGATGCCGAGTTAGCCGAGAAGAAGTCGTACAAGGTGACGTTCGGGCAGATATATTTGAGTAAACCCATGGTCACCGAGGCGGACGGCATGACGTCTACCTTATTTCCCAAGGAAGCGCGTTTACGCAACTTGACGTACTCAGCGCCCCTGTACGTTGACATGACCAAGACAGTGACCACCGTGACTCCCGAAGGCGACACCTCGGAAGAGGTTGAGAAGATCAACAAGGTGTTCATCGGGAAGGTGCCTATCATGTTGAGGTCCCAGTACTGCTCACTGCACGACCACACGGACAAGGAATTAACAGAGCTAGGTGAGTGCGCGTACGACGAAGGCGGGTATTTCATAATCAACGGGAGCGAAAAAGTGCTTATCGCGCAGGAGAAAATGTCCACGAACCACGTGTACGTGTTCGAGAAGAAGCAACCGAGCAAGTACATGTGGATTGCTGAATGTAGGTCTAGCCCTGAATCAGGCGCTCGTGCTGCGTCTGCGTGCGTTGCTAGGTTGTTTCATGCTCCTGGGACCAAAGGTGAACCGGGTGTCATTCGCGTTACCCTCCCCTACATCAGGACTGAGATTCCTTTGTTCGTCGTGTTCAGAGCCCTGGGCTTCGTCGCGGACAAGGACATCTTGGAGCACATCGTGTACGACTTTGGCGACGACGAGATGATGGGTTTGCTGCGGCCCTCAATTGAGGAAGCCATGGTGATCCAATCGCAAGCCGTTGCGCTTGACTTTATCGGGAAGCGAGGGAGCGCGGTTGGCGTGACGCGCGAGAAGCGAATCAAATACGCGCAGGAGATTCTGCAGAAAGAATTACTTCCTCATGTTGGTGTGGACACGAACTGCGAGACTCGCAAAGCGTACTTCCTGGGGTACATCACGCACCGGCTTCTGTTGTGCCAGCTGAAACGCAGAAACGAGGATGACCGCGACCACTTTGGGAACAAGCGCATGGACCTCGCCGGGCCTTTAATTGGGATGCTGTTCCGCCAGTTGTTTCGAAAACTGACGAAGGACGTGCGGCTGTACTGCCAGCGGTGCATCGATTCGGGGAAGGATATTCAATTGACACTTGCTGTGAAGGCTAAGACGATTACCAGTGGACTAAAGTACTCGTTGGCGACTGGTAACTGGGGCGCACAAGGCGCGCAGGACATCAGGGCCGGGGTTTCACAAGTCCTGAACCGCCTTTCGTTTTCATCCACGATTTCACACTTAAGGCGCTTGAACTCGCCAATTGGGCGCGAAGGCAAATTAGCGAAGCCGCGGCAGTTACACAACTCGCACTGGGGGATGGTGTGTCCCGCGGAGACGCCTGAGGGGCAGGCGGTTGGGTTGGTGAAGAACCTTTCGCTGATGGCGTTAGTGTCAGTAGGCTCGCCCTCAGCCCCTTTACTGGAGTTCCTGGAGGAGTGGACGATGGAAAACCTCGAGGAAATTTCACCGAGCGTGATTCCAAAGTCGACCAAGATTTTCGTAAACGGCGTGTGGGTGGGGGTGCACCGGGACCCGGCGAATTTAGTGCAAACGCTTCGAGGTTTGCGACGTAAATTGGACATCACCATCGAAGTTGGTGTGGTGCACGACATTCGATTGCAAGAGCTGCGTTTGTACACCGATTACGGCCGGTGCATCCGTCCGCTGTTCATCGTTGAGGACCAGAAGCTCGTGATCAAACGAAAGAACATCGAGATGCTTCAAGAAAAAGACGTCACCGGGTACACGTGGAACGACTTGGTCGCGACTGGGTGCATCGAGTACGTGGACACTGAAGAAGAAGAGACTACTATGATTTCCATGACCATTGAGGACTTGGTGCAAGCCAGAGCGCAGGCGGAGCACGACGGCGGTGTCCAGACGTTGTACACGCATTGCGAGATCCACCCGTCGATGATTCTCGGCATCTGCGCGTCGATCATTCCCTTCCCAGACCACAATCAGTCGCCGCGCAACACGTACCAGTCGGCGATGGGCAAGCAGGCCATGGGAACGTACATTTCGAACTTCCAGATAAGGATGGACACGCTGGCGTACGTGCTGTTCTACCCCCAGAAGCCGCTTGTTACAACCCGCGCGATGGAACACCTGCACTTCCGAGACCTCCCCGCCGGCGTCAACGTCATCGTCGGGATCATGTGCTACACTGGGTACAACCAGGAGGATAGCGTGATTATGAACCAGTCGAGTATTGACAGAGGGTTGTTTCGGAGCATCTTTTACAGATCGTTCAAGGATGAGGAGAAGAAACAAGGCAGCTTGACGAAAGAAGAGCTGGAGAGGCCTTCCCGGGACACCACGTTGGGGATGAAGCACGGGACGTATGACAAGCTGGACGACGATGGACTTATCTGTCCTGGTACTCGTGTCAGCGGCGAAGATATCATCATCGGAAAGACGAGCCCGTTGGATGAGGATGAGCCGGATGCGAGAAGCAAAAGGTTCACCAAACGCGACTGCTCCACTGGCATGAAGAACGCTGAGACTGGGATCATCGACCAGGTGTTACTCACCACGAATGACCAGGGCTTGCGGTTCGTCAAGATCCGCGTGCGAAGCTGCCGTACTCCGCAGGTTGGGGATAAATTCTCGTCGCGGCACGGCCAGAAGGGTACAATCGGCATGACGTACACGCAGGAGGACATGCCGTTTACATGTGAAGGGGTTGTGCCCGATATCATCGTCAACCCGCACGCCATTCCCTCGCGCATGACCATCGGGCAGCTCGTTGAGTGTCTGATGGGCAAAGTAGCGGCGATGATGGGCAAAGAAGGCGACGCCACGCCGTTCACGCCGGTGACGGTTCAGAACATTTCAGACATGTTGCACGACTGCGGGTACCAGCGGAAGGGCGAAGAAGTCATGTATAATGGACACACTGGGCGGAAGCTCGAGGCTAAGATCTTTTTAGGGCCCACGTACTACCAGAGGCTGAAGCACATGGTGGACGACAAGATCCACAGCCGCGGGCGGGGGCCTGTGCAGATTTTAACGCGCCAGCCCATGGAGGGTCGGTCGAGAGATGGAGGATTGCGCTTCGGTGAGATGGAGCGCGATTGCATAATCTCGCACGGCGCTTCCGCGTTTTTGAAGGAGCGGCTGATGGACCAATCAGACGCGTACAGGATCCACGTGTGCCAGACTTGCGGGCTAGTCGCCGTGGCCAACTTGAAGAATCAGACCTTCGAGTGCTGCAAGAACCCGTCGGAGCGCACCAAGGTGGTACAAGTGATGTTACCCTACGCGTGCAAGCTGCTGTTTCAGGAATTGATGTCCATGGCGGTGGCGCCGAGGTTGGTGACGTGACTGGGATGATAAAAAAACAAAAACGAATGCGCTTGACCACATGTGTCTACGACCCACTTCAATGTCGGGGAATACACACGTGTCACGTCCGCGTATTCACAATTAAAACAAAAACATATTCATTAGACATATAGAGAGAAGGGTGAGGGAGGCCTGTTATGAAGTACAGACGTCGCCGAAACATTTCACTCTTGTTTCGCTTTTTTCGTTTTTCATGCTTGTTAACTCTCCGATCCGATCTATTCACGTCGTTCACGGCTTTGTGTTACACTACGGCGCGCGCGGTGGCAGGGCCATCATGGCGAAAGGTCATGGTGCCGCTGCTGGTACGTCATTGGTTCCGTCCGCTCGAGTGTCTCGTTGGTGTGGGTTCGATTTGGCGCAGACGCGTGTTGCTTTGGCGTTGTTTCTTTTTCTGTGGATGCCGCTCGTGGCGTGGCACGAGCACGTCGCGTTCCGCGTGACGTCTAATTCGTGCACGTGGCCCTCAATTGAGGGCGCTTCGTCACCCGTGTCTCACGTCGCGGTGATTGCGGACCCCCAGCTCACGGATCACACGTCGTACCGGGAGTGTCCGAAAGACAGTTGGACCCTGTCCTTGGTGCAACGTTTGTGCGACGCGTACCAACATCGTGCCTTCCGACTCGCGGTGCTCCCTAAACGCCCAGACAGGGTGCTGTTCGTTGGCGACTTAATAGACGGGGGCTGGCAAACAGGAGATGGGAAGGTGTTCGACACAAACGCGAAGCGGTTCGGACGCATATTTCGGGGAGGGGAAGCACCATCATCTGAAGGTGAAGCATCATCTTCATCGTTCGACTCAAAAAACAAGATGATTCTCTCTGTGCACGGAAATCACGACGTCGGGTATGCCGCATACGGTGAGAAATATGAGGGAATTCAAACCAGACACGAGCAAAGGTTCGGGGTGTCGAACTACGTAGAACACATAGGAGGTGTCGATGTCATAGCCGTCAACGCCATGGCGCTGGACGGCGGTGAAAACTCAACGCGCACGATGGAAACGTTAAGATTCGTCGAAGCGCTTGGTGATACGAACGAAACAAAAAATAAATCCAATCAGCCGCGCGTTCTCGTCACGCACTTGCCTCTTTTCAAGAGAAATAATGAACTGCTACCGGGTTCGTGTGGCTCTATGCGTGCTGGCCCTGTGATTCAGCCTAGGGTCCGTAAAAACAGACAAGGAGGTATAGAGTACCAGGACTATTTGTCCCAGAAAAGTTCAGACTTTTTGTTGAAAACAGTAAAGCCAGTTTTGGTCCTGGCGGGGCACGACCACGACCGGTGCGAGTGGGTACACGAGTTAGTTACGAGTTATACCTCAGAAAATAATGAAGTTGAAGTAGAGGGAGCACCTACAGATACTACACAAAATATCCAAATACCGGAACTTACCTTGGGGACGTTCAGTTGGTTGATGGGCAACCCGGCGCCTAGCTTTGCGTTGATGACTTTGGTTGGCGAGGAGGAGGACAGTGAAGAAGTTTTTACAAATAATCCGGCGGCGGTTGAAACGTGTGACCTACCGGAACACCTGTTCGGGGTGTGGCGGTACGCGTATTTAGGCAGTGTATCCACGTGTGTGCTATTGATATGGCCCTCGCTGCGAATCACCGCGGGGTTCATTTTAAGTGACAGCCCTGAGACGTTCGCGCGAAGGGTCGGGGTACATTTTTGGGATTCGAAACCCGCTACCAAAAAAAACTCAAAGGTCGCACGATTAAAGGTTTGGCTATCGCTGATCGTGTTATCGGTGTGGAGACACTGCGGGCCGTTGTTCGTGCTAGCTGTGGCAGTGATCGCCGCGATCGTGGGGGGGACGCTGTGGGACTTGTCCAGGTTTTAATGAACGCGAGAAGGAGGGTAGGGCTGGTAGAATTTAGTTACACGAAGCGATGACGCGTCGCGGCAGATTTGTTTCTTTCCTGTTATCAATACTACAATCGCACGCAAACTTACTGCAGTTTACGAGTCTTCCCGTAGCCGTCGTAGTCGAAGTCAGCACCGAAAATTCTCGGCACCTTTGTGTTGCTCGTGGCTCCACTCTCTTTTTCGCCGAGCGCACTGTCGTCCTTCTTTTTCGCCTCCTCTTCCTTCTTTCTCTGTTCCTCCCGTTCCCTCATCTCCTTCATGCGTTCCTTGTCCTGCTCGTGAGAGGACCTGGTCGAGTGTTGCGGAGCTTGCGCAACATGCATGTGCTCCGCTCTTTGGTCCGCGACGCTCTTCTGGTTCTCCCTTTCGCTCAAATTTTCATCCAGATCGTCGCTGGTTGCAATCCCCGGCCCGCTGACTTGGAACGCGTTCAACATCCCGGCGGGCATTGGCAGAGTTTCCATCGGTACCACGCCAGTCGCGACTAAACCCACCACGGAAAGCACACCGCCCACCGCCAGCACGAACACCGCGGTCCACACTCCAAACCCAGACCCTTGCTGTCTCGCGCGTTCGCTCCGTGCACTGACACCCAAGCCGCTGGATTCTCGTCGCGTGCGTCGTCCCTCTGAGTGCCGTACCATCGGTGAGCTGTCCTCGACGTAGGAATACTCCCCGTCCGAGGACGACGCGCTGGAATGCCCACCCACGTTAACCAACGTGTCTTCAAACGAAACCCCGCCCTGGTACCGGCGGCCGGTCGAAGACGCGGGAGGAGGTGCGTCCCCGTAATGCAAGTATCCGCGGTTCACGGTGAGCGTGCCGCGCATAGATCCGCTGGAACCGAGGGTCGCATCCGACCCACCGAGCAAGTCATCCGTCTCGCCCGTCGATCGCGAGAACATGTTGCCGACAACCGAGGAGACGCGTATGGCCGATGCGCGTCTCTCAAAGTGGTGGAGGGGGAGGTGGTAGGGGCGAGTCGGCTAAACAAAGCCGATTCGAAGCGGGTGTTACCAGACTGAATCTATATGGGGGTTTACCGAAATATGAGTCACTTCGGCGAGAAGGTTAGTTTTCTGGAGGGCATCGCCTTCCGGGCTGGTCAGTCCGCCGCGCACGGAACGACATCTGCGACGATGTCGTCGGCGCGAGGCGCGACAAGGCGCCTGGTGCGGCTGTTTTTGTCGTACGCCAACGCGTCGACCCGAACCCGACCAGTGGGGTTCGGCGGTCACAGAATTGGGCACTTTCGTTTTTTCGGATCGGCGGTGCTCGATCCCTCGGACGACATCGGACCCGTCACGTTAGACTTCAGTAAGTTGGTCAAGCCCGGTGAGGTTCCTTCCGTGGCATACATGCGGCTGGCGAAGGAGGGCGTGTTGAGGGAGGATGAGGCGCAGAGAAATGCGATTACGGTGTTGGATGGTTTGCACGCTAAACTAATCGGCACCAATGATTCTTCGGGCGCATCTACATCGACTCCATCACCTCCAAAAAAGGAAGGCTCCTGGTTCGCCGATTTATTCACCTCTACTGACAGAGCATCACTGGAATCATCACAAGACGATGGCCCTCACTCAGGCGGCGTGTACCTGCATGGAGGCCCCGGGTGCGGCAAGACGTTCGTGATGGACCTGGCGTACGCGTGTTTGCCCGGTACGCACGGCGTTGAAAAAAAACGCGAACACTTCCATTCATTCATGCTCGCCACGCACCACGCGCTGCACAAATTGGGCCAAGCCGGCGGTTCGAAATCAAGAGACACTGTGGCCCTCTACGCTGGAGAAATCGCCAAAGACGCATCCGTGCTGTGTTTAGACGAGTTCCAAGTCGTGGACGTCGCGGACGCGATGATCATCCGACGGCTGTTGGACGAGCTGTGGCGACGCGGGGTCAAATTAGTCACAACTTCCAACCGCGCTCCAAATGAACTCTACAAGAACGGTTTGAACCGCGCGCAGTTCGTGCCGTGCATCGAAGCAATCAACGCCAAGTGCGCGGTGCACCAAATGCACAGCAGCAGGGACTACCGGCTAACGGGGCACACGATTGCGGGACGTCCGGAGGAAGAGATTGATGACGGGGGGGAGACAAATCTCGAGCGAAAAAACTCATCATCATCATCATCATCATCGTTAGGCGGCACCTGGGTCACGTTCAAACCAGGCGACGTCGCGTCCATCGCGGACACGAGCAAGTGGCTGACAGGCAAACTGACCCGTTTCGCAAAGAACGACCGCATGGTGACCGTGGACGTGTCCATCAACGGCCGGCGCATACGCGTTCAAAACGCATCCGGCGGCGTCGCGCGGTTCAAGTTTCACGAAATCTGCGACGCAAATCTCGGCGCCGGTGACTACACCGCCATCGCCAGCGTGTTCCACACCGTGGGGGTGGAGTGCATTCCGGTAATGATCATGGACCGCGTGGATTTGATGCGACGGTTCATTACGTTCATTGACGTTCTGTATGAGCACAAGGTGAAATTATTAGCCACAGCGGCGGAGACGCCCTCGGAGCTATTTCTAAAAAAATCAACTTCTGGTGAAAATGTCGACGAGGAGTTTGCGTGGGCCAGGGCCGCCTCCCGTTTACACGAGATGCAGAGCGCTGAGTACGTCGAGGCGGTTTGGCGGCCTAAATCAGGGGCTTGGCTTCTTGAACAAGCGAAGGTCACGGAAGTTGTTCCTGAGTCAGTTTTACGAGCGCTGTGGCAGCGGTACGACGCCGATCACAACGGAGTGCTTGATGAAAGTGAATTAGAATGTTTGCTCGGCGATTTGAACGAAATGAGAAGGGGGCACCGGAACGTCCCTGAAGAGCAGCTGAGCAGTGCTTGGGATGTGCTGACTAATAGAGGGAAGAGGGGCGTTGGGAGGGGTGCTGGCTTGGGCACCGTGGACAGTCAGCTAGGGGACATCTGCGATAATAACGGCGGCCCGGCGCAGCGCAAAATGCCAAGCAGAAGAGGCGACGCGTTCATAACCTTCGACGACTTTATTGGGTATGGCAACGAGGCGTTTGCGGCGTGCATGTCGGAGTAAAGACTGCTATTGTTATTTTTATTACTAGCTATCATACCTATACCTATTGACGTGCATTGCTCGTCACAATCGCGCTTTAAGTGTCTGTCTCTTCACAATCTTCTCTCGAAATGTCTCGTCTATTTCAGCTGGAAAATATTTTCCATTCAATCCTTTCTCCACGCACACGTGCGTCATCCACCCGTGGAACACGGTTTGGGGTGATCCGTTTTCGTCCGTAATGGTTCCGTTCCACGCGATTTCAAAGCTTGTCCGGCCCCAGTTCACGATTTTGCCAGCAATTTGAAGGTCGTCCAGGAAACGCGCCGGGCTGTTGTACTCGAACTTTGATGACCGCACCATCGAGAAGTCGCACCCTTTCGTTCGCTGCCATTCCACCCCCATCCGATCCCGTACCCACAGATCCATCACCGCATCGCACAAGGACTGGTAATGCGCGTTGAACACCACACCCTGCACATCGCACTCGCTGTAACGTACGGTCAAGGTGTGCACGTAATCGGGAGAGGAACCCCGGGGATCCATCCCGCACCCGACCGAACACAGCGCCGCGAAAAGTGAACGTCGTCACCACACATCGAGAGCGATTCGGTTACGGCCGTTTTCGATTTCAACATTGATGTCGTTCAGCCGAATTGTCGTCTTATTGCTTCGTCAGCGAATTTGCCCGGCACACCCCTCCGCATACCCACCACTCAATTTTCGACGTGATCATGTTGTGCGCACCCGCGAAAGACGCGGGCAGCCCCCCTAAGCCTGTCACCTGGCGCTCCGGCGCCTTGGCGCTTTTCCTGCTCCTCGGGCTCATAGCGCCGTTGCTGCTGATTTCTTGGCTCTGGGGCGGCCCCGGTTTCTGCCCCGCGATACCCATGATGTCCATTATGCAGAACATCAACGACAAAATGTCATCCCCCAACCCGGACGGGGGCGCTGATTTGATCTGGGGCACAGGCGTGTGCACTATTTACTTGAAGCCGTACGACGAGGAGTATGACGAGGTTGAATCCTCAGCCAACAACTTCGGGATCAAAATCGTGATGCATGAATACGTTCATTGTTTGCAGCACGGGTTGGTGTCCGGCGACGCGGACCCATCTATCCAATACGACACGATCGACATTTCTGTGGAGAACAAGTGCGGCATTCCCGATGTCTACGCGGAAAAGACAATCGCAGCGTTCGCGGACTTACCCGATGAATTCCGGTTGATTAAAAAGGTAGTCGTGTTTTACGCCTGCGGCAACGGGTACGAGTACACCCAGACTGAAATCGAGGAAAAGGTTTACGGCGCTGGGTGTCCTGGAATGTCCCCGGTCAACGCACCTTGGGCCAACCTCAATGGCTTCGGGGAAGGGGATGCTGAGTACTACTCGCAGAACGTAATTATGCCAAGCGTGGTGCAAAGCTGGCAAACCCCGTACGACGGCGTCGCCGCGTGGAGCGAGCGCGAAACAAACTGCGCCGCTTCGTGCGGTTTACCCGGCGAGAACCGGTTTCGAATCGGCGACCTCTCCGAGGCGTGGGTGGAAGAGGTTTTGATTCCCGAAATGCAGGACGGGGGATATGACGATTGCCGTAATAACTGCATCGGGGAGATCATTATGAAGTTTTTGCTGGACCGGAGGCCGGCGACGACGGTTGACGAGGTTTTGGCTGTTTGGAAAGGTTCAGGGAGCGACGGGTTCGGTAGCGCCTGGGAGTCCGTGATGGGAGAGTCCTGGGATGAATTCTCGAAAGCCCTGGAGCGGGACAGCCAATACACCAATGACCCTGTGGCGGAAGGGTACCCCGGCCAGGCCAAAGGGACGAAGTACATCTTCGAAGAGGTACCGGCGATGTTAGCGGGCGTCACCGCGGCGCTCGCGTTTTGCGCGTGCGGAGCGCTGGTGAAACTATTGTTCCTCGCGCGCGCGGTGCTTTTGTCGCGCCGAGCGGGCGTGGATATGATCCCGAAGTGAGCAGAGATAGTTTGAATTATGTATGATAGCAAGATCCAAAAACATTCATTTACACGAAGCGTGACGATGTTTTCTCATTCGTCTCATTCGCTCTCGTCGTCGGTTTCATCGTCTTCGCTCTCGTCGTCCTCTTCTTTGGTTTCTGGGCATCCGTTTGCGTGCGCCCCCTGCAACACCTCGAGATGCCCCCTCTGCGCCGCGTTTGAGCATGTAAGATTGTTCCATGGCCAGCCGTTCGCACGCAACCACTGCAGCGCCTCGAGCTGCCCGTGCATCGCCGCCGACGCGCACGTCCACTCGTCCCACGGGTGGCCGTTTTCGCGCAACAATTTCAGCTCCTCCAGCTTTCCACCGATCGCCGCTGCCTCGCATAGGATCTTTCATCGGACAGAAGACCTCGCCGTTGCAAGCGCAGCAACGCGCTGACGCACACGATTTTCCTTGCGATGATATCCTTTATCTCTTCAATCTTCAGTCCCGTCGCCACTACCGCGTCGCGCATAGCAGGGCTCACCACGCGGAGCCGTGCGAGATCTGCGGGATCGTCAAAGTACTCAGATCTTAGGATGTCCGTGACGACGATGTCTTCGGGAAGGCCGGGGATGGCCTCGACCGCGTTAGCATCGCGCTCGCGATGTTTCTTCGCTGCACGAGTCTCGACGCGCCCTGTATTGGATGACATGTGTTTGGCGTGTGCTGCGCGGGTGGTTGTGCGGCGCGTTGTGGCTTCCGTTTCCTTGGACGTTACGAAAAAGCCCATCGCGAAACCGAGATTCCAGGTCGGCTTGCCTTGTTCGGCGAGTTGACGGGCCGCGGATGTGACCCGCATCGTTTCGGTGTTGCCGGACAGACTAGACCGCACGAGGTGTTGACCGCGGCGGCTCGGCGGCTCGGAGCTCGGCAACTAGTGTTTAGCAGAAAGTTCGCACATAGCAGGGGCGCGGATCTGAGCCAGAGGGTCACAAGGCGGGGGTGTGTGTGTCAGCCTCGGGCATCCGATTACTCGGGGATTATCGGCACCTCGAGTTCGGCGCGATTTGGAGACTGGCCGATATCCACACTGAGACCATTGTACAGACCCGAAACCATGGATGCGCCCGTGCTGGATAATACCCACGATGGTATCGCCGCAGCTCCCGGCGCCGGCGTGCCCACCGTGGGCGCTGTGTTCTTCATGACTCTGCTCATGGCCGCCGCGAGCGGTCTCGGTGCGCTTCCGTTCTTTTTCGTCCGGCGGCTTTCCCCGAGGCTCGCCGCTTTGGCGAACGCGCTGGCGTGCGGCGTGATGCTCGCCGCGTCCTTCGACCTGGTGCACGAGGGCGAGCCGCACGGTGCGTTGCTCGTTGTGTTAGGAGTGTGCTTCGGCGCGGTGTTCATCGCGGTGACGCAAAGGTTACTACGGGACCAGGAGGATGTCAAGTTCGGGTTGCTTCGCGGCGCTGATGCGCGGAAGACGCTGCTGATGGTGAGCATAATGACCGCGCACTCGTTGGGGGAAGGATCGGGCGTGGGTGTGAGCTTCGGAGGCGAGCGCGGGTGGACACAAGGCACGTTAGTCACCCTTGCTATAGGCGCACACAACATCCCGGAAGGTATGGCCGTCGCGACGGTTTTAGCGGCCAGGGGCGTGTCCCCATGGAAGTGCGCCGGGTGGGCGATTGTCACTTCGTTGCCCCAACCCGCGTTAGCCGTCCCGGCGTTCATGTTCGTCGAAACCTTCGCATCCCTACTACCACTAGGCATGGGCTTCGCCGCGGGGTGTATGATCTGGATCACTGTGGCTGAGCTGTTACCGGACGCGCTGGAAGGCGCCGAAGCGACGGCGGTGGCCACCGCGGCGACGGTATCCGCCGCCGCGCTGGAAGCGTTCAGGATGTGGACCGCCGCGCTGGAAAGGGCGGAGTTCGGGGAGGCAAGTGGTTTAAGTGGTGTAAGGGCTGTAGGTTCCATGTCATCTCTTCACGATTCGATCACTACCGGCACGTACTCCACGGAAGGGTCCCAGGTTGAGAAGCCGAGCAAGCGCGTAAAGTTTGATCCCGGAGGTGAGACATTGACGACCGGTACGTTTGTCCCGACTGAAAAGACAACCAGCGGCGAGTCTGCCAGTGAGGCGATGGACCGGCTCGCCAGGGGGCACACGGAACGCATAGCGCAAGAAATGCGCGCTGCGGAGTTCGCGAGGGCTACTGTGGGGAGAGTGGTGGATGCGAATGGAATCGCCGCGCCCGTGGACGTCAACGGAATCAACGCAGACGCGCTGGCTGATTCACTCGGCGCCGCTGTTGGTACCAAGACTGACACGAATACCCTCGGCGTGGCACTCGCCACGATGGCCGTGCCGTCGTTGTGCATCATTGCTGCTGTATGTTTACCTAAACTGCTAGGAGACGACGACGCCGCACCGAACAGTCCAAATAACTTATCCGTGATGAAGTCAAAGCGGTTCCGCGGGTCGGGCAAAGGAAAAACAGGAATGTTCTACCCCGAGCGCGCGGAGCTTCTCGGCGCGGCGGCGGGCGTGGGCGCGGCGGTAGGCTTCGCGCGAATCGCGGACGCGTTCCGCCGGTGTCGCTTCGGGGACGCACCGTGGCTCCCATGCTTTTTTGGCGCCGTGGTTGGAGTTCTTATGCACCTATTACTGGCGGAATATGTCCTCGGAAGAGTAGAGGCGAAGCAAAAAATCGTGTCGGGCAAGAAGGATTTCGTTGAACAGGAAAGGGGCCCGTTCGACTCCGTAGAAGAGGGAGGCGGATGGAATACGGGAGGAAATTCAGATTTCAAAAACCCAGCTCAGCACTGGTCCTTCGAAGGCGCGCACCAAGTGCTGCTGTGGGTGGCAGTTTGGGCGTCGGTGTCCGAAGGCGTAGGGCTTTCAGTCGCGTCGGCAGCGCACGGGGGGCACGCCGCGTTCCCGGCGGCGGCTCGAGTCCTGCCGAGAGCGTGCGTGTTAGGGTGGAGTGGTTTGGCGGCTGGCCGAAGCAGATGGGCTGCGTGCCGAGCGGTTGTGTTTGGGGTGCTTGCAGAGCCTGTCGTGCTGCTCATCGCGTCGGGCGCGGGGTTCGGAGCTGACGGGTTCGTGCCAAGCGGGTGGCCTTCTGCGAACGCGGTTGCATTAGAAGCGGCGACTTCGTCCGCTCTTTTCGCGGCGGCCACGCGAACGGCGCGCAACGCCGCGCACAGAGTGGAGCCGCGGTCCGCGAACGGGGGCTTTATCTTGGGCTCGGTGGTAGGATGTGTCATGCTAGCAGTGCTGGGCGCGCTGTGCTGGCAAACGCCGTACTGTGATAGGTCGTGGTAGTAAGCGTGGTCGTACGTAGGTGAGCGCTGTGAGAAAACGAAGCTTTCCATTCTTCGCTTTTGAATATCGTGAAAACAGACTTGTTTCTTTTCCCGCCAGCATCGTCATCATCATCATCGCCAGATCCGACCGCGCGCGAAATCGGGCTCCTACGACGATGTCGCCTCCGCTTCCGCGTGGCGTGACCGACCCTCTGGGTTGTGTGACGGCGTTGTTCGACGCGGCTGCGGTTTCGCCCGCCGCTGGTGCCGAGGATGGCGACTGGGGCGTGCGTTCCTCGTTTCGCGAAGCGCTCGGGCAACTCACATCAAAAGAGCTGGTGGACGCCGTTTCCGAGATCAACGCCGTGGGCGTGGAGCACGTCCCCCCCGGCGCCCTGGTCCGGTTCAGGTGCATGGTGCAGGACATGTACAACCCTGAGTACTACGTCGGGGCGTACCGGGACACGGGCGGAAGATGGAAGACCACGAAGTACACCGAGGATCCCGGCCCCGTACATTCCGCCGGGAACGCCACCGATCGCAAAATCTGGGAAAGAAGAGTGCTGTACTGCGTGCCTTTGCCCGGGGAGAGCGCGTGGGTGCGGAGGTTGGACGGCGCTGGCGTTGGCGCACCGCCACGCACGCCCGCGAAGACCAACGAAGACATGACAAAGGGAAAATCCAAGCGACAGAGGGACACGGAGGATGTGGAGATGGGTGACGAAAACGAAAACGACGCGGAGGATCTTGTCGCCGCCGCTTTGGCCGGCGGCGGCGAGACGGTTGACGATCTGTCTACTCACGCCTCCAAGCAGCACAAGGGCGACTCCAACGAATTCCCTCAAAAGGAAGGCGGCGCAGCCGTGCACGTCCACCCCGATACCTCCACCGAGGACGCGCTGAATCTTCCGCTCGGACAGTACGAATCTTCAGCCAACGGGATGCAAACGCCGACGCCGTGCATCGTGAAGATGTACGACGACGTGGACGAAATAAAGCTGAACGACGTCGTGGAACTGGTCGGGGTGTTAGGCATCGCGCCGGAGCTGTCGGCACTGGAGATGGACAACGATGTGAACGCACAAGCGCAAAATCAAACAACGCAAATTCCGGGTGCCCAAATTCCGGGTGCTACCGATTTCGACTTTATGGACGAAGAAAGGGCGCATAACCCGCCGACAAGCGTGGTCCCAAGGTTCCACGTCTTGGCTGTACGGACCGCATCGGCGCACGGGTTTGCAGTACACGGTGAAGCTGCGGAATCGGCGTCGAACATGAGGACTTGGCAAGTCTCTTCTACCGCCGGTCCTTCCCTGACGCCTTCCTTAAAAGCCAAAGGTGAGTTGCTTCGGAGCGCGCTGCTTGATCATTTAGCCGCGCCTCTTGGCGGCGACAGATTAGCCGCTGAATACGTGTTGTTGACTTTGTTGTCACGAGTGCACACGCGTTCAGACGGTCTACCGATTGGAAAGTTCGGCTTGACGCTGCTGGGTGTCCCTGACGGCGACAGCAACAGGGGCGTGGTGGCGTCCTTGTTGTCAAACGCGGTCGCGCAAATCGCGCCGTGTGTGGCGCATTTGCCGCTGAGCATTGCGAGCCTCAACGCGCGACCGTGGGCCCCAAAAAAGGACTACGCCACGAACCGTTTACGATCCGGCCCATTGCAATTAGCACCCGGCACCACCGTCGTGCTGGACGAAACGCAGCTCACGCAAGGCACCTTGAATGATTGCGGCGTGCGCAATGTCCGGTCCTTGGTGGACACGGCGCAGTCTCAAACTTTAGAGATGGATTTCCAGTTTCACCAGATGCGCGTCGTTACAGATTTGCAATTCATAAACGTGAGCGGGTCGATGACGAACGGGCTGGTGGAGGGCATGGACGCGTCCGTTGTGGTGCGCATGACAAAAGAACCGTCAGAGGCTCCTATCAACCCAAATTTGATAGGTGAAATGCGAGCCTTCCTCGCGAGCGCTCGATCATCGGAGCACCAAATCAGTAAACAAGCGGGTCAAGACATAGAAAAAGCCATGGTCGCGGCAAGGGCCAAGGACAACTCGAACGAAGTCACGCAGGAGAAGTTTCACAGGTGGCTCACCATGGCGCGGCTCGTGGCGCTGTCCACGGGGGAGACGGATCTCACGGTGGACCACTGGAACCGCGCCATGGAGTGCGAGCGGATCGCGCAGGAACGAGCGAGGGTGTGTTGAGAGGCATGTTTTTATTTCACAAAAGTGCTTGCCCTTTCTTTTCCCGAAACGCCCCTCAAAGCCATCCATTGGTGGGTGCACAACACGTCGGTATGGGGGATGTGCGTGCCTCTTCGTTCGCGCCTCGCATCTCGTTCGTGCGCGCGCCTCGGAAGTGGGAGCGCAACGCGAACTGGGACACGAAGGAAGTGGTGACCGCGGCGGGCGCTGGTGATGACATCGGCCAATCCGAGGGCGGCGGTGCCGAGTCGAAACCCAAAGTTCCCGTGGATGGCAGAAAGATGAAGGATGCGCTTGAGGGTTGGATGGATCGGTCGAACCTGCAGCGCGCCCCAGAGGCGCACTACCTTAAGGTGGAGACCCTGCGTGATATGTTCGAACACGACCGTAGTGCGGACGGCAGGGAGGACGATGGGCTAGAGCCGTCATCATCGGAAACTTCGGAAAAACTAAACATAAAAACCTTTGGCAGTTTGTTCGGGATCGTGCTCGCTAGAAAGTTCACCGGCGAGCAAAAAATCGCACGGAGACGAGATTGTATTGGGGTAACGTGCGACACACGACACGCGACGCCTTTGATAAACCCTTCCCTGATGTCAAGATTCGAACAAGCCGGAATAGAGGAAAGCGAGACGAGTAAAGAAACACGCTTGGAAGCGCGGCGAAACGCGAGTAAAAAAAAGAAAGAGATGAAACAAAAACTCGACCCGGCGCGGTCGCGGAAGTTCTCGAAGGACGATTCGAATGCCGAGACCATCCGTTCGCATTCCAGGTACATGACCGAACTGTTGAAGATGAGCTCTGGGTCTGAGCTGGTGCGACTTCGTCTGTTTCCGGACGCAAAGGAGCTCACTGAGTCCTTCGCCGCGAACAACGCAGCGCGGAGTTTTTTGTATCCCCAAAAGTGTTTGGGAAGTTTAAAATGCGGGGTGGACCCTTCGGATTCCAGCGTAACCTGCGTCGCTATTGGGGACGGCACCACCCCACGCACCGCCGCGCTCTTCGCGTTCCTCACCAAGTGGCACTGCGTCGCGATTGACCCGATGATGGTGGACTGGGACACGTGGCGCTTGCAGAAGAAGATTGAGGATGAAGGGGAAAATTCTTCGAGTCAAGAAACAATTAACGATACTTCAGGTAACCTTACATCTAACTGGGGCGGCGTGCACCGTCTCGTCGCGTATCGCAAGAAGATTCAAGAAGTCAGGGTTGAGTGCGAAAAGGCGGTGCTGGTGCTGGTGCACGCGCACGTGTCGCTTCAGGAGTGCTTGGCGCAGGTCAGGACGCGAAGCGGGCGGTGCTCTGCGGTGATTTTGCCGTGCTGCAACTGGTACGCCAAGTTGGTCCACCCGGACGGCCAAGCGCCAATCGCGGAGTACGATGACATGTGCGTCTCGTCGCCGCAAAGGATGGTGCGCGTGTTTGACGACTTGCCGTGCGGGAAGTTGGATGGCGTGTCGAGTCATGAGATGAAGGGGATGGAAATGAACGGAGACGTGGTGTGTCTGGAGGTGTAAAAGAAATTCTTCCACGCACTTCGAAAAATTGTAAAGCTTTTCTCGGGAGACTCGCCACACAACCACGCGCACGTGACACGTATCGCTATGTCCTCCAACGCGATAATTGGTGTAGAGACTCGCTCGGGCAAGCGAAAGCGCGACATCCGCGATGCTACCGCGGCTAACGCGGTCGAGGCCTTCCCCGGCCTCCCTAACCACCTGGTCATCGCGCACATTCTCAGATCCGACTACTTTGACGACCCCGCAGATCTCGCACGGCTGCCATCGGTGAGCAGTGCGATGTGCGACACGATGGCGGCGACGGGGCTTCGGCTTAAGGAGCTTGGCGAATATCAAGCCTCGAGCCTTGGATTTTTAAGCGCGTTGCGGCGCTTGCATCGGGGAGGTCCCCTGTCGCGTGAAGAACACCTTTGCGAGGCAGCAGCGAGGAGCGGACAGCTCGAGGAGCTGAAATTGTTGCACAAAAACGGCTGGCCGTGGGACGAGAGGACGTGCATGCTTGCGGCGAGGGGCGGGCAACTCGAGATACTTCAGTGGGCGCACACGAACGACTGTCCGTGGAAATCGCACACGTGCGACTTCGCGGCGAGGGGCGGACACCTTGAGGTGCTGCAATGGGCGCGCGCGAACAACTGTCCATGGGACGCACACACGTGCGCTTGCGCGGCAAGGACCGTGCAGCTCGAGGTGCTGCAGTGGGCGCAGGCGAACGGGTGTCCGTGGGACGAGAGCACGTGCTCGTGTGCGACGATACAAGGACATGTGTATATCCTGCAGTGGGTGCGCGAGAGCGGCTGCCCGTGGGACGAGGAGACGTGCGAGCTTGTGGACATTTATGGACACCTCGAGACGCTGAACTGGTTGCGCGCGAACGGCTGCCCAGAGTGGTGAGACTAGAAACGCAAATAAATGGTAGGGTAACAAGCTCACCTCGCCGCTATCGCCAACAAACACGCCACCGCTACTACAAAAATCATACAACACACGTGTCTCCTTTTCCCCAGTGACGGGGTACAGTCGTTCCCTCCGAACCCTATTGATTCGATGACTCTTGTTTCGTGTTCTGGAAGCGACGCGTTCGCTACGATTTCCCCAGAGGGATGCGCGTGCGACAGATCTTTTCGATCCGGGAGCTTCATTAAAAGTTTGTATAAGTCCACGTCGCCCAAGTCCAGGGGAAGCTGGAACGCGAGCCACTTCGATTGCAACGAGGTTTCTTTTTCGTCGTGTAGCATCTCATTCACGCCTGGCTGTGTGATTTCGTCGCTCATCTGTGTCTCCAAGTCGCCTCGGCGCACGCACGTCGTGCACAGCAACCGCACCGCATCCTTCATCCACCCAACCCCGCCGCTCTGTGTTAACACCGCGGGGTTCACTCGCCACGCCACCGCGACGGTCCGACCGCTTTGCGCCTCCAGAAGGGCGCAGAACCCTAGTAGGAACGGCGCGGACCCGGGGGCGGTGGCGTGAAGTTTCAGGAAGCGCTTCACCTCGGCGCGGACGTGCATGGGGTCGGTGGGCGTGGGTGGGGATGGGGCGTCATCAAGTGCCTGACTCAGCGCCTTCCACTGGCCGTCCGCCAAGCTCACATGGAACTCCGCGCGCGCCGCGTTGACCGCCTCGATGGTCTTCGGTGCAGTAGCGGGGTTACCCTCGGAGTCGAGGGTCGCCATCGTGTCACTCCACGCGCTTCCGGAGCGGAGAGGAGTGGCGCCCGTTGTGTGAAGACAATCCTCTGAACCGAACTGAACGACAGAAAAACCAAAAAATCAAGGAGTCGTGATTTTGACGGTCTATTTACAAGTTAAAATAAAATTAGTAACTCAAGGATAATCAAAGGGATGGACGGACTAAGCACCAAAACACGGATGTTACAAGTAGTGTTGAAAAAACGGAGTTTGCGTTGTGGGCAGCGCGCTGCCCAATTGCGCATACCTCGGGGCGCTCGTGTGCGTCGCCATGGGGTACCTCGGGCGGCAGAGGTCGTCCCGACAGGCCCCGTTCAGCTCTGGGCGGCGTTTGTCGCTGGTGGACCGAGATGAGGGCCCCACGTTGGAGCGACAGCCATCGTCCAGGCACCACAGCCTTTTGGCTGCCGCGGGGATTGGAGGTGAGTCTTCGTTGCAGCGATCTGGGCCAAGACGAAGCCCCGCGGCGCACACGAAGCGCAGTTTGAGCCGCGCGCAGCGGGCGGGGGAGAAAATTAGGCTTCTTGATGGCATTGGCGGGTTCAGTCCGCACGGGACGATGCCGCGACAGGACGATGGGTACTCGACCGCCACCACACGGTGGTTCAGGAAGCATTTGCCGAGCGCGGGGCAGCTGGTGCTCGTCACCGTGCTCGTCGCCGCAATCGTCGCCCTAGCGTCCTACCCCGAAATCATCACCACCGGGAGGTACGCCATGCCTTCGCTGATTGCGAAAACTGTGGTGCGAAGCGTGGCGGAGCGGAGTCACATCAACCCGGATGAGACGCACGATGGTCATGCGCACTCCAACATACACGACGACGTCTCCGACGTTGGCGCGCCGCTCGGGCCTTTCGACGAACCCTGCGTCAGGCTCATCGCGGGTCAAAACTCAATTTCCTCGGAACTCATAACCTTGGTGCACGCGGCGAAGCACTTCCGGGAACAGGGCAAGGAAGTGGTGTGGGACTTTGGGGAAGCCACGGCGACGTGTTCGTGCGGAGGGCTGGATGAGATGCAAAGTTCTAAAAAATCTGATAAATCCAAGCTCGCGCGCCGGTTACTGGGCGAGACGACCAGTACGTCTTTCCTCGGATCCGATAAGTGCACGCGCGCCTCGACAAACAACGGGTGGCACAATCTGTTTGACAGCGACTCGAAGACGTTCATCTCAAGGACTAACGTGCGCCTCGGGGGGTCGTGTGCTTCGGTGGACGCGCGCGCCGCGGTTGATGCGATTGGAGCGATGGACGGGTCCGATTCAATATTTGAGGTGGGATCAGGTAACGCCATGTGCGACGACGTGGTGGGGGCGTGGCGGTTGACGGAAACGATGGAGGCGGCGGTGACCAAGGAAATTACGGAAAAACTCGGCGGAGATGTAAACAAAGTCGTCGCGTTTCACGTCGGCAACGAAAAGTCAAACGGGAATTCGCGAGACACATACGCGGCGCACGTGGAGAAGGAGGTGCTTCGGCTGGGGGCGTTCATGCGCGAGAACGGGGCCACCGCGGTTGGGGAGGAGGGCTGGTCTGCCAGGGCGGATGCGTACGAAAGCGAGGTGAATAGCATTGAGAGCAAGGAGGAAGGGAAGAGCAATGCGCATGGGCATAAGGCGCGTGAGGAGCATAAAGAGTCTACGCATAAAGAGTCCACGCCGTCGAAGGCTACCGATAGTAAATCGAAACACTCAAAGACCTCTACCACTGCGTCTGATGAGAACATGCGCGCGTACGTGGAGTCCGCGATGCGCGACCTGGAGATAGGACAGAAGGAAACCGGGTCGGGCAAGAAAGTGTCGGACTCGAAATCTTCCAAGCTGGCGAAGTCCCCGAGGGACGAGCCCACTTTGATGGACCAGTTTGCGGGCTGGCTGAAAAAGAGGGACGACAAATCTGGAGGTGGAGCACGACGCCTTCTCGGCGTGACCACTGATGCGGACGCTGGAGCTGTCGCGGCGACGAAGCTTGAGAAAACAGATAACTTGTTCGAATCCGCCACAGATGTGGCTCCTGTGGAACAAGAGGACTTTTCCTTGCTCGAGCGCGTCGGCCGGCGGTTCGAAAGCTTCAAGCTGGAGCTCGCCGCGGCGAAGGCGAACCGAGCGAACGACGCGGAGGACGCGGCGCGTGAACAGGCTGAAACGGAACAAGCAAAGGCGGAGGTCTTGGGCGAAATCGAACGTGCGGTACCTGAGATGACGATGCAAGCGCATGTGGAAACAATTCAACAACCCAACGAGTTAGAAATCGCCAAGCTCAGCGGGCAGAGCGGGTGGCGGTGCGTGATTGTCGGGCGCAACGCTGCGATGGCGCGGCGCGTGGCGAGCGCGATTGAAAAAGCGCAAGTGCCGTGCGTAGTGGTGGACCGCGTGCGTGAACGGACTGAAAACGCAAAGAGTAATCAGTGCGCAAACACAGTAGCGGACGTGGTTGATGCCGAGCTCGCGGCGCGGGCGAAACGCGCAGCCGTGAACGCCCCCGCGGACGGCGCGCGACTCGCCGCGCTGCTGCAGCAGTGCCGCGAAGACCGGCTGGACATGAACGATTGGGCGGGCCTGGGCGTGCACGAGCTCTCCGTGTCCTCTAAACGAAACTGAACACAATTTAATAGTCACAAATGATAGTAGTCACAATCATCGTCAATACATACCAGTAGTTTATTTACCGGCTCCCCTATACTAGTACATCGTCTCGATGGTAAGCACCCAAAAGCACCCATTTAGTTCCCCGATTATAAGCTCCTCAAAGCTTCAACGTCCTCATCCCCTCGCCCAGCGCGTCGTCATCCTCCACGTCCCCCCCCCTCGTTTTCCGCCCCGTCCCCCCCGTGCTTTTCCACTGCACTGATAACTCTTTCATGATGCCCCTGTGAGGGGTCCCTGCCGGTAGCTTCTCCTTCACGGCTCCAAAGTGCTCTTTGACGAATAACGAAAACGCCGTCGCCTTCTTTTCAACCGCCATCGATCCGTCGGCGTTGAACTTGCCTAAAAATTCAAGCCGCCCGTGGCAAACGCCGCACGCTTTTTGAGTAACATCGATCGACTTCGAGTGCCTGCCGTATTCTTGCAGGCACCACGTCTGCGTGCACCGGTACTTGAACGGCTGGTGGATTTGATAACTGTGACACGTGTCCACTGACACTACCGGGTAGACCCGCATCACCTTGGTGGCCCATTTTTTGAACACGCTGCCGTGCGGGGGCTTTGCGCACTGGTCCAGGAGCCACGCCGCGGCGTGGCACATCTCGTGAAGTAACGTGGCTTCAAGCTTCTCCGCGGTGTCCAGTACCTTGGTGCTCAACTCGATCCGGGCGTGGTACTCACTCTTCCCCGAACTCCGTGTGATTTTCCGGTAGTGCGTCAACCCAGCGGTGGTCAACAACTTGGCGTTCCAGGTGATTTCAAACGTATCGGGCAACGCCCCGTCAAACCCGTCTTTGTTGAACTCGGAGTATAAAGCGGCTGCTATTGTTTCCTTGTGTCGGGCGAAGTTTAAGGACTTGCCAGGTTTCGCGGCTGACGCTAACGCAGCGGCTAGCGCCTTCGAGTGCGTCGGAGGGGCTTCCCCATAACCAGCGTACTCGCCGCCACCGGGTTTCCGCCCAATCGCGCTCTTCGGCGTTTTAGGGTTGTACGGGGTACTGTTTGTCAGCGCCTTGGGGGGCGTGGGGGTGTGCAACCCGTCCAAAGGGCAGTAGGGATCAGCCGCTGGTTTTTTGGTCTCAGGGCTCTGTCCGTTTTCCTCCTCCTCGTCGGAACTGAGCTCGATTGCTCCGGCGTCCTCCGGTGAGAAGAACGTAACCCCGCGTCCTGGTGTTTTCTTGACGCTCTTTGGGACGCGGAGAGGTTTGTCCACGTTGGGCATCATGCCCCCCGACCTTGCCAAAACGTCATTCGCAATGTCCCCAGAGGACGCGTCCGAGGCGTACTCCACGTCGTCGTCAGAGCACACGAAGTCATCATCGCTTGGGTTTCCTTCGCTCGCTTCATCGTCGCTGTCGTTGCCGTCCACAGAGGCTTCGTGGTCAAGCCAGGTTAGGGCTTGTCGCCGCGCCGACGCCACGGCGGCGTTTTTGCTCGCCACGCGGCGACGAGGCCGAGCCGGAGACGGAGACTGCTCAGATTCTTCCTCAACCTCAGCAGGTTTACTCTTTTTAAGCGCTGATTTGGGGAACGAAGTTGTTCGCGCCAACAAGACCGCCGGCGCCGTCGCAGTCGCATCGCTCGCGTTGGAGTGAGCGGGGTTCGCGTCAGAGGCGTCGTCATCGTCGTTCGCGAAATCAAAATCTGGCCGTTTCGGTTTCCGCGCCAACTTCGCCGCAGACTTTATGCGGAGCATGCTTTTCTTCTTTCCAGTCGTGGGTGGCGCTGGGGTGAACGCAGGCACTGCAGAACGTTCCGGCGACTCTTGAACCGGGGTCGTTTCACGTAAAGGCGATACGCTAGCCGCGGGAGGTGTTGAGTCTCGCGGCGCCGCGTCGGGTGACTCGCCGGAACTCTCCGTGTCCTGGTCCTCGTCGTCGGAGCTTTCGTCGCTGAGCACCACTCTTCGTCCGCCGCGTTTACGCACGCTCACCGGGCCTTGCTCTTCGTCAGATGAGGAATCCTGTGAGGATTCCTTCTGTTTTTGCTCCACTTCACAAACCTCTGACGGGGGACAGGGCGACGACGCGATTGGCGTGCCGCCCGGGAGCTCGGCGACATCCACGACTTCCGGCCCGGGCGACGCGACTAAAGTTTCCTCAGCCTCCGCTTCTTGAACCGCGGCGGAGTCCTCGCACGCAAAGTCCTCGTCGCCATTGTCAACAGTGCCTACCACGGACGCGGTTTCAGCCACGGAGTCGCACTCGTACTCGCTTTTGGACTCTTCTTCCTCCTCGTCTCCAGAGCCGTCGTCTTCCGTGCCGGCCACAGACTCAGCGTCTGCTTCGCTGTCGGAGGATTCCGCATCGGCCTCATCGCTCTCCTCATCCGACTGATCCTCCTCCAAAGGCTCCACTACAGGACTAGGACTTGACACCGCTGTGGACACCGTGGAGGCTTGCCTGTCTAGCGGGAGCTTGAACGGCCCTCCCACCTCTTTGAACCTTTTCGTGAGGCACGCCACGGGGTCGCCGCACGTGCCGCCGCCCGGAGTGCAACCCACGTCGCCGCATCCCATAACGCCCTCCTCCACAGTGTACGTCTCCATCGAGGTTTGTCGTTCGAGTTGTATGCTGGAAAGCGCGAGGGCTACTGCATTAGGGTTCGCGCCACGGTTACCTTCAATGGACTCTACTGACCCGATGGGCGACGGCGGTGCGGTGGCGAACACGTCCTCATCCTCCTCATCGAGTTGCTCTTCCGGAATCACAGAGGTGCTCACTTGCTCTTTCTCCGGCGACTCGCTCATCTCGTCGATACCGGCGACGAGTCTGTTGACCACCGTGGTCGCCGCTTCCCTGGCGTTGGGTTTTTGTGGGTTCACGCACAGGGAGATGAGACACTCGGAAGGGTCGATACCGCCGTCGCGCATCGCCCGCAAGCCTTGGCGAAGCAAAGCCAAGCCTTTGTTATTTTGCGCGGATGTCGAGTCCATCTCGGTTTGTGTATTTTCTTCGTCAGCCGCGACATTTGCTTCGTTCGCAAACTCAAACGTGCGATCTTGTTCCGACTCTTCTTTTGAATCGTCACAGACCATCGCGTCCGTCTCAACATTCTCGTTCGCCGGCGCCGCCAAAGCCTGCTCAGATTCGGGCGCATCAGATGCTTCCTCAGATGCTTCCTCCTCGGCCTCCGAAACTTCCTCCTCCTCTCGCTCCGCCGGCTTCGCAGGCTCGGGCCCGCGTTCCAATTGCTTCTCAGGCGTTGGTGTGCGCTCCACTTGCTTCATAGGCGTTGGCGTGGCGGTCGTAGCGTTCGTCGCGGAATCGGCATCTTTGGCCTTCGAACGTTTCCCCTTCACCGCGTTACCCGGAGTCTTGTTCGTACGCTCGCGTAAAGGCACCCGCAGGGGCTTCGCCTTCATCACAGGGGTACTCACGGGAACATCACGGCTCACGACCTCTTCATCAACGTCGTTGCCCACGATGGACACGGTGCCGCCGAGCTTGCGTCTGAGTTAGATGAAGGGGGAAGGGTGTGTCAGTGTCGGAGTCAGATTCAGATTTGCGAGGTTGGAGACTCGGGTCGGTGCGCCGGTTCCGAACAAACATGCGCTTCACGTACCTCGAGCGCCTTGTTCCCGGCGTCTTCGTCGACGTCCTCGCCAACAGCTGGCTCGCGAGGCTCATGGCGAACGTGTGTGCAGTCGTCGTTCTGGGAACCGACGACGACTCTCATTGCTTTTGGCGTTTTTGGCTGGTTCCCCTCGAAAATAAAAACATCGACGTGCGATTCGCGCTATTTTCCGTGAAAACTCGCTCTGCTGGAAGACACTGACCAGCCAGACACGACCCGCGCCGCCGGGAACACCGCGTCTCGACACCATGAACGTCCCCGCGGTGAATGACCTGCAGCAGAAGCTGTCCGCGGTGATGGAGGAGCTGGACCACAAGGTGTTCCGACCTCAGCAGGTACGGGACCCGTACGTCGAAAGCGATCGCGTGTCGTCATCATTCCTTCCTCGCTCACCGTGCCGACAATTGCTTCGACCACTCTCGTCTCTAACCACCGATTCAACTCACCACACCTCACCCTACCAGAAAGCCGCGTTCCTGTGCCAGGCGAAGTGCACTGATATGAAAGGCCCCCAGGAGGAGATGCACATGTGTTTGCAGAAGTGCGGCGAGCCCATTGCGAAACACGAAGCGTCGGTGATGGGGGAGTTGCAACAGTTTCAGAACAGGGTGCAGCGCTGCGTGGTGCAATGCCAGGACAAGCAAGCCGGCACGAACACACCGGACACGAAAAAGTACGAAAAGTGCGTGGGCGAGTGCGCGGTGTTTTACCAAAAGGAGTTGGCTGCGATGAAACCAAAGCTGATGAAGAAACCGTAAGGGTACTTAGAGGGTGATTGAGGGTGTTTGCATGAATGAGATCAATTAGAAATTACTTATAAATATGACAGCTATTGCTTCTTTCTCTTCTCGCCTGCGAGTAGCTCCTTCATGTCCTCCAAGGACCGCGCCCCCGCCCTCCACGCCGCCGCGCACCGCCTCCGTCTCAGAAAGTGCCGCACGTCCCACATCACGCCGATGAGCAGGGGAAATGCAGTGGGTAAAAACAAAGGCACGTACACGGCTAACGTAAACTCGGGCGGGAAGTACATCTCCGCGTTGAATTTTGGGTCGTAGAAGGATTCCTCCGCGGATTGATGAGCCGCTCTCGCGAATCCAACAGCATCGTCCCCCCGTCCAGATAACGCAGCTTCACGGGCGTCGAGTAACGCTTGTAAAGAGTTTCTGGATTCGTCCGCCAGCTCCTGAGGAATGTGCATGTCCGGTAACTTTGTGGCGATCTCTGCGAGCGACGCTAACGTAGATCGAGCTTCTTGTGCCACCTGTACCGCTCTTCTTCTCGCGATGACATCCACTTCCCAGACCGCAAACCCACTTCCTGATAACATGGAAGTGAGTGTCAACGGCTTTACTTCTTTCCGTTTTTCGGGGGTGCCGAAGATAGTAGTCGCGCTTTTAGGCGCAGCAACCCCGAGCTCGAGAAGTGTGCTCGTTTCCCCTAAACTATGACCCGGCGCGTTTGAAGGAAACCCGAAGGATCGGCGCAAACTCGCCGCGAACACCTGCGTGATGTGGTCGACCGTTAGTGTATCGAGGTAGGTTACGTTTCCAGACGTGACGTTTTCAGTCATCACAATTAACGAAGGAACACGGCCCCAATCCCGGGGCTGGTTCTTCTTCTGTAATTGTTTCTCTCGACGAGTCAACTCTTTCGCGTCGTCAAGAGAATCCTCTTCATTGATTCCATCTTCAACTTCATTCGCGTCTCCATCCACAACCCCCCCTAAACATGTCGGCGGGTTCCACACCACCACTGACCCCCACTCCGCGATGTCGAAAGCATTCGTCTCACTCACCTCCCCATCTCCATTTAAAATAACAAGGGGACACTTATCCCTCGGGGGTACGTACACTACGAAGTGGAGAGGCGAGACGGATGATTCCTCGACCGACGTGTCCAAACTCCAATCGCCGTCCACGAAAAACGGCAACTCCGTCGAGGGTAACACGAACGCTTTCTTTTCACCATCCCAGACAGCTTTGTCGGACACGAACGAGCTCTCGACGTGTCGCAACACCTGACCTTCGGAGGTGAGGGTTACGGTCCGCTTTAAAATATCAGACGCTTTGACCACGAACGGATGTTCGATGTCTGTTCCAAAGCGCCACGCGTAGTTGTGGCCGCTTCTATCAGGTAATGCATTTGCTAAAGTGAACGATAACGTCGCCGCGCCGTCAGGACGCGCGGAGTGAAAGAAAGAGGAATGTGAACCGTCACCATCATACCTCCCGTGCGCGAAATATCTTCCCGCTACCGGCGCGGCCCGTCGCGCGGCGTCTGCGGCTTTCTCCGCGCCGGTTTGCCGTCCCCGGCCGCCCCCCGCCGGATACCTGACCCAGGCAAATTTTCTCACACCCATTACCAGCTCCACTTCAGCGCCGTCCGACGGTAGCAAAATGAGGTTGTTCGTGTCTGGTGTAGAGCCGCACGATACATGTGCTTTGTCTTCCTTCCTCTCAAGCCAGTCATCCACGTCTCCATCAACCGTCATCCACAGCTCCCGTATTTCGTGACCGAAGCAACACGGCGAGTTTTTCAATCGTTTTTGTTGTTTTGTTTTTGAAAGCGTTTCGATTGATTCATCGTCGTCGTCGGCGTCATCTTGTACTTCGACTCTCCCCCGTGTTACGCACTGGCCTTCCGCCGTGACCACTGCGAGCTCAATGCGCACGTCTTTACCATCTCCTCGCATGTCACTCAGCTCTGCCCAAATCGTATCCGCGTCGCTCTCCGCGCCTGGCCCGTCGGTGTTGGAGAAGGACAGCACTTTCAGCGACGGGGGGGGAAACTCCAGGGCGGGGGTGTCGGATGTGGCTTCCGTTTCGATAGCGGCGAGGGGTAAAGTTGCGCGTACAGTCCACGTCGTTCTGGCCCACACTGGGACGCAGATAAGCGCTAACAGCGCCGCGGTGACGCTCACTGCCATCCTCTTGCCTCCAGGGGCGACGCCGGACTTCGCCCACCGAGCGAACTCATCTTCGGGGGTGAGGAACGCGTGGTCACTGTCTTTGGCCTTCACACCCTTCGGCCACACCCCGAGGGGTTGCAAAACTCCCTTCACTTCCCGCGCAAGCCGCGCGAAGATCATCGCGAAAAGAAGCAACCCGGCATATTGCTCGAGGTCATCCATCGGGGCCGCGTGCCGACTAATGGGCGATTGAGATCGAGATCGGCTTTGTTTCGGAAACGTGAATTTTTTTTGGGCTTGCTGTTTTGGTCGATTTCTCCCCACCGCCCTCGGTCAAGGCTCCCGTTCATCGACACCCTTGACCGTTCTCCTCGCCTTCCTCGGTCGATTCATCGCGACGGCTCTGGGGTCACATTTTTGGCCCGACGTGAATGCCTGCAACAGTCTGCTGAATGTGAAAAAAGCCTCGTCCGGGTGATGGCAAAATCGCATCAAACCAACAGCCGCGATTTGCTTTCCCGCGTTCAACAGCCGCCGTGAGCCCCGCGAAAGCATCGCGAAAGGGCAATCAAAAGGCGATGAAACGTCGCTTGACGAGTCGGAAAAAAGTGAGAACGATTTTGCCAAAAAAACGATACTACAACCCGTTGCCAAAAAGTGCGTTCGAGCGGATAGCTTTTGAAAGCCGACGAGACTTTTCACACGTCATCCCCGGCGTTCCAGCATACGCAGGCGCGCGGGTGTCGTGACGCACGGTTCGTGTCGGGTTCCGCGTTCGTGCGGAATTGGGCACGTCGTGTTGCGAGGAGATCGGCGAGGAGAAGGTCGCGTAACGTGGTTCGGCGCGGTGTAGAACGCATCGACGGCATAGACATTTTGTCTTCGCGTGCCAGCCAGGCGCCGTGATGTTGACAGACACCCCGTCCCCGGTGCCGCTCACCGCGGGCTCTTTAGCGTTGCTCGACTCCCCTGAGCATGGCGAGGACCCGAGCATCATGCTGTTGCGCAGAGTGCTGAACAGCCCTCACGTGTGTTCGGACCCGAACGCGCCGGACGACGACAACTGCCGGCGCGATGAGATGGACACGGACGCGGGGATGAGTCACGCTTCGAACGCGGACGTCCCGGTTCCGTTCGACGCCACGAACGGGAGTTTCGTGGCGTACCTGGCGCCAAGAAGTCAGTCAACGAACGACGGAGCTGCTTTCGCTGATATGTTCGCGAGTAAACTGAACAATGGGACGTCGCGCAGGGTGGGGCAACGGGGAAGCGTGGCGCACGACGCGGGCGTACAGAGCTTCACCAATGAGGGAGGAACGCGGGTGACGGTGTTTCGCGGAGTGCTGCGGAACAAAAAAACGCTAGCCAGGGACGCCGGCGTCGAGTTTTACACAACAGAACTTGACTCTTCCAACGATAAAAAACCCATCACGTGTGCTGAGCTCATCGACAAACTGTACGACCAGTGCGGGGTTGCCTTCGTGGAACAGCTGGAGGGTTTCTTCGCGTTCGCGGTTGTGGATGCGGATGCGGCAGGCGGGAGCGTTTTCGCCGCCACAGACAGGCACGGAACGCTCCCGCTTTTGAAGGGACGGTGCGTCTCAGGCGGGATCGTCATCGCGCACGTAGGAGTGAACGGTGGAGGAGACGATAAAATTACTCACAATACTACGCAACGGTCTGTTCTAGACAGGCAAATGGTGGGGGGGGCGAGCGTGGTGCCGGAAGGGACGTACGTGCTGGGCAACCGCCACTGCCGCGCGCACAAGTACTGCCGCTCCGCCGACCACGAGCGCGCGTTACGCGAGATGCGCACCCGGGATGCGAGCTACGCCAGTTTAGGCGACCTGTACACCGAGAAGCACAGCTCCCTCAACTGTGGCGCGTCCACCAGAGGTATGAAATCGAGGGACACGTCGTTTTCGGATCTCCACGCGTTGCGGTCGTTTTCCCCGGCGCTTGAGAGTAACGAGAAGCTTTGTGAAAAGAGCCGGCTGTCCAAAGAGCTGAAGGACGACATGCCGGTTATGATTTCCCGCCGGTCCTCGGTCAAGGAGCTGGAAGGGTGGAACCTGGGTGAGATGAAGGGCTGGTCATCTCAAAGCGCTGACTTTTGGGGGGAGGGTGATATGCAGTGCGAATCGAGGATGGGGGCTTCGTTCCAGAACCGCCTGGCGGCGGCGAGTTTCGCGAAGGACCGGTCATCGTCGCCTGATAGCAACAACGATTTCCTGTCCCGTTTAGGGTCGGGTGCTAGTGACCAATCAGCCGTGAAGGTTGATTCCACTGACCAAAGCCCAGTAATGTTCCCAGAGCAAACCGAAAGCCCACGGGGACATAAAAGAGATTCCCAAGACGCGCCGCAATCCATGTTCGACACCTTTGAGCGCGACGAATCCGAGTGCTTCGTGTCATACTCTTGAAAACGTATTTTTTCAGAGATTGAGAAACACTCTCAATCCCGCTGTATTACTTAGATATTAGACACGAGGGAGTCCGACGCGGCGTAGCACCGCGCGAGACTCCCCGACGCTTGCAATAATATAAGCACGCATAACAAAGAAGATAGGATCATATCATCGATTAAAAAACCAGCCTCAGTAGTGGCGGTCTCACACTTTTCCCGAAAAGCGTTTCTAAAAATTGGTCAACGAAAGCCGTTGGAAAAGACAATCTCTCGGCATCCTTTGACCTCCACAGCTCCACACCCCTCGGCGCGGCCGTGTGCTGTGGCCAGCGGTGCGTGGTGTCAGCGCAGGGTACGGGTGAGCATGGTGATGTTCGGCCAGGCCCGACGGCGTTTGCCCGAGGGCAAAGCCACGGAGACGGTGTACTCCCTGATCCGGGATGGGAAGCACGACGTGTGCGTTGAGATGCTCACCGCCGCTTTGGAGGACGACCCCACTTCAAGGCCCGCGTTGTCCCTCCTCGGGCACTGTTACTACCACCTCGGTGATTTCGATTCCGCCGCGGAGATGTACGAGAGGCTGAGTGTGTTAAAACCGGATGACAACGCCGTCCGGCTGTACCACGCGCAGTCGCTGTTCAAGTCCGGTGCGCGACAAGAAGCACGAATTGTGGCGCAAACAATAGACGCCCCGAACTTGGAAGTCAACGTCGCCCGTCTACTGGCACACATCGCATTTGAAGAGGATGAACTCGATTTGTGCAGACAGCTCCTGGAACGGTGCCCGTCCGACGACCCCGACGTGGTGGTGGATCAGGCGTGCGTGGAGCTGAAGGATGGGAACATTGATTTGGCAATCTCACAGATCAACGACGCGAAGCAAGTGCTGGGGTACCAACCGGACGTGGCGTACGACGAAGCGCTTTGTTATTACCGGGCCAAGAAATTCGGCCCCTGCTTAACTGTGTTATCGGAAATCATAGAACGAGGAGTACGCGAGCACCCTGAGTTACTTGTGGGCGCGGTGACGGACGGCGAGGAGGTGCGTAGCGTTGGGAACACCCCAGCGTTGAGAGCCACCGCATTAGTAGAGGCGTTCAATTTGAAAGCTGCCGTTGAATTCAACATGAGAAACTTAACGCAGGCGAAGGAAGCGCTGACAGACATGCCTCCGAGGTCCGAAGAGGAATTGGACCCGGTTACCTTGCACAACGTCGCGCTGATGCACATGGACAGCGATCCCGTGGACGGGTTCCACAAGCTAAACTTTTTGCTCTCCGAAACGGACACAGTGCAAGCGCCGCCCGAAACGTTCGCCAACTTGCTGTTGCTGTACGTTGAGCATAACTTCCATGACCTAGCTGCCGAAGTAATGAACGAACACGTCGGACTAGTGTCGAAGCAACTCACAACGGATGCGTATGAGTATTTAGACGCGTGTACCACGCAAATAATATCAAAGGAAGACGGGTACCAAAAGTTTGACTTGGCGGCTACGAAGCGCGGCGACGAGTTACAAAAACTTGCAAAGAAAATTTCCGACGCGCGATTGAGACGCGACGGCGAGAAGGTCAAACAGTTAATAGTGGAGTACGACGACCTCTTGGAGCAGTTCATCCCATCGTTAATGTCCCAGGCGAAGTACTTCTGGGACCAGGAGCAGTACGAATCGGTTTTCAAGATCCTGAAGACGTACGGCGAGCAGTGCGGGAGCCACGAAGTTTATCGCCTAAACGTCGCGCATACTTATTTCATGCAGAGTCTACGGACTTGTATAAACGATAAATACACCGAGGCGATTTCGTTCTACGAGCCGCTCGTGTTGCAGAAAGCGGAACAAGGGACTATTTTACAAATATCCGCCCCTGTTTTAGCCAACCTGTGCGTAGCGTACATCATGACCAGCAGAAACGAAGACGCCGAGAGCGTGATGCGAAGAGTAGAAAAAGAAGAACAACAGTTACTTTCACAAAAAAATGGTCATCTAGATTCGACGAATATGTTCCATCTCACGATTATTAACTTAGTGATAGGCACTCTGTACTGTGCGAAGGGAAACTACGAGTTCGGTATTAGCAGAGTCATAAAAAGCCTGGAGCCGTTCGGGGAGAAGCTCGTGCCGGATACGTGGTTCTACGCGAAGCGGTGTTTTCTTTCGCTTAGCGAAGGGATGGCGAAAAGAGTCGTCACCGCCAAGGACGAAACCGTTTTGGAAATCTTTTCGTTTCTGGAACAGGCGGAGAAGTTCGGGAAAGACATTGAGGTGACTGAGGTGAAGACTGAGGTGAACACCGGGGACACCACCGCCTCAGTCACCTCAAGGACTATCGCGAACGAAGCCAGGCAGCTCAGGCGCATGTTCCTGAAACTAAGAGAGGTGTAGACGTACAGGACTGTTTTATTTCTTATCTGTTTCGACGACCTTGATCAATTTGTTTCTATCTAGACCACCTTTCTTTGCGCCGCCGGCTTGCCTCCCTTCCTCGCATCGCTCACTGCGTGCACCACACCAGTCGCTGTATCCACCGCGATGAGCTGTGCCGTGGCTGTTGTCTGTGACGAAAACTCAACCGCGTGCCCTTTTTGTCGCAGCGCTTCGACGATTTCAAAATCAAACTTCCGCGGCGTCCCGTCGCCGATCGCGACTTGGTCCTCGGCGAACAAAACGTTGGGCAAAAGCTGGTGGTGAATTCTGGGGGCGTCTATCGAATCTAAAGGGGACATGTCGCGAGATAATAAGTTGAGCAACACCTGTGCCACGGCAGTTATGATTCGGGGGCCGCCGCTCGCACCAGCCACGGCGACGACTTTAGGGGGGTCGAATGTTTTGTCCAGCACGATCGTGGGGCTCATCGAGGATAACGGTTTCTTCCGGGGGGCTATGAAATTCGCAGCACTCGGTTCCAACCCGTAGTGATTCGCCTCCCCCGGAACGGAAAAGTCGTCCATCTGGTTATTCAACAAAATGCCCGTGGACGGGGACACCACTTTACTGCCAAACAAGGTGTTGATCGTGCTCGTCATCGCGACTGCGTTTCCAGAAGCGTCCAGCACGGAAATATGAGTGGTGCCGTGGTCCTCCACCGCGTTCCACTGGGCGCCGTACTTGTCGATTGGTAGTGTATAGTTGTCGTTGGTGATGCTCCGCAGGTACGCAACAAAATTCGGGTCCAGCATATCGTGAAGCGCGCCTGATACGTTCAAACTGTTTCCATTCGTACTAGTATCGAAAGCAGCCAAAAAATTATCACCCAAGTTCATCCTCAGCGCAAACGCGTGTTTCATCGCCTCGGCGAGCCTGTGTGTTTGTAAAGTTCGATCGGAAGTGCGACCATCGTTATAACCTGCGAGAAACTCCAGCACTATGCCCACGGTGGCGCCGCCCGAGGACGGAGGAGGCACGCCGAGCATGTCGTACCCCAGCGCGCTGAATTCCAGCGCCCGGAGGATTCGAGGTTCGTACTGCTCTAGGTCCTGTTGTGTCACCAAGCCCCCGGCATCCTGTATATCACGCGCAAGCGACTCAGCCAGCTCCTCGGTTCTTAAAACATCAGCCCCGCTTTCCGCTACTCTTCTCAGCGTTTCCGCGAGTCGCGGGTTTTTTACCGTGTCACCTTTTTTCTTACAGCTTCCATCTGGATTTAGAAAAAGTTGTTTAGCACCCGGAAGTTTCGACAAGGGCTCCTTCTCCTCTTCGATCGCCTGCGCTAGCGCCAGGCCTATTGGGAATGACTCCGCTAGCGCAACAGCGGGGGTCACCAGCCTGCGCCATGGCAACGTACCGTGCCTCTCCCACGCTAAACGTAACCCGAACAGTTCAGACGGCACCGCGACCGCCGAGCCGCCAAACTCGCTTGCGCGTAGTCCTGGTTCTCCATCACTGTTACTATTACTCGTGTTACTGTACATATCCCGGCTCGCCCCACTGGGCGCTTCTTCCCTGAACTCAATAACCTCTGACGACCCACTCCCAGCGTCGTACACGACCATGAACGCGCCGCCCCCGACTCCCGAGCTGTGCGGGTGGACAACGCCGAGGCACAGCGCTGTCGCAATCGC
>MDSY01015174.1_pt1 | contig 43516 bp, 39 predicted proteins | sample 811131 | NCBI WGS metagenome assembly MDSY01 (sample SAMN05326643, study PRJNA326480) | marine metagenome | isolation source: seawater | place: Atlantic Ocean: South West | collected 2010
GGGGGCTACTCTCTGAGGCAACCCTTGGTGGCATACCACCAAACTTGGGCGCATCTGTCCTTAACGACCCGCCCTCCGCAAAGCTTTCGAAGGGCCGTCCTATCTGGGCGGCCCTTTTTCTTTGTGACATAGTGCACCTATGTTGCAAATTAATGATGAGATACTGATTCACAACTGGGAGCTGACCGAAAGCTTTACCCGCTCGCAAGGGCCTGGAGGGCAAAACGTCAATAAGGTTTCCACTGCGGTCGAGCTGCGATTTGAAGCAGCCCGAAGCCCGAGCCTGCCGGGACATGTGAAAACACGGCTCAAAAAACTGGCCGGCCGGAGGTGGACCCTTGAGGGCGCTTTAATTTTGCGTGTGGAAGAGACCCGCTCGCAAGCCCGAAATCGTGAAATTGCCCGAGATCGACTCAAGGAGTTAATCCTGCAAGCAGCAGTTCGCCCAAAACAACGCATCGCAACCCGCCCAACCCTTGGGTCGCAAAAGCGAAGGTTGGCGAGTAAAGTTCAACGTGGCACGGTGAAATCCCTGAGGGGAAAGGTAAAAGATGAAGAATAATCTCATGGCACGGCGCGAGGCGGTTTTGGGACCCAACGTTTCAACGTTTTTTGAGAATCCGGTGCATTTGGTCAAGGGCGAAGGCGTCTGGGTATGGGATGCCGATGGCCGCAAATATCTTGATTGCTATAACAACGTCCCGCATGTGGGGCACTGTCACCCTTATGTGGTGGCCGCTATTGCAGCGCAAGCAGCAATTTTAAACACCCATACCAGATATCTACATGACGGCATTATTGACTATGCCGAGCGCCTGACAGCAAAATTTCAACCTCAATTAAATCAGGTGATCATGGTCTGTAGCGGATCTGAAGCTAATGACATAGCGCTCAGAATGGCGCAGGCTATAACCGGAAAAACCGGTATCATTTCGACAGACAACACCTATCACGGCAACACAATGGCGGTCTCGCAGCTCTCATCCCGCAAGCCGCCAATCGGGGGCTATGCCGCGAACATTCGCCATGTCACAGCCCCAGACACATTGCGGCCGGTAGGTGGTAGTATGGCGGGTCAAGCGGAGGCCTTTGCGCGCGAAATTCAAATTGCAATTGATGACTTGGAGGCCTCTGGCCATGGGTTTTCAGGCTTTTTGTTTTGCCCAACCTTCGCCAATGAAGGTCTGCCAAATTTACCGCAAGACTTTATGCGACCTGCAGCCAAAGTGATTCACGCGGCCGGCGGCATTTTGATCGCTGACGAGGTTCAGCCCGGCTTTGGACGCAGTGGTGACACTTGGTGGGGTCATGATTCGTTGGGCCTGTCCCCTGATGTGGTAACTTTGGGCAAGCCAATGGCAAACGGGCATCCCGTTGCCGCTGTTGTAGCGCGCGCAGAAGTCATGGCCGCGTTTCGAAACGCGTTCAGCTACTTTAATACATTTGGCGGAAATCCGGTTAGTTGCGCTGCAGCTGCTGCCACTTTGGATGTGATCCAGAATGAGGATCTTGTGGAAAATGCTAAGACTATTGGCGCGGAGTTTTTGCAAAACCTGCAGAGCTTGGATCATACCAGCATAGCCAATACCCGTGGACGCGGACTATTCATTGCTCTAGAGTTGGAAACCAACGGCGTTGCTGATGAGGCACTGGCAGCACATGTGGTGGAATATGCCCGCAACAATGGCATGCTGATGGGCCGCACTGGACGCAATCGCAATGTGTTGAAATTGCGCCCACCAATGCCATTCAGCGCTGAAAATGCCACCTTGGCTACAGAAATTTTAAACAGCGCCTTTCAGAATGCCAAAACATGAACGCTCCAACCGAGATTGCTGCCAAGTGGGGGGCGCAAGGCCCAGTTGAACTGATCACAGAGCGTGAAAATGCAGTTTACCGGATCATGCGCGACGGCGCACCAGCAGCCCTGCGTCTGCATCGGGCCGGGTATCAGAACGAGGCCTCTATCCTGTCTGAGTTAAGCTGGACCACCCGGCTTGCTGATGCAGGCTTTGCTTGCCCCAAGCCCATTGCCCGGCAAGACGGAGCATTCACGGCACAGCTGGCGGATGGCAGATTTGCGTCAGTCATTTCATGGGTAGAAGGCGCGCCAATTGGGGGGGCTGATATGCCATTTGTCGGCACAGTCACAGCCCATTGCGATCTGTATTACAAACTTGGCCACCTTCTGGCACAGCTGCACAATACAAGTGACGCCATCAACACCGAGGACATCATCCGCCCTGCTTGGGATCTGCCAGGCCTACTCGGAAAATCACCATTTTGGGACATGTTTTGGGAGAATCCTTCACTGTCGTCTGGCGAAAAAAAACTAATGATCTATGCCCGAGATACAGCCCATGCGCATTTAAAGGCGATGAAAGATGCTGATTTCGGCTTGATCCATGCGGATGCCCTACAAGAGAACGTGTTCACGCAAGGCTCAGATCTCATATTGATTGACTTTGATGACGCTGGCTGTGGATACCGGGGCTATGATCTTGGAGTGTCACTGTCACAGCATTACAGTCTGCGATATTTGGATGATCTCACTACCGCGCTTCAGGCCGGGTATGGCACTTTGCGTAAAGCCCCTAGTCTTGAGGATATCAAGTTTTTCTTGATGTTGCGCAGTTTTGCATCGTCCGGCTGGGTGATTTCTCGCCAGCCCCAAAAGAGCCCAGCACACCGCATCTATGCCGAACGCGCCCTGCATTTGGCGCATCAGTGGCTAACCACCCCTTAAACGATGATCCGCTGCGCCGATTGTCGACCCACATTGAATACCCGTTTGTAACGTGCAATTTGATCCGCTGGCCCCATGGCTTTATTGGGGTTATCAGACAGTTTGACCGTTGGGCGTCCATCTGCAGAAACCGCCTTACAAACTAAAGAAAAGGGTTCCAAAGCATCATTTGGAACCAAGCCGCGAAAATCATTTGTGAGCAATGTGCCCCACCCAAAAGACACCCGAACGCGTCCATGAAACAGGGACTGCAGCTCGGAAATTTTAGCAACGTCCAAACCATCAGAAAAAATAACCAGTTTTTGAGCTGGGTCTTCGCCTCGGGTTTTCCACCATTTTATCGCGTTTTCTGCGCCCTGAATTGGATCGCCAGAATCAATGCGAATCCCGGTCCATTTCGCCAACCAATCCGGCGCATTATTCAAAAACCCTTCGGTCCCATAGGTGTCCGGCAAGATGATCCGCAAATTTCCATCATGCTCTTCATGCCAATCCGACAAAACATCATATGGAGCTTGGCGCAATGCCTCATCTGTTTGGGCGAGAGCCGAATAGATCATTGGCAATTCATGGGCATTGGTGCCAATGGCTGCCAAATCACGGTTTTTTGCGATCAAACAGTTGGAGGTTCCAACAAATTTCTCCCCCAGACCACCCGTCATCGCCTGCACTGCCCAATCCTGCCATAGAAAAGAGTGCCGCCTCCGGGTGCCAAAGTCAGCAAGCCTTAAGTTATCAATCTTACGCAGATGTTCAATTTTTTCCCAAAGCTTGGCCATCCCACGCGCATATAGGATTTGCAGCTCAAATCTGCCCATATCTCCCAGAACAGCACGGCCACGCAGTTCCATAAGAACCGACAGGGCAGGGATTTCCCAAAGCATCACTTCCGGCCAGCTGCCTTCAAAGGTCAGCTCATACTGCCCATCGCGTTTTTCAAGATGATAGGGCGGCAGGTGCATGGTTTCGAACCAATCCATGAACTCAGGCGTGAACATCTGACGCTTGCCGTAAAATGTATTGCCGCGCATCCATGTACTTTCGCCACGGGCCAAAGATAATGAGCGCACATGATCCAGCTGCTCGCGCAGCTCCCCCTCATCCACCAGATCCGCCAAACGAACATTAATTGAGCGATTGATCAAGCTGAAGGTCACTTGTGTGTTGGGTTTGTTTCGAAAAATGGACTGACACATCAATAATTTATAGAAATCGGTATCAATCAATGAGCGCACAATTGGATCAATTTTCCATTTGTGGTTCCAGACGCGTGTGGCGATATCAACCATTACACAAGGCTCACTTTTGCTGCTGTCATTTTATTTAAGGCAAGATCCAGAGATCCATCCATATCAATCGGCCGACATAATTCGGTGTTGACTGTCACTTGAAATCCAAGGCCCGCTGCATCCAAAGCCGAGTAGGCGACACAGTAATCCGTAGCCAGCCCTACAAAGGTGAGGTCTAGCAAACCGCGGGTCTTGAGATAACCTTCAAGGCCTGTAGCGGTGGTTTGATCATTCTCAAAAAAGGCGGAATAGCTGTCTATCCTGGACCTGTAACCTTTTCGAATTATCAAATCCGCATGATGGCTGGCAAGGCCACAGTGAAAAGCTGCCCCAGCGCTGCCCTGCACACAGTGATCAGGCCAAAGCACTTGCGGGCCATAGGGCATTTCAATGCTGGAAAAGGCCGCCACATCATGGCCACTTGCAAAAGACGAATGCCCCGCCGGATGCCAGTCCTGTGTCAGGATCACCGCGTCAAACTCCACCATCATCTCATTGATAGATGCCACAATTTCATCACCGCCAGCCACGGCCAAGGCGCCTCCAGGACAAAAGTCATTTTGGACATCAATTACGATCAAGGCGCGCATTAAGGTCTCCTGCCCTAGCTTGGGTCCAGAGGTAAAGACCGAAACCCCTAAGGTCAATGTTGCCAGGGTGACAAGAACGCTAATTAGGTCGCGCAAGACATATCGAACAGCAACCTATCTTGCGGCATGCCCCACTTCAGACTATGACCCAGTGCATGTTTACAGTTTCAGCGCTATATCAATTTACCCGCTTTGATAACCCCGCCGCCCTGCGTGGGCCGATGCTATCTTTATGCGAGCACGAGGGCATAAAGGGCACGATCTTAATCGCAGCAGAAGGGGTCAATGGCACCATCGCAGGCCCAGACCAAGGTATCGCCCGGTTGTGGCGGCATATCGCGGCTTTGCCGGGCTGCGCCGATTTTGAGCATAAGGAAAGCTCAGCACAAACCATGCCCTTCAAGCGCATGAAAGTGCGGCTCAAAAAAGAAATTGTGACAATGGGACAGCCAAATGTGGATCCCCGCGCAGCTTCCGGCCATTATGTGGATCCTTTGGACTGGAACGCCTTGATCACCTCACCCGATGTGGCTGTGATCGATACCCGCAATGATTACGAAGTGGGTATCGGAACCTTCGAGGGTGCGATTGACCCTCAAACCAAAACCTTCCGCGAATTTCCAGAATGGTGGGCAAAAAACAAGCACCACTTTAACAACAAAAAGATTGCCATGTTTTGTACTGGTGGGATCCGCTGTGAAAAATCCACTAATTTTTTATTGGGCGAAGGGATTGAGGATGTTTACCACCTCAAGGGTGGTATTTTGAAATATTTGGAACACGTGCCGCAAGAAGAAAGCACGTGGGAAGGCGAATGTTTTGTCTTTGATAACCGCGTCTCAGTACGACATGGATTGGTCCAAGGCAATTATGATCAATGCTACGCCTGCCGCCGTCCAATTACCGAAGACGATAAAACCCGTTCAGATTACATCAAAGGCATGCAGTGCCACCAATGTATCGACAAATACACCAATGAAGATCGTGCGCGATTTGGGGAACGTCAAAGGCAGATTGATGCCGCCGCCAAATAACACGGATTAAAACGACTTGATCCAAGACCCGAATCTAGAAATTTTAGGCCCGTGCCCTTGGCCCCGAGCCTCGGCACGATCTGCAGATTTCAAAACCGCATAAACGCTACGCACGGCGAGCCAACGCAAGGGTTCTGGCTCCCATTGGCGCACGGCCCTATTCACCCAAGGCAGCGCTGTGATCGGCGTTTCTTGACCCAAAACCAAATCACGTAGGGTCCGGCCGGCCATATTTGAAGATGAAACGCCAAAGCCAACATATCCACAAGCCCAGCCGATGTTCGTCTCCGGCTCCAGCCCAACTGTGGCACACCAATTGCGCATCACGCCCAAGGCACCTTGTCAAGCATGGGCCAAAGGCACATCTAACGCGGTCGGAAACATGCGCGCAAGGATCGCCTTCAACTCAGAAATAGTGCCGGCGGTGGGCGTGCCATTCGGTTGGATCTTGGAATTGAAAAGGTATGGCAAGCCACGCCCACCCACGGCGATCCACCCGTCAGCCGTCCGCTGGCAATAACAATAGGCATTTGCCATATCACCTAAGAGCTCGGCCCCATCCCAGCCAATGTCGCGCCAAATTCTTTTTGGCAGGGGCTCAATGATGATTTGGGCAGAAATCAGTGGCAACCATTGCCGCTTTAGTCCAGGCAGCCCCGGCATATAGCCTTCAGATGAATTTGCATGACACGGCTCCACGCGCGGTGGTAACCTTACCTGCCACGATGGTATCAGCTGCTGTTTTTTCAAAAATTTGAACTCCCATACGCGCCATCACATCCGCCAACCCACGCACAAGCTTAGCCAGTTGGATGCGGGCCGCGCCAGGAGTTACAGTTGCACCAAGTGCGCCAGGAATATTAACACGGGCTTGAGATTGCTTGGCTGTTTCAACAAAGCTGCGGGAATCACCCCAATGGTGCAGCAACGCCACCTCGGGGTGCAAACGGGTCAACTGAGCTGGGTTAGTGGCGACGGATAGCTCCTATGTGCGGTGGATGTCCACTTCGATAGCCTCCGCCTCAGTAGTTAAAATAACTTCTTCAACACTGGCGTGAAAATGGGCTACCATAGCTTTGATCTGACCGGCCGTCCCAGTGGTGAGATACTTCTCGTGATCCCAAGCGAAGTTCCCGGACAACCACCCCCATTGCTACCCTACGCGCCAAAGCCCGCAAAGTTTTTCCACAATCACAATGTTAAGAGAGGAATCAGCTTTTTTGAGATAATAAGCGGTCCAGAGCCCTATTTATCCAGCGCCAATAAGACACACGCCGGCAGATATTTTTGTGTCGAGAGCTGGGCTTGGCTTTGGCAGCCCGCCCAACTCCTTATGCCAAAATGAAACGCTGCCCCGCTGCATCACGTTTTAAGCCCCTGTGTTAGGTTGGGTTAGAAATCCAAGTTTGACACATTCAACGCGTTAGTTTGGATGAATTCACGGCGTGGCTCCACCACATCGCCCATCAGCTTGGTAAACAAATCATCAGCTTCAGCCAAATCATCGACCCTCACCTGCAACAAGGTCCGAGCATCAGGATCAAGTGTGGTTTCCCAAAGTTGGTCTGGATTCATTTCACCCAAACCTTTGTACCGCTGAAGTGACAGACCTTTTTCGCCCTCTTCCAAAATCGCACTGAGCAGTGTGAGTGGGCCATTCACCACCTGAACACGATCTTTGCGCACCAATGTGCAAGGTTTTCCGTACGTCTCCTGCAAGCTTTCGGTCAGCAATCCCGTGCGGCGGGCTTCTCCAGAGCGGAGCATCGCTCCATCAAGGTTGCGCACCTCTTCAACGCCGCGCAAAATACGTGCCAAGCTCATACCACGGTCTTGGGTTGGACGGCCTTGCCAACCACGCTCATATTCCAAGGCTATCAGGTCTAGCCGTCGTGCTACAGCATCGGCCATGCCTTGCAGATCACGATCCACAGCCCCCGGCACAAAAGCACCTGCAATCGCGGCTTGCTCCAAGATGTGACGCGGGTAATGGGTTGGAAAAGCATCAACTATCCGCTTCAACTGCCGGGCTTCATCCACCACGCGCATCAGGTCAGCACCCAAAATCTCTTCGCCATCGCTCAGACGCAACAATGCGCCTTCGATGCCTTGTTCAATCAGATGCTCATCCAAAGCTGGTTGGTCTTTGAGATAGACCTCAGACCGGCCTCGCCCCACCTTAAACAGCGGTGGCTGTGCTATATAGAGAAACCCACCCTCAATCAAAGCTGGCATTTGTCTAAAGAAGAACGTGAGCAGCAAGGTTCGGATATGAGCCCCATCCACATCCGCATCAGTCATGATGACAATTTTATGGTAGCGCAGCTTGTTGATATTAAATTCGTCGCGTCCAATCCCAGTGCCCAACGCCATCACCAAATTACCAATTTCTTGGCTTCCAAGCATGCGGTCAAACCTTGCGCGCTCAACATTGAGGATCTTACCGCGCAAGGGTAAAACTGCTTGGGTCAAACGGTCCCGGCCAGTTTGAGCAGAACCCCCAGCACTATCACCTTCCACTAAAAAAACTTCAGTTTTTGACGGGTCCTTTTCCGAGCAATCTTTGAGTTTACCAGCTAAAAAGTTGACATCCATCGCAGTCTTGCGACGGGTCAAATCACGGGCTTTGCGGGCGGCTTCACGGGCCATAGCGGCTTCCACGATTTTACCTACAATGATCTTCGCCTGTGCTGGGTTTTCCTCAAACCATTCAGCCAACTTTTCACCCACCAATCCCTCAACAGCAGGGCGGACTTCAGAGCTCACCAATTTATCTTTGGTTTGACTTGAGAACTTTGGGTCAGGTACTTTAATTGATAGCACGCAGGTCAGGCCTTCACGAGCATCATCCCCCGTGAAGCTAATCTTTTCTTTTTTGGCAATACCACTGGACTGCGCATAATTGTTTATTGTCCGCGTCAGGGCACCGCGGAATCCCGCCATGTGGGTGCCACCATCACGCTGTGGAATGTTATTAGTGAAGGGTAAAACATTCTCGTGATATGTATCATTCCACCACATCGCCACCTCAACGCCGATATCGTCTCGCATTCCGTTTACGTAAATAGGCTCTTCCATTATTGAAGACTTCGACCGGTCTAGATATTTTACAAACTCCCGCACACCGCCATCATAGTAAAGCTCGCTACGCAGAGGTTCAGCCGGACGCAAATCCTCCAAAATAATCCGCACGCCTGAATTCAAAAACGCTAATTCGCGCAAACGCTTTTCAAGTATTTCGAATTTATACTCGAGATTGGAAAATGTGCCAGTAGAGGCGAGGAAGCGGACCTCCGTGCCAGTTCTGTCGCCACAGTCACCGACAATGCTCAAGTGCTCCGCTGTGTCACCATGCTCAAAACGAGCCACATGCTCTTTACCATTTCGCCATATTCGAAGCTCCAACCAAACAGAAAGTGCGTTGACCACAGACACGCCCACACCGTGCAGGCCACCCGATACCTTGTATGAATTGCTGTCGAACTTACCACCAGCATGCAGCTGAGTCATGATAACTTCGGCGGCAGAAACGCCTTCTTCTTCATGTATGCCAACCGGGATACCACGACCATTATCGGCGACAGAAACCGAGTTATCAGCATTGATCCGCACCAAAACATGGTCCGCGTGACCGGCCAAAGCCTCATCAATACCGTTGTCGACAACTTCGTAAACCATATGGTGCAAACCCGAGCCATCGTCGGTATCGCCAATGTACATGCCAGGTCGCTTCCGAACAGCCTCTAAGCCCCTGAGAACTTGGATGGAATCTGCGCCATATTCTTCTACAACTGGGGTTTGCTCAGCCATCGTGTCTACCTTTTATGAGTTACACAACAAATAGCGTATTTCAGAGGGCTTGTCACGCAAATGACACAACAGATTGTGGTCAAAGGACGTATTTTTTAGCGAAAAGAATGTTGTGTAAATTCAAGGCTTCAGAAGGCTTAAAATTCGCGGTTAAGATGCAAATAACCAGTCATCAAAAAAATGGAATCATCAGACCCATCGCAATCAGCAACCCACCAGAAATCCGGTTGATCAATAGCATAGCGCGCGGGGATTGCAAAAGCGCCCGTGCCTTATTTACGAAACTTGCCAGAATGAGATTGCCCAGCAACGGCGTCACAATAGAGACCATGACAATCGCTATGACATCAATCAAAGTGACCTGCATCAGATCAAAAAATCCAGGCAGAACGCCCATATAGAACAAAATTGCTTTAGGGTTTCCAAGAATAACCAAAATACCCGCTACAAAGCCCGCCCACATCCCAGGGCGCGTGAGACGGCCGTCACTGCCCAAAGCGTTTCCAGCCCTTATGATGAGCAAGCCCCCCATGACCAGAAACAAAACGGCGGCTACATAGCGCAGAATGGTCATAATGCCGTCAATCTCATTGACCACCCAGCTCACACCTAAAATCGCAAGGATCGGCCAAACAGCATCCCCAATAGCAACTCCCAAGGCGAGAGGCAAGGCGGCCTGAAACCCGCCGGACATAGCACGCGCCAAGAGCGCCACCCAGACCGGGCCAGGCGTGAGGAACAAAATCAGGACTGCGACCGCATAAAGTGCCAAATCTGAGGCAGCCAACGTAATACTCATTGCATTTTCACCTCTGATTTATTATTATTTTCAGAGACCAAGAGGTGTTGCGCGCGCGCGCCGAATTCCTCAAACAATTCCGGGCCAGTGCCAGTCATCCATGCCTGCGAGCCAAGGGCACAAATTTCGTCATATAAGGCTGCCCTGCGGCCAGCGTCCAAATGCGCGGCGACCTCATCGAGAAGCATGATCGGCGGAATGCCTGTTTGCTCTTTCAGCGCGCGGCCATTTGCCAAAATCAAGGAGATCAACAGCGCCTTCTGCTCACCGGTAGAGCTATCTTTTGCCGGCACATCTTTCGCCGCAAAAACCCCATAAAGATCGTCACGATGCGGCCCTGCCAAAGTGCGGCCAGCGGCGATGTCACGGCCACGATAACTCGCCAACAGGGCCGCCAAATCTTCACTGCTTTCGGGAATTTCTACATTTTCAGCGTTGGTTAGGGTTAGGTTGGCGGTTGGGAATGCCGTCTCTGTACGCTCTTGCGATGCATGAATATGCATCAAAGCCTCCACCCGCGCAGCCCGAATTTTGACACCGGCCTCTGCCATTTGCCCTTCAATCGCCCGGTACCAATGCGCGTCTTGCACCTGATCTTTCAGCAATCTGTTACGCTCGCGCATGTTCTTTTCATAGGCCAAAACATTGTTTGCATGACTGGGGCGAAACGACAGGGTCATACGGTCTAAAAACCGCCGCCGCCCATCGGCACCCTCGATCCACAGACGGTCCATTGCCGGGATCAACCACAATACCCGCGCAATACGGCCCAGCATCACCTGAGTGGCCGCCTTACCGTCAATACGCACCTGCCGCGCTGATCCGTTCTCAGACCATGTTTCGACTTCGTGTAGCCGGTCTTGCGAGCGCAGTACAGATTTGACCTTCCAGCCCAGAGCCTCCGGATTGCGGGTCATCTCTTCCGCACTGGCGCGCCGCACACCCCGGCCCGGAGACAGAAGAGAGACGGCTTCCAAAATATTGGTTTTGCCCGCACCATTTGCCCCATAAATCGCAATCGGCCGTGCATCACAGGCGATCTGCACCACTTGATGCGACCGGAAATGTGATAGGTTTAAGGATTCAACAGCAAGATTGGGCATCTGCGCCCTTCACATTTGGCCCAGCTTAAACGCGCATCGGCATAACGACATAGATTGCCGACATGTCGTTGCCTTCTCGCATCAAGGTGGGGTCGCCTGCAGTGTTGAACAAGAAAATCGCATTTTCACGGTCTACTTGGCTAGCGATTTCGAGAAGATACTTGGCGTTAAACCCAATCTCCAATTTTTCATCACCATAAGCCACAGACAGCTCTTCCTCAGCCGCACCACTATCTGGCGCATTGACCGATAGGATCAAACGGTCCTCATCCAGAGACATTTTCACGGCACGAGACCGCTCAGACGATACAGTAGACACACGATCAACCGCTTTGGCGAATTCTGATGCATCCACCTCAAGCTTGCGCGTGTTGCCGGATGGAATCACCCGTGTGTAGTCTGGGAAGGTACCATCAATAACCTTGGACGTCAGCGTCACATTTGGCGTTGCGAAGCGAACTTTGGTTTCAGAAACAGACACTGCAATTTGCGCCTCGTCATCATCCAAAAGCTTCCGCATCTCTCCCACAGTTTTGCGAGGAACAATAACGCCCGGCATATCTTCTGCATTTGTCGGCAAGTCAGCATCAATTCGCGCCAAACGATGACCGTCGGTGGCCACACAGCGCAGTTTTTTGCCACCGTCACCTTCAGCGACATGCATATAAACGCCGTTCAGGTAATATCGAGTTTCCTCCGTGGAAATTGCGAATTTTGATTTATCAAACAACCGGCGCAGCATCAAAGCTGGAGCAGTGAAGTTCGACGTATATTCAGAGGAGGCCATCACCGGAAAATCTTCTTTCGGCAGGGTCGCCAATGAAAAATTCGACCGGCCTGCTTCGACGGTCAAACGGCCAGAGGCCCCATCATCCACCAAAGTTACAAGCGCACCATCTGGCAGCTTACGGACGATCTCATGCAGGGTCACAGCCGAAACTGTACTGGCGCCTGCGCGCTCAACCATTGCAGTCACTCGGTCAACAATCTCGATATCAAGATCCGTGGCGCGGAAAGAGACATGATCTCCACTCGCTTCGATCAAGACATTTGCCAATATTGGGATCGTATTTCGGCGCTCCACAACAGACTGTGCTTGAGACACAGCCTTCAACAAAGTTGCGCGTTCAATAGACAGTTTCATTACCGTTCTCCGTCACATATTTTGAACATAAATCGTAAAGAGTTTTCCACAGGACACAAGGCTTTGTCGTTCAGTTTTGGCGGTAGCAGCGCTTGAAAAGGATTTAACCCTCCAAAGAGCGGCGCAGCAGATCAATATCGTCGAAAATTTGACTGTCTTGGTTGCGCAGATCCTCGATCCGACGCACGCCATGCATGACCGTTGTATGATCACGCCCACCAAACCGGCGGCCGATTTCAGGCAAAGATCTGCTGGTCAACTGCTTGCACAAATACATTGCAACTTGGCGCGGACGCGCAAAACTACGCAGGCGTTTTGGGCCAAGCATGTCTGACAGTCGGATATTGTAATGATCACTGACCTTGCGTTGAATTTCCTCAACCGTGACCTTACGGTCAGAGGCGCGCAGAATATCAGACAAGCAGTCTTGGGTCAGCTCAACAGTAATCTCACGCCCTACCAGAGATGCAAAAGCGAACAGTCGCGTTAAAGCGCCCTCGAGCACCCGAACGTTGTTGGAAATGCGGTGGGCCAAAAACTCAACTACTTCCTGACGCACTTCGATGCCCGGATAGCTGGATTGGTACAGTTCGATTTTCGACTGAAGGATGCCCAAACGTAGCTCATATGTCGTCGGGTGCAGATCAACCACCAATCCACATTGCAAACGGCTGGCGATTCGATCTTCCAACAGCTTGATTTCGCCCGGAGCCCGATCTGCGGAAATAATGATTTGCTTATTTTGATCAACCAAAGCGTTGAACGTGTGAAAAAACTCTTCTTGTGTGCTGTCTTTACCGGCAATGAATTGCACATCGTCAACCATTAGCACGTCAACCGAACGGAACAGCTCTTTGAAATCCATCATTTTACGTTCTCGCAAGGCTTGCACAAAGCGATACATGAATTGCTCAGCCGACAAATACATCACGTTGATATCTGGCCGGTTGGCTTGCAGCTCCCAAGCGATGGCATGCATCAAATGAGTTTTGCCCAAACCAACGCCCCCATACAGAAACAGAGGGTTAAAGGTCACAGAGCCAGCCTCAGCTACCCGTTTGGCGGCAGCATGGGCCAGCTCATTTGGTTTTCCGACCACAAAATTGTCAAACAAAAACCGCATATCCAATTTGGCACCTTGAACTTCACGCGGCTTCACGGACGCTAAAGTAGCAAGAGCCGCCATTCGGGCTGGAGCTTCTTGATCCGCACGCCCAACAGTAAAGGCAACGCGCGTGACCTGCAGGCCAGATTCACACATTTGGTATAAGATTTGGTCTTCAAAATGCTGGCGAACATAGTTCCCAAAAAAACTGGTCGGAACCGAAAATTCAGCAGTTCCATTGGTTTCGCCCATAAACTGCAACGGCTCAATCCAGGACTTATAATTGTTGTTTCCAAGTGATTTACGTAAGCGATCAGCGGCGATACCCCAATATTTAAGTGTCATGCGCTCTAATGCCCCAAACAAAAACTGCCGATCATCGGCCCCAATATACTGCAGAGACTACGGCTCATGCATCACCAACATCAACGAAATCACCCACCAAAATGGCAGAAATATTGTCCTGAGGATGGGTTCCTATAGCCACTTAAATGGATACAAAACACATTGTTTGACCAAGATCATGTCGCCGTGCAGCAGTGGCAATCTCTAAAGTCTATCATCCCCCGGAGCATTAAATATGACTCGATGTTTATATTTAGCGCTAGGCTAAGTGACTCTGCAACAGAACTTAATTCTTGACTCGGTGTTTTGCGAAAAAGAATCTCTTGCCGATGAAGTGGCTCGAAGGAGAACTGCAAAATAATTTTTTTAATTTCAATTACTTAAAATTAAAAAAGCGCAGAAATTAATCTACGCTCCTTATTGATACATTTGTAAAAATTATTAAGAGATTGCTTTAACCCGTGACGCCAAACGCGAAACTTTCCGTGAAGCAGTATTTTTATGAAAGAGGCCTTTTGTTACGCCACGCATAAGCTCAGGCTGAGCCGCACGCAGAGCAGTTACGGCTGCAGCTTTATCGCCAGATTCGATTGCTTCTTCAACTTTACGAAGGAATGTCCGGATACGTGATTTACGGTTTTTGTTGACGGCCGTACGGCGCTCAATTTGACGTGCGCGTTTTTTAGCTTGTGGTGAATTTGCCATGTTATTAGGTCCTATTTTGTTCTTGTGCCACACGTATCACCGCAAGGCCCATACCGAATTGGACCGGATCATCAAAAGCCAAGCGGGCCACACGCGCATATTCTAAGATCGCACATAGCGGGTTTCTATAGGAATGCAAAGTGATTCTAAGCCTATTTGTCTCGGAATTGCGGTTCCCGCTTTTCAACAAATGCAGCCATGCCTTCTTTTTGGTCGTCGGTTGCGAACATCGAATGAAACACCCGGCGTTCAAACAATAAACCTTCAGCCAATGTAGTCTCATAAGACCTGTTCACAGAATCTTTTACGGCCTTAATGGAAATTTGTGATTTTTCAGTGATTTTGGCGGCCACGTCCAAGGTGACCTCCATCAAACGCTTAACAGGCACCACGCGGCTCACCAGCCCAGAACGTTCGGCCTCCTCGGCATCCATGAACCGCCCGGTCAAATTCATATCCATAGCTTTGGATTTGCCCACAAAGCGAGTGAGTCGCTGGGTGCCACCGATTCCAGCGATAACGCCTAGGTTAATTTCAGGCTGTCCAAATTTTGCATTGTCTGCACAGATGATGAAATCGCACATCATCGCCAATTCACAACCACCGCCCAGCGCGTAACCAGACACAGCGGCAATAATAGGTTTCTTCGCATCTTGCACTGGCATCATGCTGGCACCAAACAAATCTCCAGACGCCACATCGACAAAGGTTTTCTCGGCCATTTCGATGATATCAGCACCAGCGGCAAACACCTTTTCTGATCCGGTGATGACCATGCAACGCACTTTGTCATTGGCCTCAGCCTGGGCCACCGCGTCGCCCAATTCAGCCACCAGCTGGCCGTTCAACGCATTCAACGCCTTTGGACGGTTTAATTTAATGACGCAGATATGATCTGCAATTTCCACAATAATCATCTCATAAGCCATGTTTGGCCCCTGAATTGTTTCTGATAAGATATTAACGCCTATCACGTTCCCATTCGATATCAAGCTATCTCTGACAGGTAGGACAATAAAAGCTTGACCGTCCCGCCTGCGTTACCCGCTCAATAACACCCGTACAGCTTGTCAAGCAACAGGGCTGATCTTCCTGACCATATACTTGAAATTTATGTTGAAAATAGCCCAATTCACCATCGGTTTGCTGATAGTCTTTCAGGCTGGAACCTCCAGCCATAATGGCCTCTTCAAGCACCTCTCGGATAATGGGTACAATCTTACCAACACGCGCTTTCGACAAATCTCCTGCCTTACGCATTGGTGATATTTTCGCGCGAAAAAGCACCTCACAGACGTAAATATTGCCTAGGCCTGCGATGATTCTTTGGTCCAGTAGCACTGATTTTATGGGGGAATTTTTCCCTGAAAACGCCGCTGTCAGGTAAGTTTCATCAAAAGAATTACCCAAAGGCTCGGGTCCAAGCCCTGCCAAGAGCTTATGTGCCCCGACCTGAGTCGTGGGCGCTAGATCCATTGCACCAAAGCGACGCGCATCATTAAGGGTCACACGGGCATCATTTTCCATATGCAAAACAACATGGTCATGCTTTTCAGGTGCCGGGTGCTCTTGATGGAATTGGCCAAGCTGAATGCCAGAGACCAGCATCCGGCCAGACATGCCAAGATGTATAATCAAAGTTTCGTTAGAATTTAGGTCGACAAGAATGTATTTCGACCGGCGCCGCAGCCCTAGAACACGCGCCCCCGTTAATCGCGCCCCCATGTTTGGCGGGAAGGGCCAGCGCAAGTCAGGCCGGTTCACGTCCACTTTTGTGATCAATTGATTTTGCATAGCAGGTTCGAGTCCGCGACGGACTGTCTCAACCTCTGGTAATTCGGGCATCTCGTGCTTCCTTATGGTAGATTACATTGTATCAGCTGTTCCGCACATTATAAGGGAGGCTGTAAACACAAAAGGGCCGGCCCCATGCAAAACAACGCTGACCAAACAACGCACTTTGGTTTTGAGACCGTGCCAGAGGCTGAAAAAGCCAAGAAGGTGCAGGGCGTTTTTACCTCTGTTGCAAGTAAATATGACGTTATGAACGATGTCATGAGCCTGGGTGTTCATCGCATTTGGAAAGAAGCGATGATGGATTGGCTGGCACCGCGCCCCAGTCAAAAGCTACTCGATGTCGCAGGTGGGACCGGAGATATCAGCTTTAAATTCCTCAAGCGCGCTGGATTCGGCCACGCAACAGTGCTCGATATAACTGAAAACATGCTAATTGAGGGCCGCAAACGCGCCGAAGCCAATCAAGTGCTGAACAGCTTGAATTGGGTGGTGGGTGACGCCATGGCCCTGCCCTTCGCCGATAACAGCTTTGACGTTTATACAATCAGTTTCGGCATTCGCAATGTCACGCGCCCACAAGAGGCGTTGAATGAAGCCTTTCGCGTTTTACGTCCCGGAGGCCGTTTGATGGTGTTAGAATTTAGCCAAATTCCGGTCCCCTTGGTGCAAAAAGCCTATGATTTTTATTCCTTCAACGTGATCCCGCGCATGGGGAAGCTCATCGCCAATGATCGCGACAGTTATCAATATTTGATCGAATCGATTCGAAAATTCCCAAATCAGGAAACTTTTTTGAGCATGGTGCGGCAAGCGGGCTTTGAAAATGCCAACTATCGCAATCTTTCGCTTGGGATTGCAGCCCTGCATTCTGGTTGGAAAATTTAGATGCGCGGCCCACATAATATTTTCCGCCTGATCCGCACCGGCGCCACATTAGAGCGCACGGGCGCGATGAATGTGATTCTGGATGCGTATAATGCGCCTTGGGGCGTGCGTCTGGCTGCCAAAATCCTAGGATGGCCGTTTCAATGGCTGGGCTACAAGGGTGACCCCAACATGCCACCCGCCACCCGCGCGCTGACAGCTTTGGGGCCTGCCTATATTAAATTTGGGCAAATTCTCTCAACCCGCCCTGATGTGGTGGGCGATGAGCTCGCCGTTCAAATGCGGGTGCTGCAAGATAAATTGCCGCCCTTCCCAATAGAAAAGGCCAGAGAGATGATTGAGGCTGAGCTTGAACAGCCCTTGGAGGCAGTTTTTAGCATCTTTAGCGAACCAGTCGCGGCAGCCTCTATCGCTCAGGTGCACCGGGCAACGCTGGTGTCAGACGGTGCTGATGTGGCGGTAAAAGTGCTCCGCCCTGGGATCGAAAAGGCCTTTCGCAGAGATATCGACGCCTTTTACTTTGCCGCACGCATGATCGAAACCCTTGCTCCTGGTGCGCGCCGCCTGCGACCCTTGGATGTGATCGCGCATTTTGAGGGTGTGGTGATGAGTGAACTTGATTTGCGCCTTGAAAGCAGTGCAGCCGGTGAGTTTGCCGCCAACACAAAATCCGACGCGGGTTTCCAGCTGCCGAAGATTAACTGGAACCTATCCGGCAAGAACGTCATGACCATGGATTGGGCTGAAGGAATATCCGCTGGCGACAATGCTGCGCTGGACGCCGCGGGCCATGATCGCAAAAAAATTGGCGAGCGCATCTTACAGTTGTTTTTATCTCATGCTCTTAGGGATGGCTTTTTCCATGCGGATTTGCATCAAGGTAATATCAAGGTCGCCACCAATGGCGATGTGATTGCCTATGATTTTGGCATAATGGGGCGCATCGATGAATATACCCGCCGGGTATATGCTGAAATTCTGTTTGGCTTTATCCGTCGCGATTACAAACGTGTAGCTGAGGTGCATTTCGAGGCCGGGTACGTGCCGGCTGACAAAGATGTTGACGAATTTTCCCGCGCTTTACGCGCGGTGGGCGAGCCCATCTTTGGAATGGACGCGACACAAATCAGCATGGGACGCGTTCTAACTTATCTATTTGATGTAACAGAACAATTTGGCATGGAAACCCGCACAGAACTAATTCTTTTACAGCGCACGATGGTTGTTGTTGAAGGCGTAGCGCGCAGTTTGCACCCACAAATCAACATCTGGGAAGTGGCGCATCCAATTGTGGAGGATTACATCAAGCGAAGCATTGGACCGAAGGCTTTGATGAAGGACCTGTTGAAAACGGCACGTGTCTTGTCGCGCTTCGGACCAAAGCTGCCACAACTGGCTGAGGCGGTCTTGATCCGCACTTACAACACCTCCCAGCAGGGATCTGCAACACAGGACTTCAAAAAACGTTCGATTTTTCTGGTGCTTATCGGCGGAGCCGCGCTCGGGTGGCTTGCGGCGCAATTGATTTAAGTTTTAAATAATTTTTAACAAAATGTTCGTATTGGCTTAGGCAGGATAGTATTTTATCTGCATGGGATGTATCACCCCTCGCAAGCACCATGGCCCGAGCGGGTCTGAGAGGACGACACATGAAACGTACCCTATTTGGAACTGATGGCGTGCGCGGCTCTGCGAATACTTATCCAATGACGGCCGAGGCCGCATTGCGTTTAGCCGCCGCCGCCGGACGGTATTTTCGACGAGACAAAGCTCGGGGCCATAAGGTTGTGATCGGTAAAGATACTCGACGCTCCGGGTATATGATAGAAACCGCTTTGACCGCTGGCTTTCTATCAACAGGCATGGATGTGGTGCTTTTAGGCCCCATACCGACTCCAGCTGTTGGGATGCTCACCCACTCCATGCGCGCGGATGTTGGCGTGATGATCTCCGCCAGCCACAACCCACACCACGACAATGGAATTAAATTTTTCGATCCTAATGGATATAAGCTCTCGGATGCCACAGAGGCTGAAATAGAAGACCTGTTTCACAGCGGCGTTGATCTGTGCCTGCCCGACAACATTGGCCGCGCCAATCGCATTGAGAGCGCAATCGGGCGTTATGTTGAAGCGGTGAAAACCACATTCCCCACAGGCAAAAGATTAGATGGCCTCAAGGTTGTCATCGATTGCGCCAATGGTGCGGCCTATCGTGCAGCCCCAGAAGTTCTTTGGGAATTGGGGGCCGAGGTCATTCCAGTTGGCGTGCAGCCCAATGGCTATAATATCAACAAGGGTGTCGGCTCTACCACGCCGCAGACAGCCGTAGCCGCTGTCTTGGAAGGTGGCGCCGATATCGGAATTTGTCTCGATGGCGATGCTGACCGACTCGCGATCATCGACGAGAAAGGCAATATTGCCGATGGTGATCAAATCATGGGTCTGATTGCTGGGCGCTGGGCCAAGTCTGGTAATCTGCGCGGTAACGCCTTAGTGGCAACGGTGATGTCCAATCTGGGGTTAGAGCGCTGGCTGGGAGCACAGGGCATTGACCTGCATCGCACCGATGTAGGCGATCGTTATGTGGTCGATGCAATGCGCCGCGGTGGGTTCAACCTCGGGGGTGAACAATCCGGCCATATTATCATGAGCGATTACGCCACAACCGGCGATGGCCTGCTCGCGGGTCTTCAGTTTCTAGCGGCCATGGTTGAAACCGGCAAGCGCGCAAGTGATTTGGTCCAAGTGTTTTCTCCCTGCCCACAAGTCTTAAAGAATGTCAGTTTCACGGCTGGCAACACCCCTCTTGACGTAGCTTCCGTGCAGGCGGTGATTAAGGAAGCTGAGGCCTTACTCGTCGGGAAAGGCCGTTTGCTCATTCGTAAATCAGGCACTGAGCCATTGATCCGTGTGATGGTGGAGGCAGAGGATGAGGCTTTGCTTATGCAGATCGTGGACGATGTATCGCAAGCCGTGCAGGACGCCGCCTAAAATAACTCGTTGCACTTCGTTAACCTGGACGGTCGCACTGGGAACAGATCTATTCACTCTTTGTAAAATGCCGGCGCGCAACGTCATCTTGCAAAGAGTTCAAGCTATGTAAGGCATCTCCACCAATATATCGCTGCCTTATATCCAACTGAGCCAAGCACAGAAACATGTGACCCATAGTGAGGGGATGCTCCTGCTATACGGTTTGGTACAGCTATCCGTTGTCATCATGGCACAGACCGCCCGCTGGCGCGCCTACCGCTGGAGATCGTTATATTGTGCCTAATATAACTACAAAAAGCTCCAGCCTAATGGATAAATTTGCTGAGTTGCGTTGATTATCGATAATTGTTAATGTAAGATGTGTAAAAAATAGATGGATATAAATTATGCGTAAACTTGGAACTGTTCTTTTAATCTGTGGCGCGTTAACGATCTCAGCGTGTGCGGCACCGACCACTTATGTGGAACCAGTTGTTGCATCAGAACCGACAATGAAAAAATACTGATGTATTAGAGATTCTTCAACATTGCTTGAAGAAAAAGCCCGCTCCGTATTTTTACGGGCGGGCTATTTAAATTGATAAAGCATAGAGCTCCAATTTCCTTTGTTCTAAAGTCAATAAACGCTATCAGGCCCTTGGATAAACAAAAATAACCTTAAGTTGACCAAAAAAATATTAACTTTATATTTTTCCATGACAGTGTTTGAATTTTTTACCTGAGCCACAAGGACAGATTTCGTTTCTCCCTGGATTTTTCCAGGTTGTACGATCATTTTCATCAAATCTACCTAAATCTGCTGTCGTTTGAGCTTGCTGTTGCAGCGCGGCCTGCTGACGAGCCATCATGGCCTTCTGGTCTTCAGCAGACCGCATCCGCACATGGCTCAAAACCTGCGTCACACGTTCGCGTAAACCGTCTAACAGGCTTTGGAAGAGCTGGAACGCTTCAGATTTATACTCATTAAGCGGATCACGTTGGGCATAGCTGCGAAAGCCCACCACTGAGCGCAAATGCTCCAAAGTCAACAGATGCTCGCGCCACTTGCCATCGATGGTTTCCAGCAAAACCTGCTTTTCAATCAACCGCATATTTTCTGGCCCAAAATCTACAGCCTTCTTCGCCATAAATTCGTCACCCAAATCTTCGAGCTTTTCCCGAATTGCGTCGTCGTCAACACCTTCCTCAGCAGCCCATTTTGAAACAGGTGCGTCTAGGCCCAAATTTTCAGAAACAGCAGCCTGCAAACTTTCCGTGTCCCATTGATCTGCATAGGACTTAGGCGGCATGAATTGAGTGACCAGATCGTCAATCACCTGATGGCGCATATCCTGCGTAATTTCGGCTAAATCGTCTGCTTCCATGATTTCTCGGCGTTGCCCAAAAATCACTTTGCGTTGATCGTTCATCACGTCATCAAATTTCAGAAGCTGTTTGCGGATGTCAAAGTTGCGACCCTCAACTTTCGCCTGTGCTCGTTCGAGAGATTTGTTCACCCACGAGTGAACAATCGCCTCACCCTCTTTCATCCCTAAGGTATTGAGAACCTTTTCCAAACGCTCCGACCCAAAAATTCGCATCAGATCATCATCCAACGACAGGAAAAACGAGCTGCGGCCAGGATCGCCCTGCCGACCTGAACGGCCCCGCAATTGGTTATCAATGCGGTGGGATTCGTGACGCTCCGTGGCCAAAACATAAAGACCACCAGCCGCCTTAACGGCCAGCTCATCACTCACATGCTCAGCTTCAATCCGGCTGCGAATTTCATCAGGGTTGGTATCTGGATCCGCCGCAATGGCTTCCATGATAGTAAACTCAACATTGCCACCCAATTTAATGTCTGTACCGCGACCCGCCATGTTGGTGGCAATTGTCACAGCACCAAGCTTGCCCGCATCCGCCACAATTTTTGCTTCCTGCTCATGCTGGCGGGCATTCAAAACATTGTGGGTCACATCAGCGGCCGTCAAAAGGCTAGATAGAAGTTCCGACTTTTCAATCGAAGTCGTACCAACCAAAACCGGTTGGTTCTCCTCATGAGACACTTTGATTGCTTCAACAACAGCATTGTATTTTTCAGCAGTGGTGCGATATACTTGATCATCTTCATCAACCCGCCCGACAGGTTGGTTGGTTGGCACTTCAACAACACCCAAACCATAAATCTCAGCAAATTCGTCTGCTTCGGTCAAAGCCGTACCTGTCATGCCGCCCAGCTTATCATATAGGCGGAAATAATTTTGGAATGTCACAGAAGCCAAGGTCACGTTTTCAGGTTGAATTGTGCAGCCTTCTTTAGCCTCAATCGCCTGATGCAGACCATCGGATAGGCGGCGCCCAGCCATCATCCGGCCGGTAAATTCATCGATCAAAACAACTTCTTTATCGCGCACAATATAGTCTTTATCGCGAGTGAAGAGTTTGTGTGCCCGCAGGCCCTGATTCACATGATGCACAATTGTGGTACTTTCAGGATCATAAAGAGATTGGCCTTCAGGCAGAATTTCCTTCTCGCTCAAAATCTCCTCCAACCATTCGTTACCCTCATCTGAGAACGTCACATTCTTGGTCTTTTCGTCTAAGGTATAATGCTCTTCCAGCACTTGAGGGATCAGCAAATCGATGGTTTGATACAGCTCAGATCGGTCCTGCGATGGGCCCGAAATGATCAAAGGTGTCCGCGCTTCATCAATCAAAATGGAATCAACCTCATCCACAACAGCAAAGTTGTGAGTGCGTTGATACATTTGGTTTAACTCAGATTTCATATTGTCACGCAGATAGTCAAAGCCTAACTCATTGTTGGTAGCATAGGTCACATCGCAAGCATAGGCAGCCATTTTTTCAGAGTCTGGTTGTTGTGGATAGACAACGCCAGTAGTCAGGCCCAAGGCTCCGTAAACTTTCGACATCCAATCCGCATCACGCCGGGCCAGATAATCGTTGACCGTCACAATATGTACCCCCTTCCCCGTCAGAGCGTTGAGATAGGCCGGGAAGGTGGCAACCAAAGTTTTGCCCTCACCAGTTTTCATTTCAGCGATATTGCCCTGATGCAGAAATATCCCACCCATGAGCTGCACATCAAAGGCTCTCAGGCCCAACGCACGTTTCGCTGCTTCACGGCAATTGGCGAAGGCTTCCGGCAAAAGGCTATCAAGCAATTCTCCAGCCTTAGCGCGATCCTCAAGCTCTTTGGTTTTTGTGATGAGCTCCTCGTCGCTGAGAGATTCAAAATCCGCCTCAAGCGCATTAATTTGATCAACCACAGGGCCGGTCGCTTTGATCTTGCGATCATTTGGTGTGCCAAAAACTTTTCTGGCAATTGTTCCTAAACCCAGCATATCCACTCCGCATGGTTATTCAAATCATATGAGGGATATGCTTGCCCACTGCGCTGCCTCAGCTTATGAAAAGTAAAAGGCTTATACACGAAGGTCGGCTGACCCCCTCAGGGCCACCCAGTCGATGTATGGGTCCAGCATTACAGTGTCAACGGCGCGGGCTAATCCGTACGCCTCAAAGGATGAAACAATGGTAAAATCTCACTCAATTTTCCGCGGTATGGCGTTTGCATTGCTATTTTCCTCTTCGTTGGCAGCTGAAGAAGCAAATCTAGACACTGTTGTAGCCACCGTCAGCGGCACTGAGTTGACCATTGGGCATATGCTTGACGTGAAGCGACAACTGCCAGAGCAGTACCAAACGCTTGAAGGCAGTGTGTTGTTCAACGGCATTATCGATCAATTGATCCAACAAGAGCTTTTATCGGGGACCATAACCGATGATCCGAGCTGGCTTGGCACTGCAATGGAAAACCAACGCCGCAACATTTTATCCTCAGTCGTGATCAACGCGCTTCGCGCCAATGCGATAACAGAAGATACGCTGCAGACCGCTTATGCCTCCAAGTTCCCAGAAGGATCTGGTGAGCAAGAATATAAAGCCTCTCACATTTTGGTCGAGACCGAGCAAGAAGTGCGTGACCTTTTGGTCATGCTAGATGATGGCGCGGATTTTGGCGGCTTGGCTACTGAGCATTCCATTGGCCCATCCGGCCCGCGTGGTGGTGACCTGGGTTGGTTTGGCAAAGGTCAAATGGTCACTCCATTCGAAAACGCAATTATGGGTATGGACGCCGGCACCTACGTCGGTCCAATCCAAACACAATTCGGCTATCACCTCATTTTCTTGAACGACCGTCGTGTAACAGCGCCACCTCCCTTTGAAGATGTGCGCGGCGAGCTGGAAGTTGAGATCCAAAACGCCACTGTAGAGGACCATCTGCGTGGACTGATAGCCAATGCGGACGTCGTAATGTCAGATGGTACAATTGATCCCTCTGTTCTTTCAACCTTGGATTTGATGGCGAAATAATGAAAACATCACCATTGGCCCCAGCCTCATTCCCCAAATTGCCCAGCATCTCTGGGGTCACCTTTGCCACAGCGGCGGCCGGTATAAAATATGCCGGTCGGACCGATGTCATGCTCGCCTCTATAGCGGCAGGCTCCACGGTTGCAGGCGTCTTCACACGCTCCGCCACCAGTGCGGCCTGTGTGCTAGATTGCCAATCCAAGATAGGCGGAGATATGTCACAGGGCGCTGCAATATTGGTCAACTCAGGCAACGCCAACGCCTTCACAGGCACCGCCGGCCAAGCGTCAGTGGACCGCATTTGCGCCGCTGTGGCCGTAGGCCTTGGTGTGCCCACAAGTGCGGTTTTTACCTCCTCCACAGGGGTTATTGGCGAAGTCCTACCAGATCACAAAATCACCGAATGTATCGATGCGCTGGCGGGTTCTCTGGGCGACGATGCTCTTGAGAATGCCGCAAAAGCAATTATGACCACTGATACCTATGCCAAAGGTTCAACAGCTTCGGTGGAAATTAATGGAAAAACCGTAAAAATTAGCGGAATCGCTAAGGGTTCAGGCATGATTGCCCCCGATATGGCGACGATGCTGGTCTATATTTTCACCGACGCCAAGATTGCGCAACCAGACCTACAAGCTTTGCTGGCTGATTTAACTGATAAAACCTTTAATTGCATTACCATCGACAGCGACACCTCCACCTCAGACGCTCTGATTTGTACGGCAACGGGGGCCTCCAGCGCCGATGTCTCCGGCAATTTAGATTTTACCCAAGCCTTGGGACAGGTCATGTTGGACTTGGCACATCAGGTTGTGAAGGACGGTGAGGGCGCTACAAAATTTGTGGCCGTGGAAGTTACCGGCGCGGCTTCGGATGGCGATGCACGTTTGGTTGCCATGTCGATTGCCAACTCACCCTTGGTCAAAACTGCCATTGCGGGTGAGGATCCCAATTGGGGCCGAATCGTTATGGCAGTTGGAAAATCTGGCGCCAAAGCAGACCGTGACCGGCTGTCCATCTGGTTTGGCCCACATCTTGTAGCAGAGAACGGATGGATCGCAAAAACCTACACAGAGGACGCCGGTGCCAGCTATATGAAGCAAAGCGAATTGGTAATCCGCACCGATCTTGGGATTGGTGGTGCCAAAACGACCGTTTGGACCTGCGATCTCACCCATGGTTATATTGAGATCAATGCGGATTATCGCTCATGAAAACGGTTCTCGTCTCAGCTGTTGCGCTGATTGACCGGGACGGTCGCGTGCTATTGGCGCAACGGCCAGAGGGCAAATCCATGGCCGGTTTATGGGAGTTTCCCGGCGGTAAGGTTGAGGTTGGTGAAACGCCCGAAGCCGCATTGATCCGTGAGCTTGAGGAAGAGCTGGAAATTAACACGTGGAAAAGTTGCCTTGCCCCCCTCCCCTTCGCAAGTCACGCTTATGAAGATTTTCACCTCTTGATGCCATTATTTGCCTGCCGAAAATGGGAAGGCATGCCTCAACCGCGCGAAAACCAAACCTTGAAATGGGTCCACAAACAGGAGCTAAGATCCTATGATATGCCCGCAGCGGATGTGCCACTCATCCCAATCTTATACGATTGGCTTTGATTTCTCTTCTTATTGCATTTGATATTTGCATTTCATTAATCCGGTTTTGGGTAAACTGATCCTATCAACAGAAACTGTGTGGGTCTTTAAAGTGCAATTATAAAGCAAAGTGCAACTATAAAGCGTACACTCTGCCATCGCGCTGAAAACAGTCGTTATTGCATCACGTATTCTGGCGCAGGAGATTTACAGTGGTGATCCATAAAGCGGAAAAATATTCGTAAATTTTGATGGGTAAACCTACGAGTGTAAACCGGTCAGCTGAGCCTTTTTAATAACAGCGAACAACTCGCAAAAATGGCGCCTCAAACGGGCGCCATTTTCAATAATTATCTAAAGTCTTAAGTCAGCTTGCGTTCAACTGATTCACGCTCGAAGATTTCGATCACATCCTTGGGTCGGATATCATCGTAGTTTTCGAAAGCCATGCCACATTCTTGACCCGACTGAACATCAGACACTTCGTCCTTGAAGCGTTTCAAGGTTTTCAGCGTGCCTTCATGGACCACAACGTTATCACGAAGCAGGCGCACCCCAGCGGATCGACGGGCAACACCCTCGGTCACGAGACAACCAGCAACTTTGCCAACACCAGAAACTTTGAATACCTCTTTAATATTAGCATAACCAATGAATGTTTCGCGAATTTCGGCGCTCAGCAGACCAGAGGCAGCAGCTTTCACATCATCAACCAAATCATAAATCACTGAGTAATAACGGATCTCAACGCCTTTTTGGTTAGCAGTGTTCCGCGCCGATGTATTGGCACGAACATTAAATCCAAACACAGGGGCGCCGGAGGCCTCTGCCAAGCCGATATCTGTTTCTGTAATAGCACCGACACCAGAATGCAAAACCCGCACCCGAACTTCATCATTGCCAATTTTAGCCATCGCTTGGACAATTGCCTCAGCGGAGCCTTGGACATCAGCCTTTAAGATAATTGGCAACTCGCTTACGTCTTCATTAGCCTTCGCATTGGCCATCAATTGCTCGAGAGTTGTCGCTGCGCCAACGGCGGCACGTTTGTCTTTGGCAGCCTGCGCGCGGTATTCCGCAATTTCGCGGGCCTGTGCTTCAGTTTCAACCACATTCAGAACATCGCCAGCTTCCGGCGTGCCATTCAGTCCAAGCACCTCAACGGGTGTGGAAGGACCTGCAGTAGAGATACGGTCGCCAGCGTCATTGATCAATGCGCGGACTTTGCCCCATTGCTCGCCCACAACAAAGATATCGCCAAGTTTCAAAGTCCCGTTTTGGACTAGAACTGTAGCAACAGGGCCGCGGCCGATGTCAAGCTGGGCCTCAATCACAGCACCAGAAGCGGCGCGAGTGGGGTTGGCTTTAAGCTCCAAGATTTCAGATTGCAGCGCGATAGCCTCCAGCAATAGATCCAAGCCCTGGCCTGTGGTTGCTGACACTTCAACGTCCTGCACTTCACCTGACATCTGCTCTACGATAACTTCATGTTGCAGCAAATCAGTCCGAACTTTTTGCACATCGGCCGCAGGGCGGTCAATTTTGTTGATCGCAACAATCATGGGAACATTCGCAGCTTTGGCGTGTGCTATCGCTTCGATAGTTTGCGGCATAACCGCATCGTCCGCCGCCACAACCAAAATCACAATATCGGTCACTTGAGCACCACGAGACCGCATGGACGTAAAGGCAGCGTGGCCTGGAGTGTCCAAGAAAGTCATCAATTGGCCGTTTTGTTCTACTTGATAAGCACCAATGTGCTGGGTGATGCCGCCGGCTTCTCCTGATACAACCCTCGCATTGCGTATCGCATCCAAGAGCGATGTTTTACCGTGGTCAACGTGGCCCATCACAGTGATGATCGGCGCACGTTGCGTCAAGTCTTCCGGTTTATCGATCACTTGATCGATCACATCTTCCACGTCAGCATCAGAAACCCGGACCATTTTGTGGCCAAATTCTTCAACAATCAGCTCGGCTGTATCTTGGTCAATGGTTTGGTTTTGCGTCACCATCATGCCCATTTGCATCAATGATTTCACAACATCCGCAACGCGTTCAGCCATCCGGTTTGCAAGCTCTTGCACCATGATGCCATCAGGCACCTGCACATCGCGTACAACCTTTTCACGCTCAACAGCACCGCCCATGGCTTTTTGCCGTGCACGTTCTTGCTTACGCTTCATCGAGGCCATGGAGCGATGACGACCGTCACCGCCTGTGCTGGCTTGATTTACTGTCAGCTTGCCAGAGCGACGATTGTCCTCACGTCCCTTATTTCGATTTGGACGTGCAGGCTCTTCGCGGCGCGGAGCGGCATCTGCTGCAACTTTATTGCGCAATACGCCAGATTTCGCAGCGCGTTCCTCTGGTGTCGGCTGAGGAGCGGCAGCACGCATTGCAGCAGCTTCATCTTCGCGCGCCTTGGCGGCTTCCAATTCAACTTTGGCTTTGGCACGCTCGTCACGTTCCCGAAGCTCACGCTCTTTGGCTTCGTTTTCTTCGCGGCGTTGATTGCGCTCAGTCTCGCGAGTGAGCTCCTCTTTAACGCGGCGCACTTTATCTTCGGTTTCGCGGGCCTTCGCGGCTTGAACAGCCTTTAGACGGCGATCCATTTCCACATCAGAAATCCCAGCAGGACGACGCGTAGGATCACCGCCACGCACAGCACCTGGCGCCGCGGGCTTAGCTGCACCAGGTTTTGGTACAACGACGCGTTTACGTTTGGTTTCCACCACAACATTCTTTGTTCGGCCATGGCTGAAACTCTGTTTCACATTTCCCGAACGTGGTCCGCCCAGCAAACCCAATGTCTTTTTACCGTCGTCGCTCATAAAGCTCTATCGTCCTTTTCAGAGGGCCAATGCCCTACGCCACCTTAGTGGCTTCTCGTAATCCGCGTAGTCTCGCGGCCTCATGTACTACACGTTCGCTGAGTTTGCCACCCGAGAGTGCGCAGTGTATCGCATGCCCACGCCCAAATGCCAAACCCAATTCCTGTGCCGTTAAACATCCAAAAAACCGACCGCCCTCTGGGGTCCACAACTTTCCTTTTCCGCGCTCAGAACCGTCGCTGGCTTGGAGTAAAACTTTGGCGCGGCCTTCAGCCAACCAACCTTTTACTTTTTCAAAGCCGGTCACCGCGCGGCCAGCCTTGCGTGCAATGGATACCAAATCCACAACACGGCGGGCCAACTGCCGATCAACCTCTGAAATAAGATTGTCCGACACGATCACTTGAGTCTTCGCACCTCGTGCAAAAACTTTACGTTTTACGGCGTCTTCCAGAACGTACAGATCCGCAGTCACATAATAGCCGCGACCAGGTAATTTTTCTAAAATATCCGGCACAACCACCCCATCAGGACCAGTCACAAAGCGAATAAGACCCGCTTTAGGACCAGATTCCTGGCTGACCAAACATTTGCGTTCGGCCAATTCTTCAGAATTATGTGCTCCACCACGGCTCATTTAGCTCTCCTGAACCGCGTCATCTTCGGAAGTTTCAGCTTCGTCCTCTTTGACCAATTCTTCAGAATCAACCCAACCCAACATAATCCGGGCTGTCATCACCATGTTTTGTGCTTCGGCAAGATCAACTTCAAATTTTTCGAGCACGCCTTCGTCTTTCACACGCTCGCCATCAACGGTTGTCCAGCCCCCAGACAGCTCCCAGTCGGCGCAGGTTGCAAAATCTTCCAGAGTTCTCACACCATCGTCAGCCAAGGCTTCGATCATCTGTGGAGTCAGACCTTCGAAGTTTACCAAGCTATCTTCCACACCCAATTCACGGGCACGGGCCATGGCACGCGTATTTTCAGCTTCAATCACATCACGAGCACGAGCCTGAAGCTCGCCTGCTGTGGCTTCATCAACACCATCGATCACCAAAAGCTCGTCAACGTCGACGTAAGCCACCTCTTCGAGGCTGGTGAACCCTTCGGAAACCAAAAGCTGCGCAAAGAATTCATCGAGGTCCAAGCTGTCTACAAACAACTTAGTGCGCACTTCAAATTCGGCCTGACGACGTTTAGATTCCTCTTCTTCTGTCATTATGTCGATATCAAGATTGGTCAGCTGGCTAGCTAAACGCACGTTTTGACCACGCCGGCCAATTGCCAAGCTGAGCTGATCATCAGGCACAACAACCACGATCTTACCGGCTTCTTCATCCAAAACAACTTTGGTAACCTCTGCTGGCTGAAGTGCGTTTACCAAGAATGTTGGCTGATCTTCATTCCAAGGAATAATGTCAATTTTCTCGCCCTGAAGCTCATTCACCACAGCCTGAACGCGGCTGCCGCGCATACCCACGCAGGCGCCCACAGGATCAATTGAGCTGTCATAGGAAATCACAGCTATCTTGGCGCGTGAACCCGGATCCCGAGCGACGGCTTTGATCTCAATGATGCCATCATAGATTTCTGGAACTTCCATCTTGAATAGCTCAGCCATGAATTCTGGAGCGGTCCGCGACAAGAATATTTGCGGGCCACGCTGTTCGCGGCGCACTTCTTTAATGTACACTCGGATGCGGTCATTGGGGCGATAGCTTTCACGGCCAATTTTCTCATTACGTCGCAGCACGGCTTCACCGCGGCCCACATCAACAATCACATTACCATATTCTTCACGCTTAACCAGACCGTTTATAATAGTGCCAGCGCGATCTTTGAATTCTTCATACTGACGATCACGTTCAGCTTCCCGGACCTTCTGCAAGATCACCTGTTTTGCGGCTTGCGCTGCAATGCGGCCCATCTCAACCGGAGGAACTTCTTCCACCAATTGCTGACCAACTTCAGGATTTTCCATATACTGCTTTGCCTGCTCAACAGTGAATTCGGCTTGGTAATTTTCCAGCAATTCCTCTGTCACAACTGTGCGCACTCGAGTGAAAGTTGCGCGACCAGTTTTTCGATCGATAGCAACGCGGATATCCATCTCAGCGCCATAGCGAGATTTGGCAGCACGGGCCAACGATTCTTCCATTGCTTCAATCACCAAACCGGGATCAATCATTTTTTCACGAGCAACAGCTTCAGCGGTTTGTAGAAGCTCAAGCTGGTTAGCAGATGTAATGGCCATTAATCTTCCTCTCCATCAACGATGGTTTGCACTTCATCATATTGGGTTTTATCAATCTGACCTGCGTCTTTCCGGCCATTCAAGACCGAGCGAATCAGATCATCTGTTAAGATCAACTTCGCTTCCGCGAGCCAATCAAATTTCAGGCCAATCGTGCCTTCGTCGATGGTGATTAATATTTCATCACCTTCGGTACCAGCCACTTCACCCTTAAAGCGACGGCGACCATCAATCAGCTGTTCAGTTTCAACCTTGACGGCGTAGCCGATCCATTGGTCGAAGTCTTTCAAGCGTGTCAGTGGACGGTCAATGCCCGGGCTCGATACTTCCAGAGTATAGGCCTCAATAATCGGATCTTCGACATCCATCAAAGCAGAGACAGCTGTGCTAATTTCAGCGCAGCCATCCACTTCCATCGTACCATCAGACTTTTGGGCCATGATTTGCAAGATGGGCGTATTGCCGGTCATGAGACGCAAACGCACAATCTCATATCCCAAACCCTCAATCATTGGGTTTAGAATTTTAAACAGGCGCTGGTCCATCGCAGCTTTTGCAATCAGATCTGTCATAGGCATCTTTCAGGCACAAAAAAACGGGCGCGCGGCCCGTGATATTTTCCGGTGGAACCTTGGGGGTGGAAGCCAAGGCGCCGCTATTGGTGTTCAGGTACAGAGTTTGTTGGGAAGTTTCAATCCCAGAATTGCAAATGTTTGAACAGATCAATTTTTGGCCCAAAATAAAAAAAGGCCCCGGAAAACCGGAGCCTTAAACTTAAGAAGCCTAATAGGGCTATGCAAACCACCAACGCTCTGTAAGGCGACTAGAATCCATCATCCAAACATTTCCAATGTCTGGACCGTGGGCTAGCTTCGATGATGCTGCATCAACAAAATTAGCAAACATTGGAATGATTACTCCACCTTCAGCAGAAGCTAACATCTGCATTTCTCCATATTGCTCACGGCGTTTATCGCTATCAAGCTCAGCACGGGCGCTGATAAGAAGTTCTTGGAATCGAGCATTTTCCCAATGAGAATCATTCCATGGAACGCCAGATGCCCAGCTAGTCGAGAACATCCAGTCTTCTGTTACTCGGCCAGACCAATAGGACGCACACCAACCCTTTTTTAGCCAAACGTTTGACCAATAACCATCAGCAGGTTCCTGCACCACATTGATATTAATCCCAGCTTCTTTTGCAGAAGCTTGATAGAGTTGTGCCCCATCAACTGCCCCATTGAAGGCTGCCGAGGATGCGGACATATCCAAGTTCAGTTCCGTCAAACCCGCCGCTTTCAGGTGGAATTTAGCTTTATCGATATCCAATTCCAGCTGTGGAATATCTTTAGCAAGATATTGGTTCGCTGGGCCAATAGGATGGTCGTTACCAGCCGCGCCATGACCCTGTAGAATTTTATCTACCATTTCTTGGCGGTTAAGGCTGTACTTCAGCGCCTTACGAACATTGATGTCATCAAATGGCGCTTGATTTGTTAGCATTGGGAAGGTGTAGTGCATATTGCCCGTCACCTCAAAAATGTTTACATTTGGATTGGCGCGCATCAAAGGCTCTGTTTTAAAATCCACTTTGGATACCGCATCGACCTGTCCAGTCATCAAAGCATTCATACGTGCCGATGAGTCGTTAATAGCAATAGCTTCGATATCGTCGAACCAACCTGCGTGGCCGTCCTTATAATGGCTATCAACGCGGGTCAAAACACAGCGAACCCCAGGGTCAAAGCTAACCACTCTGTAAAGACCCGTGCCAATACCTTTTGCTATTGCTTCGTCCACCATACCCGCAGGGAACATCATAATGTGATAATCTGAAAGCAAAAATGGGAAGTCAGCATTGCCAGCCTCCAGCACAAATTGGATCTGGTGCTCACCTAGCTTTTTCATTTCAGAAATTGCAGCGACAATGGGCTTGGCTGCAGATTTTGCACCTTCAGCTGTGTGCATGTTCAAGGACTCAATGACGTCATCTGCGCCAAAAGACTTTCCATTGTGGAATTTAACGCCTTTACGCAAGTTAAATGTCCAAGTTTTTGCATCCGCACTGGCTTCCCAGCTCTCCGCCAATTCACCAATTAGTTCACCTGAAGCTGAAATTTCAGTTAAGCAATCAAAGACTGTACCGTGCCCCATATGGATCATGAAATGATCTGAGTGTGTACGACCATCCCAACTATCAGATGTATTAGCTCCTGATAGCCCTAGGCGTAGTGTGCCTCCACGTTTCGCAGCAGCTTTGGCTGGAAGCCCGGTTGCAGCAATGATGCCCGCTACTACACCACTCTTTAAAAGGCGACGTCTATTTATTTGCGACATTTTTTTCTCCCTTGTTAAACGCTATTATTGGTAAGTTCCCCTGCCCCCCCGTTACGTCAGGGGAAGTGATTCGATGTTACATCTTCTGAACTGCTGCGTCACCGATGTTATCAACTCCGCGTACTTCAAGTAAATTTGTGAGCCAATCTGGGTCCATTTCAGGCACAGATGACAGCAAAAGATCCGTATAGGGATGATGTGGGGGCTGAAACATTTCTTCTTTTGGCCCCTGCTCCACTACACGGCCATCTTTCATGACCACAACCTCATCACTGATAGCTCGCACAGTCGCCAAGTCATGGGTGATAAACATATAAGACAGACCCAGGTCATCCTGCAGCTGCGCCAATAGTTTCAAGATACCTTCAGCCACTAGCTGATCCAGCGCGGACGTCACCTCATCACAGATGATAAACTGTGGCTCAGCTGCCAGGGCTCGCGCAATGCCGATCCGCTGCTTTTGACCGCCGGACAGCTCACCCGGCAAACGGTCAATATATTGGCTCGGCTCCATTTCGATTTGCACCAGCAATTCTTCGACCCGCTTACGCTTTGCCGTGCCAGTCAGCCCAGAATAAAACTGCACCGGGCGGCCGATAACGTCGCCAATTCGGCTGCGCGGATTAAGGGCTGTGTCCGCCATTTGGTAGATCATCTGAGCTTGGCGTAATTGATCTTTGCTGCGCTTACGGTAATCCAAAGGCAGGGCTTCACCGTTGAACTCAATATGGCCCTGACTTGGCGACAACAGCCCGGTAATACAGCGCGCAGCGGTTGATTTTCCAGAGCCTGATTCGCCTACAACAGCAAGAGTTCTGCCAGCGTGAATGTCGAAATCTACATCAAACAACACGGGCGATTTTCCATAGGAGGCCGATACATTTTTCATTGCCAAAATAGGCGTGGCGCCTTTGAGCACCCCCGGCTTTGAAGGCCTTTGAAATGAGCGAATGGCCCAAAGTGATTTAGTATAATCTTCTTTGGGATCAGACAACATGCTACGAGTGTCAGCCTCTTCCACCTCATCGCCACGCAAAAGTACTTTGATCCGATCCGCCATTTGGGCCACAACCGCAAGATCGTGGGTGATATAGATGGCGGCAGTGTCGAATTGATCAACGATATCACGAATGGCGGCTAGAACTTCAATTTGTGTGGTCACGTCAAGCGCCGTTGTTGGCTCATCAAATATAATCAAATCAGGCTGGCACGACATCGCCATGGCCGTCATTGCGCGCTGCAATTGCCCGCCAGACACCTGATGAGGATACCGAAAACCGATGTTGTCAGGATCTGGAAGGCGCAGGCGCCGATACAGCTCCATCCCGTCCAGTTCACTCTCAGATCTGGATTGCAGCCGATGCTGAACCGGCGCCTCGGTGTGCTGGTCAAGCAAACGATGCGCCGGGTTAAAGCTGGCCGCCGCGGACTGCGCGACGTAAGCAATGCGCTTGCCCAACATACCGCGCTTGACCGCAGCAGAAGCGGTCACCAAATCAACCCCATCAAACTCAACTGATCCGCTAGAGATCCTACAACCGTCCCGGGTAAACCCCATCGCTGCAAGGCCAACAGTAGACTTGCCTGCACCAGATTCACCTATGAGGCCAAGTACTTCACCTTTTTTCAGATCAAGATCAATACCATTCACAATCGAGCTCCAAGTCTCATCAGATCTACCTTCAATCTTCAGGTCACGTATTTTGAGAAGCTGCTTTGTCATCTTCTTATTCCTTCAGCCCCGAGGATTTATGCAACATCCAATCCACAACGAAATTCACAGCCACCGTCAGCAAAGCAATGGCACCCGCAGCCAGCAAAGGTGCAGTTGCAACATTGGGAGCAAAAGCAGCAAAGTTAATGAATTGTGAGAGGTCTTTAACCATCGTGCCCCAATCCGCCAGCGGCGGCTGGATGCCGACCCCCAAAAATGACAGGGATGCAATTGTGAGGAATACAAAGCAAAAGCGTAGACCAAATTCAGCTAAAAGTGGGGCCATGGCGTTAGGCAGAATTTCTTTAAAGATTAAATACGCCATGCCCTCACCACGCAGCTTTGCAGCCTCGATATAATCCATCACCACAATATTTTGCCCTACAGCCCGCGACAGACGATACACCCGAGTGCTGTCAATCATCGCAATAATCAGGATCATAAATATTGTGCGGTCAATGCCAAGCTGGTTTGACCAAACGCTTGCGATGGTCATCAGCAACAAGGCAAAAATCAAAGCGGGGATTGCCATCAAAACGTCAACAGCACGTGATAACAATTGGTCCAACCACCCCCCAACTATCGATGCCAGAAACCCCAGAGATCCACCCACAAAAAACGCCAAACATGTGGTGGCAAAGGCAATGCCCACGGTGTTTTGCGCGCCGAAAATCAATCTGCTAAAGATATCACGGCCAATTTGATCAGTACCCAAAGGAAACTCAGGGTCGCCCCCCATGAGCGGATTGCCACCCGGCACAATGTTGGAGCCTGCTAGAACTTCTTCTTGCCCATAAGGTGCAATTGAGCCCGCAAAAATAGATACCACAGCATAAATTATAATGACCAAAACACCAAAAGCTGCTGTCAGTGGCATGGATCGAAACAGCTTGCGTGTGACCGTTGTGCCCACATATCGCCCAAAGAGACGAAACAGGTAAGCCGCAATCGCAAAGCCCGCAAAGCCATGAACTGCCCAGCGGAAAAACACGACACCTGCCGCTTGTACGCCTTTTTTATCAATGGGTTGGAAGTAATATAGTATTGCTCCCACACAAATCACAACGCCAAAAACATAGCCAAAGGCAACTGCAAAAGACATGTCACGGTAAAGGGGCTTATTACTGGTCAGCTGCTGGCCCGCATAGCGAAAACCCCAAGCAACAGCGCCCGTAGCGATCAGAATCAATATCAGGTTTATGCCCCAACTCATTTCGGATGCCTCAGTCTTGGATTGGAGAGGATAGAGAGGATGTCAGCCATCAGATTGAGCAGAATATAGGCAGCTGCAAAGATCAAGCAGCAGGCCTGAACCACTGGAATATCGCGAATCTTAACACTATCCACGAACAGCTGGCCAATGCCCGGGTAGACAAACACCACCTCAACCACCACCACACCAGTGATGAGATAGGCCAAATTCAGGGCAATCACATTGATGATTGGCGCCAAAGCATTGGGGAGGGCGTGGCGTAGGATTACACGAACAGGACTAATGCCTTTGAGCCTAGCCATCTCAATATATGGGCTGGCCAAAAGGTTGATAATCGCCGCACGGGTCATCCTCATCATATGCGCCGTGACTACAAGCGTAAGTGTCAATGCTGGCAACATGGTACGGTTTAACTTTTCACCCAAAGCCATCCCCTCGTATACGTTAGACAAAGATGGAAATATCGGATTCAAAACAGCAAGCAGAAGAATTAGGATGTATGCAAGAAAAAATTCAGGGCTGGAAATTGAAGAAAGCGTTGTAATGTTGACAACCCGATCAAACAAAGAGTTGCGATATAAAGCGGCCAAAACACCTAAAATAATAGATATTGGCACCGCAATCAGCGCTGTAACACCAGCCAAAAACATCGTGGCACGAAATCTTGGCTCAATTTGCTCAGCCACGCCCACCAACGAAACCTGATCGCCCCCCATGCCAGTGGCAAAGTTCATTTGCGCGAAGCTGATCCCAAGGTCCCCAGTCAAGACGTTCCCAAGCCAGCCCAAGTATCGTGAAAAATAATTTTGATCCAAACCGAGATCAGCCCGAATTTGCGTGACGGCCTCCTGGGTCGCACCCTGACCCAAGATAGCTTGTGCGAAATCACCAGGAAGTGCATTCACAGCTGCAAATATGACCATCGAAACGATCAACAATGTCACAAGACCCAGCGCCAATCGTTGAAGAACAATCTGAAAGATAGACCCCACCAGACATCTCCTGTAAAAACTTCATGTTAAGAGGAACGTTAACCGCTAAGAGGCTTATGTAAAGTCTTTAGTCGCGCCTTCCCGCTATACGCGCAAAGCATCCATGATTTTCACTAATTCTGCACTAATGGGAGCATCTGAAAGCGCGTGCCCCGCCTTGGCCCCCATTTGCAGCCGCGCCTTTGGCCAAGCCTGCACCAATCGCCATGCCGTCTGCGGCGGGCAAATCATATCATAACGACCCTGTACAATGTGCGCTGAAACGTCAGAAATTTTATCCATGTTGTTTAAAATGGCCTGATCTGGCGTCAAAAACAGTTTGTTGGCAAAGTAATGGTTTTCCAGCCGAGCAAAGGCCCGGGCATATTGCGACGGTGACTCGCCAGATATGCCAGTCGACTCAATTGAGGCCAGAGCATTTTCCCAACCAGCCCAAGCGCGTGCATAGCGGGTTTCCAGCATCAAATCACCACTGAACAACCGCGCCGCATAAGCCGCGATAAAATCTCCATGCTCACTCTCAGGGATCAGATTGGAAAATCTTACCCAAGCCTCTGGCCAAAATTGCCCAGCACCACCTCCGTAGAACCAATCCAGCTCAGACTGTGTTCCCAGAAAGACTCCCCGTAAAATCAGATGTAGCACCGAGACTGCGTGGGTCTGTGCATAAATCAATGCCAAGGTTGCGCCCCAACTGCCACCGAACACCATCCAGCGGTCAATGCCCAACACCTCCCGGATCTGCTCAATATCAGCCACCAGATGCCAAGTGGAGTTATACTCCACCTCCGCATGTGGACGTGAGCGACCACAGCCGCGCTGATCAAATAAAATAATCCGGTAATGGCTGGGGTCGAAATACCGACGCATCGAAGGGCTGCAACCGCCCCCCGGACCGCCATGCAATACCACAATAGGCACCCCGTCAGGGTTGCCACATTGTTCGAGATAAACGTTATGCCCATCTCCCACATACAAAATGCGCTGATCAAAAGGCTCAATCGGCGGATAAAGAAGTTGTACTGCGCGTTTTTGACCTGCGACTTTGTCCATAACTGTCCTATATGTAGCAAATGCCAGGTTATGCTCTGCCTGTTAAGTTAAATCCATATGGAGATCGGAATGCAAGGCAACCAATCTACAGTCGACCCTGCTGAAGTCGCAAAATTCGAAGCGATGGCCGCGGAATGGTGGGATCTTGAAGGCAAGTTTAAACCCTTGCACATGCTAAACCCCTGCCGTCTGGATTATATCAGCCAGCAGATTGCCACTGAATTTAGCTGTAATCTGAAGGCAGAACTGCCCTTTAAGGGCCTGCGAATCCTGGACATCGGTTGCGGTGGTGGACTTTTGTGCGAACCCATGGCGCGGCTCGGGGCCACAGTTGTGGGCGCGGATGCAGCGGCGGGCAATATCCCAGTGGCGCAACTCCATGCACAACAATCCGGTCTCGACATTGATTACCGTCATATCACTGCCGAAGCCTTAGCAGAGGCCGGTGAACAGTTTGATGCCGTTCTAAATATGGAAGTGGTTGAGCACGTCGCAAGCCCTGAGGCCTATCTTTTGGCCTGTCAGCAGCTCTTACGTCCCGGCGGATTGCATATTTGTTCTACCCTCAATCGCAATCCGAAAAGCTTCCTATTTGCCATCATCGGTGCTGAGTGGGTCATGCGCTGGTTGCCAAAAGGCACCCATGATTGGAACAAATTCATAACACCTGACGAATTGTTCACCCTGCTCTCCGCCGCAGGTCTTACGCCCGTTGATCGAAAGGGTTTTGTTTTCCAAAAATTTAGATGGAGCTGGTCTCTTTCCGCGCAAGACCTCAGCGTCAACTATGTGACCGCCAGCGTAAAGCCAGCCTAAGGCTCACTTGTCAGGCTGGTGCGCAGCTCGCGCAGGATCGGCAAAATGCTTTTAAGGTTTTCCGGACCTGCCGCGCCAGTGGCCTTGGCTAAAATAGGACCAATTTGTGCAAACGCATGATCACGCGCTGCCCGACCTGCAGGGCTGATCACAACCTGTTTACGACGAGCATCGTCCCAATCTGGGCGGATATGAACATATCCAGCCCATTCCAATTTATTCAACGTATTGGTAATGGCACCGCGCGTAAGATTAAATGATTTAGCCAAATCAGCCGGCGTGCGCTCTGCACCCACATGCGCCAAATGGTTGAGCACAGAGAAATGCGACAGCTCCATACCCTTGGGCAAACCTTTAGATATCTTGCTGCGTAGCAATTGGTCCAGAGCCAAAATCTCGGAAAATAAACTTACAGAAAGAGTTTCAATTGAATTTGTCATAACTCAGACAGTGCCTCACCTCAAAAGGACGATCGTGACTTAAGGATGCCATGCGCACCCGCGCCCTGTCTATCGCACCTAAATCAAGTTCTACGAAATGCAATCCCACATCCGTTCCGGCATCCAATATCACCCCACCCCAAGGGTCGACAATCAAACTATGCCCAAAAGTTTTGCGCCTGGATCCTGAGTGCTCACCAGTTTGCGCCGAGGCAATTACAAAACATCCTGTTTCAATGGCACGGGCGCGCAAGAGCGTGTGCCAATGCGCCTCCCCAGTGGGTCGGGCAAAAGCCGATGGCACCACCAATACTCCCGCACCAGCCTGCGCCAAAGCTCGGTACAAGGCTGGAAACCGCAGATCATAACAGATCGTCAGACCTATTTTCCCCCATGGGGTTTGCGCCAAAACAGCCATGTCTCCAGGCCGATAGCCTTTGGACTCATGATAGCTCTCAGTCTCAGACAGGGTAACATCAAACATATGGATTTTATCATATTGCGATACCACAGACCCAGTTTCATTAATCAAAATAGACCGGTTGGCAAAACGACCATCTGCATCATCAGTTTTGAGTGCAATCGATCCCAACGCCACCCAAAGGCCCAGCGCACAGGCCTTTTCACAGATGGCCTCAATGAAAGGGTTGTTATCAAAGTGATCCAAAACATCAGCTTGATGGGCGCGGTCCAAAGACACGCAATTGGTCACCTCAGGTAGAAATAGCATATCTTGACCAGCAGATTGATCCATCAGCGTCAAAACTAACGCAAGATTGTCCACGGGTTGAGCGCTGGACGTTATCTGTGCAACCGCAACCCTCACACCGCCAACATCGCCCCCAACTTGCCAGACCGCTCTAAAGCGTGCAGCTCATCACAGCCGCCAATATGTTGGTCATTTATAAAAATCTGCGGCACTGTATGGAGACCATTGGCCCGGGCCAACATCTCAGAACGCCGTCCCGGATCAAGCGACAGATCAATCTCTTGAAACGAAACACTCTTGCTCGCTAGCAACCGTTTCGCTGCATGGCAATACCCACAATAGGGAGAGGTATATAATTCAACAGTAGACATGCACTTGGACTCCTTAAATCATCTAATAGTTTATGCTTCTTTTCCCGCGCAGGCCAGCGCTAAGATACGCACAGTTTTAGCGCCAGCTTGCAAGCACAAGGCAGTGGCCTTAGTGAGTGTCGCGCCGGACTAAAGACATCGTCCACAATAAAATGTGCCGCGCCACCGCTCAGAGCAAAGCTTGAAATCACTTTCAACCAATTCCTGGCAGCCCGGGCACTGGTTTTCGGTAAATCAACCTCAACAGTGCTTGCAATACAGACTTCTCCCTTTTACCCCAGCCCCATGAAACTACCCGAGCTGTTCAGCACCGAAGCCCAATCCACCAAACGCGCCCGCGCGATTTCAAACGGCATGTTTTTGCAGGAATTGGCGCGCGATGAGATTTTAGAAAGGTTGGAGGCCGTTAATAAGTCGTTTAGTGAAGTTGCGATTGTGACCCCCTACCCAGAAATTTGGGCCACGGCCTTACCAAAGGCCAACATTGTAGCAGATACCGATGTTCTGGATTTTGGACTTGCGGCCTATGATCTGGTAATCCACGCTATGGCCTTGCATCACTGCAATGATCCCGTGGGTCAAGTTGTTCAATGCGAGCGGACTTTGCAGCCCGACGGGCTGTTCATGGCCGCGTGCTTTAGTGGGCAAACTTTGTCCGAACTGCGTGCAGCGCTGTCTATTGCTGAAACGGATTTGCGTGGCGGCCTATCACCACGTGTGACACCGATGGCTGAAATTCGCGAGCTTGGAGCACTATTACAGCGCGCGGGGCTCGCCCTGCCCGTTGCTGATTCTCTGAAAATACACACAACATATCGCGATATTTTTCACCTGATGCGGGATCTGCGTGCCATGGGTGAAACCAATATCATGACGGCCCGCACCACGAGCTTTACCACAAAATCACTGTTTGATCTTGCACAACTTATTTACTCAAAGGAATATGCCAGCTCCCAAGATCGATTAAACTGTACGTTCGATCTGGTGTTCCTATCAGGATGGGCCCCAGATGCCAGCCAGCCAAAACCCTTAAAACCAGGATCGGTCAGTAAAACGCTCCAGAAATCCCTCGAAGAGGCAAAAAATTTATCCAGCAATTGACGGAACGCCTTTTCCAGTTATTTGGAGAAGTGAAACATCGAGGAATTCGCCGTGACAAACCAAAAATCAGCCTATTTGCCCCTAGCATCGGCGCCAGCAGACCACCCCAAGGTTAAGGCACCCAAAATCGGGGTATTGATGTCCAATCTGGGAACACCCGATAATTATGATTATTGGTCCATGCGCCGTTATTTGGGCGAATTCTTGTCAGATCGCCGGGTCATAGACTACAGCCCTTGGCTTTGGCAGCCGTTGCTACAATTGATCATTTTGACAAAACGCCCATTTTCATCTGGTACGGCTTATAAATCAATTTGGAACAATGAGGCCAACGAAAGCCCCTTAGCAACAATTACCAAGGCGCAAACCGAAGCGGTGCGGGTCGAAGTGGCGAAACGTCATGATGGCGAAATTATGGTTGAATATTGCATGCGCTACGGTAATCCATCGACACAATCGGTTGTGCAAAAAATGGTGGTTGCTGGGTGTCAGAAGATCTTGTTCTTCCCGCTTTACCCGCAATACGCAGGCGCCACTTCAGCCACTGCCAATGATGAGTTTTTCCGCAGTTTGATGAAACAAACATGGCAGCCAACAGCACGAACCGTCAGCCCATATTATGATCGCCCCGACTATATCAACGCGCTGGCTAACTCTATTGAGAAGGCCTATGCAGAAGCTGAAGTCCGGCCTGACATTTTGGTGTGTTCCTATCACGGTGTGCCAAAACGCTATCTGATGCAGGGCGATCCCTATCATTGCCAATGCCAAAAAACTACGCGCTTGCTCAAAGAGCGGTTGGGTTGGGACGATACTCAAATCGTCACCACTTTTCAATCTAAATTTGGACCAGAACAATGGTTACAGCCCTATACTGTTAAGGAAGTGGCCCGTATGGCCGAAAAGGGCCAAAAGAATATTGCCGTCTGTGCTCCTGCTTTTTCAGCAGATTGCATCGAGACGCTGGAAGAAATTAATGAAGAGATCAAAGAAAGCTTTGAGCACGCAGGCGGGGAACATTTCACTTATATTCCATGCCTTAACGATAGCGAAGACCATATCGAAGCCTTGAGCAATGTGATATCAGAAAATCTGCAAGGCTGGATTTAATAAAGGTGTGAAAAGGTGATAATATCGAAGTCTATAGAAAGACTATTTCCTTAAGTGCAATAAAAAACGGCCATTGTTTTAGTGGCCGTTTTTTATTATTTTTTTAAACAATGGCTTCTATTAATTAGCGACCATCGTAATCAGTGCGAGCAGCGCAAGCGGAAGCAACAGGCCATTAGATGAGCCGGCGACTGACTCCATTGTCGATGCTAAAACTGGCGCGTCCATTGCTGGTTCGCCTATGCCACCAGCGAAC
>MDSY01016222.1_pt1 | contig 43516 bp, 43 predicted proteins | sample 811131 | NCBI WGS metagenome assembly MDSY01 (sample SAMN05326643, study PRJNA326480) | marine metagenome | isolation source: seawater | place: Atlantic Ocean: South West | collected 2010
CAATACCACCTCGCCAAAGTAAGCGTATGGTCTTTTCTCTAACGAGCCAATGCTTCTCTTGTTCATTCATACTTTCTCTCCGCTCTGGATTTTTAAGAGAAGGCCGTACACAATTCTTGTTAATAAACGGCAAGGGTCAGATGCAAGTGAAAATACTATTGACGTTGATTTTTTATCGTTCTGAATATCTGGACACTGAGTCATTTCGTTAGTTTCCATGAGTCAATTGCTGGGGTTCTAAAATAGCAGAAGCCAATTCGTGAAGAGGGTTGGGGTAGATAAACAAGACCAAACAACCCAAGGCTGCAATACCTATTGCGATTAATGAAGCCATAGGCGCTTCTTTTATTTGAACTTTAGCAGCAAACTCTCCATGCTCATTTTTAGCTGGAATGTTGGAGAAAAAAGCGTGAAAAGGTATTGGCATCAAATAGGCAATGTTGAGTAGTGAACTAATCATTAAAATGACCATAATAACTAATTGTTCAGTTTCTAATGTCGCCATTAACAAGTACCACTTGCTCCATGTTCCACCTGTGGGCGGTAAACCAATAATGCTAAGACTACCAATAAAGAACGCCACCATAGTAAAAGGCATTTGCCTGCCCAAGCCTCGCATTTCGCTTATATTACTTTTATGTGCAGCAACCAAAATTGCACCAGCACAGAAGAATAAAGTAATTTTTCCAAAAGCATGCATGGCTATATTCATCGAACTCGCTATAACGCCTGATGATGTTGCTAGGAGCACACCAATAGTAATATAGCCCAGTTGACTAACTGTTGAGTAAGCAAGCCTTGCTTTTAAATTATCCTGTCGCATAGCAACGAACGAGGCAAGCAATACTGAAGCGCCACCTAGATATAGTAAAAACTGGGTAGTTGGTAAAACGACTAATAGATCGAGGCCAAAAATAAACACACCAACTTTCATTACGGTGAAAACACCAGCCTTAACTACAGCCACCGCATGCAGTAGTGCACTGACAGGTGTTGGTGCAACCATCGCAGCAGGTAGCCATCGATGGAAGGGCACAATGGCAGCTTTACCAATGCCAAAAACAAACAGTACTAAAATTATACCTAGCAAAGTGGTATTTGTGTCTACTGGAAATACACCGCCAGGGGTGAAATCTAGCGTACCAGAAAGCTCCCATGTACCAACAATTGCAAACAGAAAAAATGCTACAGAGGTGCCAAGTAAAATACCAAGGTAAGTTCGCCCACCCTTTTTTGCATCCTCCGTGCCAGAGTGAGTCACAAGCGGATAGGTGGAGAGTGTGAGCACCTCATAAAAGATAAACAAAGTAAACAAGTTATCTGCAAAGGCAACCCCCATGACACTGCCTATGGCAATGGCAAAACAACAGAAAAACCGCGTTTGATGGTCCTCATTATGGCCATGCATATAACCAATGGAATAGATAATAGTCACAAACCAGAGAAAGCTAGCAATCAATGAGAATATCATCCCCAATGGTTCTACAGAAAAACTCAAACCCAGTCCAGGTAAAATCTGTAGCCAATGAACAGTGGTGGTTTCACCAGCATCTAAACCTAGATAAATAGTAACCACTGCATAAAAGACACATAGGCTGGTAGCAAGGCTAACAGCCTCTCTTAAGTCTTGATGGTTCCTAAAGGCAATGATGCCAAGTGTGGCGAAGATGGGTAATATAATACACAGCTGCAGCAACATTTCTAAAGAGTTGGTCATGGGGCCACTCCAAACAAGCTTTGCGCCGCACCCGTGGCAACTTCTACAGTCATACGTGTATCAATGCCAAAGTATACATTCGCTAACACTAACATCCACACAGGTAAAAGGAAGGCCATGGGTGCTTCTTTAACAGGGTCCTTGCCAGTTATTGGGGTCTTAAAATAGGCTGTTTCAACAATACGCCAAACATAAACTACTGCCAATAAAGAACCTAATAAAACTAGGCCAGCCACCGGCCACCAACCCTTGTCAATCGCTGCTGTAACCAGATACCATTTGCTGACAAACCCAACCGTTAGAGGCACGCCAATAAGGCTTAACCCACCTATGACAATGGCAGCCATGGTTAATGGCATTTGTCGCCCTAAACCACGAAAGTCATCTATCCTAGTGCTGCCAATACGGTACATCACTGCACCCAAGGCTAAAAATAATGCTCCTTTCATCAGTGCATGATTAAACATGTGTAAGAGCATGGCACTGAGCCCAGCATGGGTAGACATACTGAAACCAACAATCATATAACCGATCTGAGCTACACTAGAATAAGCAAATACATGTTTAACATTTTGCTGATAAATCGCCACCGTGGAGGCTACGAATATGCCCAATAAACCCAGGGCCAAAAATAAGGTTTCCATAGGTAAAGTGGTAAAAGAAAATGACACGCCAAAAATAGAAAAGGTAAAACGAATCAGTAAGTAAGCTGCTACTTTAGTAGAGGTTGCAGCAAAAAACGTGGTTACTATTGACGGTGCATAAGTGTAGGCGTTAGGTAGCCAAAAATGCAGTGGGAACAAAGCTAGTTTTAAACAAACCCCAATAATAAAAAACACATAAGCGGTAGTGACTGTCCGTGTTTCTGCAACTTCAGGTAGTCGCGCTGCAAGATCGACCATATTAAGTGTACCTGTCATTTGGTACATTAGCCCTATCCCAATCAAGATAAACGTAGCACCGATAGTACCCATAATGAGGTATTGAAAGGATGCCCAAAGCGCTCGTCGGTCTTTGCCAAGTGCAATTAAGGAATATGCTGACAGGGAGGATATCTCTAGAAAAACGAAAACGTTGAATGCATCCCCAGTGGTAACTATACCCAACATGCCTGTTAATGAAAGTAGGTAGAGGATGTAAAAAAGAGTTTGTTTATTTTCAGGAATCTCTTTTTCAATGCTGGTTTGGGCAGCCAGTAAAACCACAGTGCTCACGCCAGAGATGATTAAGGCAATAAAGGCGTTGAGCTTATCTATACGGTACTCAATACCCCAAGGTGGGCTCCAGCCACCTAATTCATAGCTAACAGTGCCCGTTGACATGACCTGCTGAAGCAGAAAAATGCTAATAAAAAAAGTGATTGTGCTCACTAATAAAGTGAACAACCAAACTAATTTTGGCCTGCTTAGGATCAAGCATGCCGGCGCTGCCATAAGTGGCACAATAACTTGCAATATAGGGAGGTGCGCTAACACTGCTGAGGTTCCTTTTCTTGACTGGCCATTACCTGATTATCCATGGCCTGAATTTCATCCTCGTTAACACTGCCATAGGCTTCCTTAATCCTAACGGTTAGGGCAAGGCCCAATGCAGTGGTTGCTATACCCACAACAATGGCTGTGAGAATAAGCACGTGAGGTAGGGGATTTGAATATAGTATGATGCCCTCTTGCCATATTGGCGCAGTACCACCATCTACTTTTCCAAGGCTAATATAAAAAATAAACACGGAGATCTGAAAAATATTAAGCCCGACAATTTTTTTAATAAGATGGCCATGAGCAATAATGATATAAAAACCGATCATCATCAAAACGATAACAATCCAGTAGTTATAAAGGCCCAGTATCATGGTCATAACAATTCACCTTTATTAGCCTTTTGAAATTGACTGCGACCTACAAAGCTGTAAAAAATAATGATCATCACTGAAGCTACGGTCAAACCTACGCCCAATTCGATTAAAAGAATACCTAAATGTTGCCCAGCAATGGGGTCGGCAGCTAGTACGTTATAATCTAGGAAACTACCACCATTTAACATCGATACTAGACCAACGCTTCCATAAACCAGAACTCCAAGAGCAGATAGCATTTGCACTACAGGCTGAGTGATAACTCGTCGGGCGGCGCCGAGGCCAAATAACATGGCATACAGAATAATACCTGCAGCAAATATCACACCGGCCTGAAAGCCACCACCTGGACCATAGTCACCATGGAATTGGACATAGAACGCGTATAGTACGATAAAGGGGATCATGGTTTTTATCACGATGCGTAAAATCAAATGCTTTTCATGCATCGAGTCATTAATATCTTCCATTACCGCATCATCTTCTGGGCGTCGTGCTACTGATAGTAATGCTAAAACGCCAATTCCAGCAGTAAATATAACTGTAACTTCACCAAAGGTATCAAACCCTCGATAACTGGCAAGTACCGATGTCACCATGTTAGGCACACCAATTTCTTGAATTGAATCATAAATATAGTGAGGTCCAACGTGCTGGTGGACAGGGGCATCTGCAGAACCAAAATAGGGCATGTCAAAGGTCCCATATATGAGTAACCCTCCAGTAACAATAACCGCCACAAATGCCATCAGTGGCTTATGGGTGGCCTCATGATCTGTGCGCCCGATCATTGCTACAGTTGTCAGCATAAGTAGTGTCGATATACCTGCACCTATAGACGCTTCCGTAAATGCCACGTCAACGGCGTCCATTGCCACAAAAAAACTAGCACAAACAAGGCCATAAATACCGGCTAGCATGACCACGGCAAACATATCTTTAATTCTACTAATGGCAATGGCAATAACAACCAAAAGTGTTAGTAAGACAATATCGACTAAGATTTCGATGATTTATCTCCTGCGCTAGTGTCTTCTTCTAAAGGGTTTATATTCATATTTATCAGTGGCTGTAATTTATTGAGAACTGCAGCCTGACCTAATGCATGACTAGCTGCTGGGCTTATAAACAACGTCATCAATAGAATCATCATAAGCTTTATAATAACTAGCAGGTCAGGGTTTTGCAGCATTAACCCAATAAGTATCATTGCTGCAGCTAGCGTGTCAGTAACACCTACGGCATGCATACGAGTATAAAAGTCTGGAAAGCGCAATATTCCCACTCCACCTGAAAGACAGAGGAAACTACCAAACAGGAGACAAAAAGAACTCAACAATGTCAGCACAGTATCCATTATGAATCCCTCTTTGCTGGCTCGGCTACAGGGCCGTTATGCTTAGCATTAAATGCGTCAGACAAACGCAATACTCCGATCACACTGACAAAGTTAATCAGTGCATAGACCATGGCAATATCTAAAAATTCTGGCCGGCCCATGACAAAACCCAAGAGGGCAATAAGCAACACTGTTTTAGTGCCAAACATGTTCACTGCCAGAATTCGGTCATACAGGCTAGGACCCACTACTGCGCGAATAATTGCTAATATCATGACCACAAGAACGGCCAGAGTTGCTGCTATAATCATGAGTTCTCCAACTGACTAACCCGCCGATCCATGTCACCAGATTCAAGTGCTTCAATATTTTCCCTGATTAAGGCATGTACCATTATTTTATTACCCACCAGCCCTAGCGCCACAGTGCCTGGTGTTAATGTAATTGAATTTGCGTAGATCACTTTTCCAACGTCAGTTTTCTGGCTAGCCTTAACTGTTATTACGGTAGGGGAAATTGATTTGTTCCCAAGCCAGATGTGTTTAATGACTGTAAGATTATCAACTACAATTTCTTTCGCCAGCCAGATCCCAAATTTTGGAGCTATTAGTGACAAGTTAATAGATTGCGACTCATGGTCTACTACGTCCATACGATGGGTAATAAATACAACGATGGAGATAGAAACGGCACCCAAGGCAAGAATCAGATAGGTATAGTGTCCAGAGTTAAGCAACCAAAATAGCGCTAGAACAATAGAAAGGTTTATTTTATAACGCATATTTTTTTACTCGTAAGCAACTTGAAAAGCCCCCACATGACTGGATTTTCAGTCCCTGGCTTTGCAGAAAAATGCTGGTGAGTTGCCATTTTGGACGCAGTAACGACCGCCAGATACGATGGGCCAATCTCTCGTATAGTACCTCACAATCTTATCTGTCTCAACGCCGCAGGCCAATTCAGGCTGTTTAATTTCTATGGCTGTAAGTTTAGTTTATTGGTAATTCAAAAATCTGTAAAAATTAGCCGATGATTTTTCAATAGGTTCTGCTAGGCAGCTATACACTTAATTTGATCTGATTTTTTGCATTGCCGTTTTTTATGACTTGTCTAATATACCAGCCACACATGTACCCGTTGCTTTTTTGAGCCATCAATTTGGTTGTCTTGGCACATAGCACTAGGTGGTACGCAAAAATAATGTCAATCGACAGGTCTATAAAACAGATAAAAGCAAAGCCCATTTACAAACTAGTAACAAAAGCCCAAAGTACTGCGATACCTTGAGGCCTTTATTGCTAAAGGCTAGAGAATTAAGAAAAAATGGCTTTAAATATGTAGAAAAAGGTAATCGATAATATTGCGCCAGCTGGAAGGGTAATTACCCATGAAGTGAATATAGTTGCCACTATACGTAAGTTAATCGCAGCTAAACCGCGTGCTAAACCCACACCTAATACCGCACCTACAAGGGTGTGTGTGGTGGAGATAGGTAAGCCAATGCCAGAGGCAAGTACCACTGTTGCAGAGGCGCCTAGTGTGGCTGCGAAGCCACGGCTAGGAGTTAACTCTGTGATCTTGGTGCCTATAGTCGCCATTACTTTATAGCCATAGGTAACAAGGCCAACAACGATGCCTACACCACCGACTAAAAGTATCCATGCAGGCATACTAGATTTGGCAGTTACAGCACCAGATTTGATAGTGGCGATAGCGGCTGCCATCGGGCCTACAGCGTTTGCTACATCGTTTGAACCGTGAGCAAAAGCCATCGCGCAAGCAGTAAAAATCATTAACACAGCAAATACTTTTTCTACGTTGGCAAAGCGGTCTTCTGATTCAATGGCTTTGTTACGCTTTACACGGGTTAACATCATGCTGCCGATCACTGTAACCAAAAGGCCCACTGCAGCTGCAACCAGCGACATTTCGAAGTAATTTAGACTAAAACCAATGTCTTTAAATACATGTTTTAGGCCTTTAATTAAGGTCACCATAGTGATCATAAAGCCCACCATAAACATATACATAGGTACATATCGTTTGGCGTTTTCAAATGGCGTTTCAGTGTCTAATATCAACCGCTGAACACTCCTGAATAGCATGTAGGATATGGTGCCTGCCAACACGGGTGAAACAATCCAACTGGCCGCGATAGTGCTAACTTTGCTCCAATTCACGGCATCTACAGAGATGGCAACAGCAGCAAAACCGACGATGGCACCCACGATAGAATGCGTGGTCGATACTGGCCAACCTAGGATAGTTGCGATTAATAACCAAGTGCCTGCAGCAAGAAGTGCTGAAAGCATGCCGTACACTAAGTATTCTGGAGTACCCTGTAGCGAAAGGGGATCAATAATACCTTTGCGAATGGTGGCAGTCACTTCACCACCTGCTAAATAGGCGCCTGCAAACTCAAAGACCATAGCGATGATGATCGCTTGCTTTAATGTAATAGCTCCCGACCCCACAGAGGTACCCATGGCGTTAGCCACATCATTGGCACCTACACCCCAGGCCATAAAAACACCAAATATGATGGCTAAAATGAGCAAAATTTGACCGTATTCGTTTAAAACTTCCATGGGGTTTTCTCAAAGCTTTGTGGGTATTTATTATCGGTATTTATGCACAGACTTATCTATTGAGTTAGCGAGCAATAATAACTTGGATCTGTTCACCAGCACTTTGTGCATGGTCAGCTAGGTTGCCAATTGATTCGATGGTTTTATACATAAACATTGCATCAAGAGGTGGCGAATCTGTTTCTATTTCGTGTAATTTTGCACGTAGAGTGATTTGACACTTATCATTTTTGTCTTCTGCTTTTTCTAGTTTGGTAATACACCGGTTAATCCGGTCAATTTCACGCCCACCAAACCCTGAACCTATTAGTTCGTCAAGCTCATCGATCACTACCTCAGCCTCTACGGCTACAGCGATGGCAGATTTAACGTATGCCGTCATATCTGTGGCAATTTTTTTAGGGATTACTTGCTTACGACCCAAAATGATACCGGCAATATCTTTAGCAGTGTTACAAATCTTATCTTGTTTGCTAAGGAGCTGAATAAGGTCTGAGCGATTAATAGGCATAAACAAACTTTTCGGCAAGTGGAGACGAATGTCTTGTTTTTGATCATCAGCCTGGCCTTCAAACACTGCAATGGCGTTATAAGTAGCTTCTACGGCTTCCCAGTCTTCCTTAATCACAGCTTGGAAGAATGGGGTTAACAGTTCCACACATTGCACGACTGTGTGCATGTGATTTTGTAACGGTTTAATCGGTGAATGGCCAAACAAACTAAGGATGGGATTTGCCATGTGAATTGCCTCTACAAATAATAAGGGTGCTTATAATCGGGGTGCATTATAGGCACCCTTTGTTAAGGTAATATAAAGATTGTGAGTTTTTTGAATTAATTACTTTTGATCAGACAATGGAATTTCAACCGTAAAGGTTGAACCATGGTTAAGTTTACTTTTTAGATGCAAATTACCCCTATGGTTTTGCACGATATGTTTAACGATGGCAAGGCCAAGTCCAGTGCCACCAAGGGATTGTGAGCGAGCTTTGTTGACTCGATAGAAGCGTTCAAAAATCCGCTCTTGATCCGCCTCGTCAATACCTAAGCCGTTGTCTTTTACTGTCAGCACCGCGAGCCCAGACTGAGCCTTAATTTGTACGGTCACTGTGCCCATTTCTGCAGTGTATTTAATAGCGTTATCAATCAAATTAGTGGCCATTTGACCCAAGGCATTGTCGTCTCCAAGCAACGTCATCTGGCCACTTTCTATTTCCAACTCTAAAACTACTTTATGGCTTTGGGCTACAGCCTGTAAGTTAGCGCACACCCTTTGTACCACCTGCGTTAGATCTACTTGGGTATTAAATGCTTTGTCATTGCTTTCTAATCGAGATAAGGCCAAGAGGTCGGAGACTAGGTCTGACAAGCGTATAGATTGGCCATGAATTTTACGCATAAAGCGCTGCCTAATCGTGGCATCTATGGTTTCACTCTCTATTAAGGTTTCTGCAAAACCACGAATCGCAGTAATGGGAGTTTTTAACTCATGGGACGCGTTAGCAACGAAATCTGCACGCATTTTATCGATACGCTGAACATCAGTAATATCTTGCAATACTAGTATGGCACCTGCTTGATGGGATTGTTTTAACAAGGTGACATGCAACCGATAGTGGCGCGCAAAAGTATACCCATCTAATTGGATGGTCTGCTCCACACTGGATTGTTGTTGGTGGCACTGCATAAAAGCTTGGTCTAGGTTATTAGATCTATCGATGTCTTTTAATGATTGGCCTAAACAACGCTCACTACTGGTGCGCAACATACGGCATGCAGCAGCATTAACATGGGTAATAAGCCCTTCACTGGTCACAGTGATTACACCTTCGTTCATACTTTTAAGGATGGTGGAAAGTTGGTCACGCTCAGTCTTTATGATGTCAAACCGCTGGGCCGAAATATCAGCCATTTGGTTGAGCGAACGAGCTAAGTCACCTATTTCATCCCGTCTATGGCTAGGAATGCGTAATTGATAACGACCGTGGGCATAGTTATTGGCAATCAGCGTCATTTGCCTAAGAGGGCGGGCAAAACTCATGGCTAACCAATACCCTATAAATAGCGCGATTAATCCCGTCAGGCTCGCGGCGATGACGATTACCCGGCGTAAATAGTTGATTTCTTTATCAATGCGTTCTGTAGACAAAGCAGTGCGGATATAACCCAGATCTGAGTTACTAGCTGTGGCTGGTACGGCCACATACAACATGGTTTTTTGTAAAGTTCTACTATAGCGCTGCGACTGTCCTATTGTTGATTTATTGGCCTGTATTATTTCTGGCCGATAGCGATGGTTATCCATTTGTTCAGGGGTAAACTCAGAATCAGCGATCACTATCCCCTCTTTTGTGAGTAAGGTAATGCGGGTGTCGACACGGCGGCCAATCTGCTCCACAGTCTGCTGTATCTGTGTTTGTGTTTGGCCACCTATGTTAGGAAATGATTGCTGCAAAATGAAGGCTTGGCTAGACAAGTTGTTACTGATGTCCCGTAAACTTGCCTGCTCAATTTGACGCTGAACCATTAGTCCAACAATTAAAATACTAAATAATATAACAACTGCAAAACCGGCGTAAAGTCTTATAAATATAGGAGAGTGGCGCATGCTAGGGTGCTTCGTTTGCTAGGGTTTTAGTATAGTTGGGGTCACAGCGGTAACCCACTCCACGTACAGTTTCTATCGCTGATGCGGCCTCTCCCAACTGTTTGCGAACGCCACGGATGTGCACATCAACGTTACGATCGACTACTTCAGATTGCTCACCTAAGGCTGACAATATGAGCTGTTCTCTTGAAAATGCCCTGCCAGGCTGTGCCATCAAGGTATGCAACAGTTTAAATTCTGTGGTGGTCAGTTTCAACATTTTGCCATTTAGGCTGCAATGGTAGGCATCTAGGTCCAATAATAAAGAGCCCATGGAAAGTATGTTTGGGTTAGGTTTTCGGCGTAAGGCCACTTTGATTCTAGCTAATAATTCAGCTTGGCTAAATGGCTTGGTCATATAGTCATCAGCGCCCCTGCTAAGACCGCCAATAACGTCTGCCTCTTCGCTTCGAGCCGACAACATAATAATAGGTATTAACTGGGTTTTAGGGTCTGCTTTTAGTCGCTCACACACCTGCATGCCGTTTAGGCCGGGCAACATGATATCAAGTAATATTAAATCAGGATGTTTTGTTTGCGCTAGCTCTAAACCTTTAATACCATCGTTAGCTAAAGTAACAGTATAGCCAGCCCTTTCAAGGTTGTAAGCGATAATCTCTTGAATATCAGCTTCATCTTCAATACATAAAATGTTGTGTTCGCTGGACATAGATGGTTATTTCCCGATACAAAATGATCCAAAAATACGGCCTAGTAAGTCATCACTGGTGAAGCTTCCGGTAATCTCGTTTAAACATTCTTGGGCTAAGCGTAAGTCTTCAGCCAATAATTCACCGGCCTGGCTGTAAACCAGTTGTACGGCCCCTTCTTGTAATAGTGTTCGACATCGCTCTAATGCATCTAAGTGACGTCTGCGGGCACTAAAACCACCTTCTAGGGTAGCTTGATAGCCAACTGCTTGTTTTAACTGGCGCCGCAGGAGGTCTAAGCCGTGACCCTTTTTTGCACTTAAGTAAATACAGTCTACACCATCAACTTGAGTTAGATTAGGTAGGTCGTGAGTGAGGTCTATTTTATTACGAACTAAAGTGAGTTGGCTGGGCATAGGTTGGGGGCCCATTAATCTAAGCCAGTGCTCCTTTGGAGACGCTAAATCGTGAGCATCTTGTAGCAATAATATCTGGTCGGCTTGACCAATGGCTTCAACAGCACGTTCAATGCCGATTTTTTCTACTTTGTCTGGGCTTTCACGCAAACCTGCGGTGTCTACAATATGTAACGGTAGGCCATCTATATTGATTGATTCTTTTAAAAGATCTCTTGTGGTACCTGCAATATCTGTGACGATAGCACGGTCTTGTCCTGCTAGTGCATTGAGCAAGCTTGACTTACCAGCGTTAGGGGCGCCAGCGATCACCACTTGCATGCCTTCTTGTAAAAGAGTGCCTTGGTGAGCTTGTTGCAATAAGAGATCTAACTCTGCCTGAGCGTTATCTAATAGTGCCGCCACCTTGCCATCGGCTAAAAAATCAATCTCTTCTTCCGGAAAATCAATGGCAGCTTCCACGTAAAGGCGCAGATAAATGAGGTTTTCAACCAGGGTATTAATATGCGTGGAAAAGACTCCCTGCAAGGAACGAAAGGCGTTTCTAGCGGCTTGTTCTGAGCTAGCGTCTATTAGGTCAGCAATCGATTCTGCTTGAGCTAGGTCCATTTTATCATTTAAAAATGCGCGCTCAGAAAACTCTCCAGGGCGTGCTATACGTGCCCCAAGGTGAATCAGTTCACGCTGCAATACATCCATTACCACCTGGCCGCCATGGCCCTGAAATTCGAATACGTCCTCGCCCGTGAAAGACTCGGGCCCTTTAAAATAGAGGCTTATACCGGCATCAATCTGGTCACCATTGTTGTCTAAAAAAGCGCCATAGTGAGCATGGCGAACGATGCCTTGATTACGGCTTAGTTGTTGGCCGTAGCTCAGGGCACTAGGACCAGATAGGCGAATAATACCCACACCACCCCGGCCTGGGGGAGTAGTTTGAGCGCAGATGGTGTCTAAATCTGATTGCATGGTAGTTAGAGTTTCGCAGACTTACTTTGAAACCTTCGGCTCCTGTGGTGCAAAAGGGGGTTTAATGATTACAAAAAAGGCCTCACTAGGAGACCTTTTTATCATGTTTAGCACGCTAGGTTAACTTTTACGTGCAGCCATCGATTTTTCTATGCGCTTAGTAATGACATATTGCTGTGAAATCGACAATACGTTGTTGCATACCCAATACAAAACAAGACCAGCAGGGAACCAAAGGAAGAAGATGGTAAATACGATAGGCAACATCTTCATTATTTTAGCCTGCATTGGATCTGGAGGCGTTGGGTTAAGCATCTGCTGAATAAACATGGTGGCACCCATGAGAACTGGCAATACAAAATAGGGATCTTGTACTGAGAGATCTTGGATCCAAAGAAAAAATGGCGCATGACGTAACTCTACAGTTTCCATCAACATCCAATACAAACCAATAAATACAGGCATTTGGATGATAATCGGGAAACAACCACTTAATGGGTTAGCTTTTTCTCTTTTGTAAAGCTCCATCATGCCCTGGGACATTTTGGCACGGTCGTTGCCAAACTTTTCCTTTAGCTTGGCAATTTCAGGGGCAAGCGCACGCATCTTAGCCATAGACCGATAAGAAATAGCGGACGGGTAAAAGAAGAATGCTTTAACACATAAGGTGACCAATAAAATGGCCACACCCCAGTTACCTACAAACCCAAACATGGTGTTTAGTAACCAGAACAAAGGTTGAGAAACCCACCACAACCAACCATAGTCGACTACTAGATCTAAGTTCTCAGAAATAGCTTCAAGGTCTGCTTGGATTTTAGGGCCGGTATAAAAGTCTGCTGAAGTGGAACCAGACTGGCCCGCTTGTAATTCTAAGGCAGGGCTAACAAAGCCAGCAATATAGCTATTCTTGCTTACACGCGTGCTGTAATTATGTTGTTGCTCTGGGTTAGGTACCCACGCACATACAAAATAATGTTGTAGCATGCCAACCCAGCCGCCTGGGGCGCTGCGCTTTAAGTTAGCATCATCCATGTCGTCAAAGTCGTAGCGATAATATTTGTCGTCTGGAAAGGAAAACGCTGGGCCTAAATAAGCCGACATACCCATGCCGCCTGAAGCACTAGGGTCTGCAGAGCGGTCGCGCTTAATTTGACCAAATAAGTTTGCAGACCAAGGTTGATTACTGCGGTTATCAACTGCATAAGTTAAGTTTACTAGGTGACTGTCCCGGGTAAAGGTATAGATCTTATTGATCACAGCACCGGTTTTGTCTGTTAAGCTTAAAACTACTTCTAGACTTTGTTGACCGTCTAGTAACTCGTAGGTAGATTGCGTCGCCTTAAAAATAGGGCGTGTCTTAAGATCTGTGCCGTTGACCCCAATGAGTCCGCTTTGAGCAACGTAAGTTCGTTGTTGATTTTGTTCTAATAGGGTAAATGGCACATCGGAGTGCCCCATTTCCGCAAGGTATTTGGACAGCGAAGCTTGGATAATGTCTCCACCTTGGGTATCAATTACCACTTGCAAGGTACCAGTATTAACCTCAATAAGGCTACCTGCACTGGCGTTCTCTGTCTGCGTTACCACTATGTCGGCATTATCACTGATATAGTTACTGGGTTCTGCAGCCACAGCAAAATCTGTACTCACAGCTTCCGTATCGTAGGCGGAAACGCTAGTGACTTGTTGTGGGGCGAGGGCTTGTGTACCGTAGTCTTGGTTCCACTGCAGTACCATCAAGTAAGAAATGATGGCGACACCCGCAATTAGAATAATGCGTTGAAAGTCCATAGAAACAAATCGTCTTTAGTTGTATTGAGAAGGAGCCGTTAAAGAATCCTGTTAAAATCCAACAGTGATTATAGGGCTTATGGTTCTATTGGCAATGGGCAGGTCATGGAACAGTGCAAAATCTAGCCAGTTTGAGCCATTTTTTTACGTAATCGTGACCATTGTTTGAGAATTAGGCGGTGCAGTGTAGCATTATCGAGTTCGCCCAGACCTTTTCTAGACAATATGACCAGGTCCAAAGAGGGAGAAAAATCGTTAGTTTGAGTGCACAGCGTTCTGAAACTGTCGCGCATCACCCTTTTTACACGGTTTCGATGAACAGCGAGCTTTATGCCTTTTTTGGCAATCACTAGTCCTAGGCGGGAGTGATTGCCTAAACTTGGTCGAGCCAATATCAGCAGGTGTTGGTCTGAAACTTTAAAATCAGCTTGTTCGAAGACCCTTCGAAAATCACTAGCGTTCAGCAGGCGCTGGTGCCGGGAAAAATCGAAGTCAGACATCTGCTAGCGTGCGACAGTCGTTTACGCGCTTAGGACTTTACGGCCTTTGGCACGACGTGCATTGATGATGGCGCGTCCACCTGGAGTTGACATACGTGCACGGAAACCGTGAGTGCGTTTGCGCTTTAGGACGCTAGGTTGAAACGTTCTTTTCATGATCGGTCTCGCAAAATTAAGTTAGTGGCCAAAGTTTTGGCGTTGAAAATCTAGGGGCGAAATTATATGAGAGGGAAAATCGAATAGCAAGCCTGATTCGCTGTTTAACTTACAAAATGACATAAAAACATTAACTTTATTCGCTGGCTCTAAATATTAAGCCTTATCTTATGTTATCGGGCAGCGCCTGTGGATAACTTTAGGCACTTGGTGATAAAATAAAGCCTTTTATTGAACCGACTAAACACATCCGTTTTTGACTTGTGATTTAGTTTAATTTGGCTTTACTTTATATATGTCACAAGCAGTATGGCAACAGTGTTTGGCGCGTCTTCAAGACGAACTGCCAAGTCAGCAATTTAATACTTGGATTCGACCGTTGAAAGTTAACGAAGAAGGCCGGGTGATACAATTGCTAGCGCCTAATCGTTTTGTGCAGGACTGGGTTAGGGACAAGTACTTTTCTAGAATACGTGAACTTGTGGCAGATTACGCCACAGATGCAACTCAAGGTGTGACATTAATAGTAGGTCCCTCTGGGAGTGCTTCGCCGAGGGTCAATGCTACTGGTGATCAGTCGCGCATCATCACCCCACCTACTTTCGTGCCTAGTGCTCCTTTGGCCAGCACTATGGCTAGTCAGTCCCCGTTAAGGCAAGAGCGTGCAATAATCCAACCACAGCTACCGTTAGGCTCAGCGGCTGAGCGGGTGGTCCAGGTAGAGGGTTCAGTGCGTCACCAGAGCTATTTGAATAGAGCGTTTACTTTTTCCAGTTTTGTTCAAGGTAAGTCCAATCAATTGGCGTTAGCTGCAGCTAAGCAAGTGGCAGAAAATCCTGGTAGTTCCTACAATCCTTTGTTTTTATATGGTGGAGTTGGTTTAGGTAAAACCCACTTAATGCACGCAGTTGGAGCGGCTTTAATTGAGCGTAACCCAAATGCGAAAGTGGTTTATTTGCACTCAGAGCGGTTTGTTGCTGACATGGTTAAGGCCTTGCAGCTAAATGCGATCAACGAATTTAAGCGATTTTATCGTTCGGTTGATGCTTTGTTAATAGATGACATACAGTTTTTTGCAGGAAAAGAGCGCTCTCAAGAAGAATTCTTTCATACCTTTAATGCTCTTTTAGAAAGTGGTCAACAGATGATATTAACCTGTGACCGTTACCCCAAAGAAATAGCTGGTTTGGAGGACCGTTTGAAGTCACGGTTTGGTTGGGGCCTAACTGTGGCAGTAGAGCCCCCTGAGCTAGAGACGAGGGTGGCGATCCTATTGAAGAAGGCTGACGAGGGTAATATAGCATTGCCAGAAGATGCCGCTTTCTTTCTTGCTAAGAAAATCCGCTCTAACGTACGTGAGCTGGAAGGTGCCTTAAAGCGTGTAGTGGCTAATTCGCATTTCACTGGTGAGTCAATTACTACGCCTTTTATACAAGAGTCTTTGCGAGACCTGTTGGCGCTCCAGGACCGTCAGGTTAGTATTGACAATATTCAGAAGACTGTCGCTAGCTACTATAAAATTAAAATTGCTGATCTTTTGTCTAAACGTCGGTCACGGTCTGTGGCTCGTCCACGGCAGTTGGCTATGGCTTTGGCGAAAGAACTAACTAATCATAGCTTGCCAGAAATAGGTGATGCTTTTGGAGGCCGCGACCATACTACAGTATTGCATGCGTGCCGAAAAATAAAAGAGTTACGTGAAGCCGATCGTGACATTCACGATGATTATGATAATTTATATCGCTCGTTAACTGTCTAGGTTGATCTATAAAGATCTAACTTGATAGCTCACCGGGTCAAACCTTTAACAGGATTGTAGTATGAAATTTACCATCAGCCGAGAAGCCTTTTTAAAGCCCTTAGTGTTAGTTGCGGGCGTTGTTGAGAGGCGTCAAACCCTTCCTGTACTGGCCAACATACTGGTCGTTGTTGAAGGTGATCAACTTACCCTTACGGGTACTGACCTAGAGGTAGAGTTGGTTGGTCGGGTGAGTTTAGACCAAGTGGGTGAAGATGGTGGGGTGACTATACCGGCGCGCAAGTTGATGGATATTTGCAAGTCACTACCTGATCACGCCATGATCGAAGTTTCTCAGAATGAAGAACACGTGTTAGTGCGTTCGGCGCGTAGTAAGTTTAAGTTATCCACACTTCCTGCTGCTGACTTTCCAAACGTAGAGGATAGTCCTGAGTCGTTTGAATTTGAGGTGCCACAAATAGCCCTTAAACAGTTGGTTGATCAAACTGGCTTTGCCATGGCTCAGCAAGATGTCCGTTATTATTTAAATGGCATGTTGTTTGAGATTAAAGACAGCCAATTGCGCACAGTGGCTACTGATGGCCACAGGTTAGCGACGAGTTTTATGCCAGTTGCTTTGCCCGACCAAGCTGGACAGCAATTGATCGTGCCGCGAAAGGGAGTGTTGGAGTTGGCGCGCTTAATGACGGAACAGGATGGAACGGTGCGGTTAGTTGTTGGAGCGAGCCATATCCGTGCATTTACCAGTGAGTTCATTTTTACATCTAAGCTTGTTGACGGCAAGTTTCCGGATTATGAGCGTGTATTGCCGCGTAATGGCGACAAAGTTGTGCTCGTTGATCGCTTGGCGATGCGTGGCGTATTAAGCCGTGCAGCCATACTATCCAACGAAAAGTACCGTGGGGTCCGTATGACTGTAAGTGATACTAACTTACAGGTGGTGGCTAATAATCCAGAGCAGGAAGAGGCAGAAGAAAGCCTCATGGTGGATTATCAGGGTGCTCAAATCGAAATTGGTTTCAACGTTGGTTATGTATTAGATGTGCTTAATGTTCTGCATAGTGATCAGGTAAAAATAACCTTAAGTGATTCTAATTCTAGTGCGCTATTGGCAGAGGGTGGCAATGGCGCAGCTCAATACGTCATCATGCCAATGCGCCTATAACTGAGCTCGAACTGAAGCTTTTTCTGTGCGCCAGGTGTACTGGTGAACTTAGTTTATAAGCACTTTTTTAAAGGTGTTATACACAGGTAGTATGGTCTATGTCTGTTCAGCATCTGAGTATTCAGTGGTTGCGTAACCTACAACAAGTGGACGTTGAGTTTGATGTAGGCATCAATCTGCTTTATGGACTAAATGCCAGTGGCAAAACTAGCATTTTAGAAGCACTGTACATGCTCGCTTTAGGGCGCTCTTTTCGGAGTTTAAAGTTGGCTTCTGTTATTACCCAAGGTCACACAGATTGTCTGCTGTTTGCAAAGCTTAGAAACCCCCAGGGTGTTATTGACTCATTAGGTATGACCCGTCGTTTGGATGGTGACCATAGCGTGCGCCTCAATGGTGAAACTCTATCTTCTATTGCGGAGCTTGCGAGCCGATTGCCTGTGCAGCTAATCGACCCTAGTACTGTGGGTTTGATTGAGGCAGGTCCAAGTGTTCGTAGGCAGTATTTAGATTGGGGAGTGTACCACCATAACCCCAGTTTTTTTGGCCTGTGGAAGCAGGCCCAGAGGCTACTAAAACAACGTAACAGCGCGCTTAAATGTGGTACAATGGCCGCCACTGTAAGGGCTAGTTTTGACCCGGGCTTGGTAGTTGTCGCGGAGCAGTTAAATAAGCTTAGAGCGGCGTATTTGAAGCTCCTTGAGCCGGTTTTCTTCCAGTTACTGTCTGGCTTGGTAGATTTGCCAGATTTAAAGCTAGGTTACTATTCTGGTTGGTCTGCAAATCGAGATTATTCCGACATACTTGAAGAAACCTTGGAGCGGGACTTGCGACTTGGTTATACTCAGCGTGGTCCCCAGCGTGCAGATGTTAAACTAACGATCAATGGCGTTAACGCTGTTGAGCGCTTGTCCCGTGGTCAGCAAAAGCTGGTTGTGGTAGCGCTTAAGCTTGCCCAAGGCAAGTTATTAAGCGAGGTAGAGGGCCGCAAGTGTGTGTTTTTGGTTGACGACTTAGCAGCTGAGTTGGATTGGTCCCATCGGCGAGAGATATGTAGACAGTTAGTGAATTTAGACACGCAAGTGTTTGTCACTAGTGTGGGCCCTAATGAGCTAACGGGTTGTTGGCCAGAAGGTGAAAAAATAAAAATGTTTCACGTGAAACAAGGACAAGTCAGTCAAGACTAGTTATCCATTGGGGTATTTAGCGTTGGCTGCCATTATTTAAGAAATTGACTTCGGAGTAATTAATGAGCGAAGAGACAGTCTATGATTCGTCCAGTATCAAGGTCCTTAAAGGATTGGACGCAGTGCGCAAGCGCCCGGGTATGTATATCGGCGATACGGATGATGGTACAGGTTTACACCACATGGTGTTTGAAATTGTCGATAACTGTATCGATGAGGCTCTAGCGGGTTATTGTACTGAAGTTAGTGTAACCATACAGTCCGATGATACTGTTACCGTAGTCGATGACGGACGTGGCATTCCAGTTGACATCCATGAAGAAGAAGGAGTGTCGGCAGCAGAAGTTATTATGACGGTGTTACACGCTGGCGGTAAATTCGACGACAACACCTATAAGGTCTCTGGTGGCTTGCACGGTGTGGGTGTGAGTGTAGTTAATGCGCTCTCTACCGAATTGAAACTTACCATTCGGCGTAATGGCCAAGTTCATGAACAAATCTATCATCATGGCGTTCCTCAGGCGCCGTTAGCAGTGGTAGGAACAACCGAAGGTAAAGGCACGACGTGTACCTTTACAGCTTCTGCAGAGACCTTCACTAATATCATGTTCCACTTTGATATTTTAGCGAAGCGTTTACGTGAGCTCTCATTCTTAAATTCTGGTGTGGCCATCCGTTTAAAAGACGAACGTTCTGGACGTGAAGAATTGTTTTGTTACGAAGGCGGTGTCTCTGCCTTTGTTGAATATCTAAACGCTAATAAGACACCTATCAACAAGTGTATCCATTTTAATACCATGCACGCAGACGGAGTTGGAGTAGAGGTAGCATTGCAGTGGAATGATTCCTTTCAAGAAAGCATTCATTGCTTTACCAACAACATCTCTCAACGTGATGGTGGTACTCACCTTAGCGGTTTTCGTTCAGCCCTTACTCGCACTTTAAATAACTATATAGAGGCCGAGTCGGCCCAGAAGAAGTCTAAGGTCACTACTTCTGGAGATGACGCACGAGAAGGTTTAACGGCCATTATTTCGGTTAAAGTACCGGATCCAAAGTTCTCATCTCAAACCAAAGACAAGCTAGTCTCATCTGAAGTTAAGTCTGCGGTAGAGCAAGAGCTAGGCCGATGTATGTCTGAATTCCTGCAAGAGAACCCACAAGAAGCGCGTGTGATCGTTGGTAAAATGATCGACGCAGCAAGGGCAAGAGAGGCGGCTCGCAGGGCACGCGATATGACTCGCCGTAAGGGCGTCTTAGATATTGCAGGTTTGCCTGGTAAGTTGGCTGACTGCCAAGAGAAAGATCCTGGTCTTTCGGAGATCTACCTAGTGGAGGGGGACTCTGCAGGTGGCTCGGCCAAACAGGGGCGTAATCGTCGTACACAAGCGATCCTTCCGTTAAAAGGTAAAATCCTTAACGTAGAAAAAGCTCGTTTTGACAAGATGTTGTCTTCTGTTGAAGTAGGTACGTTAATCACAGCCCTAGGTTGTGGTATTGGTCGTACCGAATTTAATATTGAGAAGTTGCGCTACCACAGTGTGATTATAATGACCGATGCCGACGTCGACGGTGCTCATATTCGTACCTTACTGTAAACCTTTTTCTTCCGCCATTTACCTAAAGTGATAGAGAACGGTCATCTATTTATTGCGCAACCACCGCTATACAAAATGAAGAAGGGCAAGCAGGAGCAATACCTCAAAGATGATCCGGCACTTGATGGCTTTTTATTACAAGGTGCCATGGATAATTCCTCTTTACATACTAGTGCAAGCGCACCAGCTATTTCGGGTACAGGTTTGGAAAGTTTGGCGGTCCAGTACCGTCAGGTAATGGCAACTATAAAGCGCGTAGAACGTATCATTCCCGCGGTCATCTTGACCCAATTAATCTATGCCCCTGTTTTGGCATTAGATGCATTGCACGATCAAGATAAGGTAGCAGCCTGGTTAGATTCGGTTTTAGAGCGCCTAGAGGCTCAAGAAACTGGGGGTGCCATGTACGATGGCCAGGTCCGTTCAAATCCTGAGCGTGATGGCTATTTGCCGATGATAACCATCACGACACATGGCATCGATGATGATTACATGATTAGCTTCGACTTCTTGAGTTCTGGTGAATATCGCTCCATCGCTTCGATTAATAATGCTTTATCAGGTTTGCTTGAAAAGGATGGGTATGTCAAACGTGGTGAAAAGGTGTTCCCAACCCAAAGTTTTGCCCTTGGTTTGGACTGGCTGCTAAAGGAAGCGCGTCGAGGTCTCACTGTGCAGCGCTATAAAGGCTTGGGAGAAATGAACCCAGAGCAGTTATGGGAGACCACCATGGATCCAGATCAGCGTCGCATGTTGTGTGTAACTATCGATGACGCAATAGCGGCGGACCAAATGTTCACGACCCTTATGGGTGACGACGTTGAACCTCGTAGGCTTTTCATAGAACAAAATGCACTGCGGGTTGCCAACCTAGATTTCTAATGCCAAAAGGAGAAAATCTAACAATAAAAAAGCCTCCATATGGAGGCTTTTTTGTAGCTGGAGAGTCATTTACGCATTAAGTGTAAACTTACGGGATGATGTTTCACGTGGAACATCATCCTTTGGCTGGGTGTGCTAGCCTCAACCAGCTAACAAACTGATGTCTGCAACGCGACCGAGCTCTAGCTGAACTTCAGCCAATAATGCAAGACGGTTGTTCTTTACGGATTCGTCATCAGTCATTACCATAATATCGGAAAAGAACTGTTCTAATGGACCAGCTAAATGGGCTAATTGTTGCAGTGCATCATGGTAATTGCCCTGATTAATAGCAGCCAAATTCACCCGCCTAACTTCATTCAACGACTCTGCCAAAGTAACCTCAGCTGCTTCCGTTAATAACATAACATCAAATGTGGCATCACCATTGCCATTCTTGCTAAGGATATTAACAACTCGTTTATTACTGGCTGCCAACGCGGGTGCGGCTTTAAGTTTCAAGAACTCACTTACTGCTTGAACCCGTTTGTTAAAGTCTAAGGGCGAATTGGTTTTATTTTCCATGACCGCAAAATAAATATCTACCGCAACATTTTGATCCTCATAGTAGGCCCGTAAACGATCAAAAATGAAATTTAACAACTGAGGCCGTACTTTCTCTAAAGGAGCTGCAAGGCTATTATGTAGATCATAAGAGGCGTTTATTAGCACACAAAGGTCAAGTTCTAAGTCCTGCTCAATAATAATGCGCAATAAACCTACCGTCGCACGGCGCAACGCATAGGGGTCTTTGCTACCAGTAGGTGGTTGTCTGATACCGAACAGTCCCACAAGAGTGTCCAGTCGATCAGCAATAGCAACAGCGCTAGCGACAGGGGATTCTGGCAGCTGATCACCAGAAAACTTGGGCCAATAGTGCTGCTCTAAAGCTGCCGCAACGGTGTCATCCTCTCCATCATTAAGTGCGTAAACGTGACCCATTAGCCCCTGCAGGTCACTAAACTCGAGTACCATATTAGTATTAAGGTCTGCTTTGCATAGTGTCGCTGCACGAGCTGCAAGCAGGCTGTCGGTACCAATAAGTGAAGCGATTTGGCTGGCCAAATGAGCGACCCTTTGGGTCTTCTCTAATACCGTGCCTAGTTCTGCTTGAAACACTACTTTGCCTAAAGCGGCATTGCGACTTTCTAGTGTGGTTTTTTTGTCAGTTTCAAAGAAAAATACGGCATCAGCAAGCCGTGGCCTAATCACCCGCTCATTACCAGCAATAACACGACTTGCATCCTTACTGATAATGTTACTGACAGTCAAAAAGTGTGGTGAAATATCGCCATTATCATCTACAAAATGGAAGTATTTTTGATGTTCTTTCATAGATGAAATTAATGCCTGTGCAGGCAGTGCCAAAAATGAGTTATCAAATCGACCTGTTAAGCAAACAGGCCGCTCCACTAAACCAGTTACTTCGTCGAGTAACTTGTCATCAATTACAGCACTAGCCTTAAGAATCTGGGCTTGCTCTAATATTTGTTTATGGATGATTGCTTTACGCTCTTCGAAGCTAACGATCACATGTTGCTTACGTAGCTGTTTGGCATAGGTGAGTGGTGACTCAATAGTGATGTCGCCCTGGCTATGAAAGCGATGGCCACGACTAGTATGGCCGTTACTCAAATCGAACAACTGCGTGTCTACAAGCGCGTTTCCTAATGAAAGAATGAACCACTGTACCGGACGCACGAATTCATTTCTGGATATGCCCCAACGCATCCGCTTAGCAATTGGCAAGTTAGCCAGCGCTTTATCAATGATCCCTGCTAAAAGGTTGAGGGATTCTGCGCCTGGTATGTGCCGTTCAAATTCATAATATTGGCCTTTATCGGTATCAACAACCGTTAACTCACTAAGCCCAACTTGGCAGGACCGAGCAAACCCCTGCACTGCTTTTTCTGGAGCCTTAACTGACGGGCCGCGGCGACTATCTTGGCGGTCGGCCTGACGCGTTTGTAAAGCTTCAATGATTACTGTGAGACGGCGGGGAGTAGCATAACGAGTAACGTTTGCATGGGCCAAGCCTAACTCTTTCAATTGACTGGTAATACTAGTTTCCAGTGCTTTAGACAAGCTGAGTAAAGACTTAGGTGGAAGTTCCTCAGTCCCCAGCTCAAACAAAAAATCTGCGTGGCTCATGATTTCTCCTCTTCGTCGTGTAATAGCTCTTTTTTTAATTCTTCACTAGCAAGCGGAAACCCTAATGCTTTGCGGGCTGCATAATATTCCAGTGCAACTCGGCGCGCAAGAGTTCGAACACGCAGTATATAGCGCTGCCTTTCGGTGACCGAGATAGCGTGGCGAGCGTCGAGTAGGTTAAATACATGGGACGCTTTTAGTACAAATTCATAGGCAGGCAGTGGCAGTTTAGCGTCTACCATACGTGCACACTCAGCTTCGTAGTGGTTGAAGTTACTAAACAGCGTGTCTACGTGTGCATGTTCAAAGTTATAGGTCGACATTTCTACTTCTTGTTGATGGAAAATGTCTCCATAACTCACTGCTGTACCGTCACTTGCCCGGCTCCAAACGAGGTCATATACGCTATCCACGTTCTGCAAATACATTGCAATACGCTCCAAACCGATAGTAATTTCTCCCATCACTGGGTGGCACTCTAAGCCGCCAGCCTGTTGAAAGTAAGTGAATTGTGACACCTCCATACCGTTTAACCAGATTTCCCACCCTAGGCCCCACGCTCCCAGCGTTGGAGATTCCCAATTGTCCTCAACAAAACGTACATCATGTACTTGAGTATCAATACCAAGGTAATCTAGGCAGCTCAAGTAAAGTTCTTGAAAGTTCGTTGGTGAGGGTTTAATCACGACCTGAAACTGGAAGTAATGTTGCAACCGGTTTGGGTTTTCACCGTAGCGGCCATCAGTTGGACGCCGGCTGGGCTGAACATAAGCTGCGCGCCAGCTTTCAGGACCAATAGCCTTAAGAAAAGTTGCCGGATGAAAGGTGCCAGCACCTACTTCCATATCCAGAGGCTGCATAATGTTGCAGCCTTGGGCAGCCCAGTATTGCTGCAAGGCGAAAATGAGCTCTTGAAAAGTGCTTGTATCGGTTGTTTTATCCACGACTTAGTCCCCGCATGAAGTAAAAAATAGAAACGCCTCAGCACGGTGCCAATAGCAAGATTTAAGCGAAATATTATACACTAGCAGTTGCCAACTGGCATGCATCTAAAAGCATGCTAATCCCTCGTTTATGGCCCATTTACGGGGTATGATTACCTAACTGAGCCAAACCTTAGGCTTTAGAACGAATCTTTGATTACCTTATGTCTCAAAAATTAAAATCTAGCCTCGCAGTAGGTTTATTACACTTGCTGGGAAAGTTACCCCTGTTGTGGTTACATCGTGTGTCCAAGGCGATATTACCCTTTATGCTTGTGTTGCCTAACCAAAGTGCAAGAGCCACTAGGCTTAACATACAGCGATGCTTACCATATCTAAGTAGGCAGCAGCAAAACACTTTAGTCCGGCAAAGCTTGCTGCATACTATCTACGCTGCCTTAGAAATGGGCATTAATTGGACCCAAACAAGTCAACGTGGATTAGATAGTATCAAATCCATCAACGGTGAAGTGTGCCTACGTGAAGCCCAAGACCAAGGCGGCGTAGTGCTATTGACTCCACATCTGGGAAACTGGGAACTGTTTGCTAACTGGGCGGCACATCAAACCAAAGTAACTGCACTTTACAAACCAGCCAAACTAATCGGGCTTGACCAATTAATACATCAAGCCAGAAGCAATGCAGGTATGAAATTAGCCCCTGCATCGCCCAAAGGCGTTATGCAGTTAAAGTGGTCTCTGCTTAAAGGAGAAGTTAATCTGATATTACCAGATCAAGAGCCGCCACCAACAGCTGGCATTATTAGCCTTTGGTTTGACCAGCCCGCCTATACAATGACCTTAGCCAGTCAGCTGGCGAACACTAAAAACACCCGTATTATTTTAGGTTTTGCAAGGCGTCTGGATGCCAGCAAAGGGTTTGCGATTGAGTTGCAAGACATTACTGATTTATGTGAGGTAGCTTGCTCTGTTGAGGTAACTAGCGACGTACTGGCAGCCAAGGTTCGGGCAATTAACTTGGCCATAGAGGGCTTGGTACTAAGTGCACCGGCCCAATATCAGTGGGAATACCGCCGGTTCAAACATACTCTAGATATAAACTAGATATAAACACTTTGTACCACTAACCTAATAAAGGCTTGCGCGCTATCAACAGGGCTTTACCAGCCAAGGGGTGTTGGCGCTGAGACAAGTCTTGTTCGTCGTGATACAACAAAGGCACTAGATCGCTAAATAACTCTAACAGCTCACTTTTTGCTAACAGAAACTGAGTACGTCTTGGCTTATTTAGAGATTCACCTGCAATATCAGTAACTTGATTAAATGTTTGATAAAGCAAAATACCACCTGGCTTAAGGTGTGAGACTATCTGTGGACAAAGTATTCGGTCTAGAAAAGCTGTTACGCAAATAAAGTCGAAATATTGGTTTGGCCATGGCGTATTAACAAGATCTATACAGCGTTGATTTACTTCAACTTCTTGTAACGCACAGTGACGCTTCATTTGTTCAAGCCCAGCTAATGAATAGTCCCACCCATACATTTTAAGTCCATGTTTTTTAAGAAATATTGAGTTTTGCCCTAAGCCACATGCCAAGTCCAAACCAACACCAATATTGGGAATGAGATGAGGGTAACTTTGCAGCCCATAACAGACTGCTGGTAATTCAGAATAGCGTTGGTTCCACTGCTGTGGCATAGATAAAAAATCCTGTGGATAAGTCTGTGAATAGGTTGGGAAAAATCAGTTAACAGAATAACCTAGTCACGCCAAAACATGGGTGTAAACAATACTAATAGCGTGAAGATTTCAAGACGGCCTAAAAGCATAGAGAAGCATAAGATCCACTTAGCGGTAGTATTAATGTCACCATAGTTAACAGCCACATCTCCCAAACCTGGGCCTAAATTATTGAGCGTAGCACCCACCGCTGACCAGGCAGTAACTTGATCCAAACCTGTACCTAATAAGGCAATCATCATGATTAAAAATACTAGTATATAAACGGAGAAAAACCCCCATACAGCCTCAGCCACTCGGTCTGGGATTGGGCTAGAACCAAGTTTTACGTGAATGATCGCGTTGGGGTGTATCAACCGTTTTACCTCCCGTAGCCCTTGCTTCAATATAATCAGCACCCGTACCACCTTCATACCGCCGCCAGTCGAGCCAGCACAGCCGCCCATAAAGGCGGCACTAAACAAGAGAAAGGCTAACATGGGAGGCCACTGGGCAAAATCTGCTGTGGCAAAGCCGGTGGTGGTCGCAATGGACACTACCTCAAAAATGCCTTGGCGAAAGCTATCATTAAAATCCATATTGTTAGTGAGCCATAAAGTGCCCACGGTAATGACGCTAATGAGGCCCAACACGCTTAGGAAGAAACGAAACTCCTCATCTTTCCAATAATGTAACAAACTAGCTTTATAATTTTTTTGTCGTATGGTCCGCGCAGTATGGAAGTGAAGGCTAAAATTAACTGCAGCCAAAATCATAAAAATGATGGCAATCGTTTCTATAGCTGCACTATCAAAATACCCCAAACTAGCATCATGGGTGGAAAAACCACCAATGGCAACGGTCGAAAAACTATGTGTAATGGCACCAAAGGCATTCATACCAGCAAACCAATAAGCCAAAGCACAAGTGACCGTAAGGGCAAAATAAATGTACCAAAGTTGCTTCGCAGTTTCTGTAATTCTGGGTGTGAGTTTAGAATCCTTTACTGGCCCTGGAGTTTCAGCACGGTATAGCTGCATGCCCCCAATACCTAACATGGGGAGGATCGCCACGGCTAATACGATAATGCCCATACCACCAAACCACTGTAGAAATTGGCGATAAAACAATAAAGACTTAGGCAAAACATCAAGGTGCGTAATGACCGTAGCACCCGTGGTCGTCAGGCCAGAAAGAGATTCAAACAAAGCGTCTACATAACTCCAGTTAAGGTTTAGAGTAGATAGCGGCTGGGAGAAGTAAAAGGGCAAAGCACCAAACAGTCCTAGTACAGACCAAAACATAACCACAATGACAAAGCCATCTCGTGTACGCAGAACTTTATTATGTTTAGAGAATGGTAGCCACAACGAAAAACCAGACGCAAAAGTGATGAAAAAAGACAATGCAAAGGTCCATTCTGCACCATCTCCCTGAAAGCTAAGGGCAATTATTAACGAGGGCAGCATGGTGGCACTGAAAACCATTAGCAGCATACCAATAATTTTTAAGGTAACACGAAAGTGCATATTAAGGCCTAAAAGAATCCAAGGGCAACGGCAAATAGTTGTTCAACATCACGAATCGCGTGTCTATCTGTTAAGAATAGAATGCAGTGGTCATCATTTTGGATGACGGTGTCATGGTGTGCAATCAGTACGTCTTCACCCCGAACAATGGCACCAAAACTTGTACCCTTGGGTAGGCGAATATCGGCTACGTTGCGGCCAACCACTTTGGAGGTCTTGCTATCCCCATGAGCCACAACTTCGATGGCTTCTGCAGCGCCACGCCTTAATGAGTGAACGTTAACAATATCGCCTCGGCGTACATGGGTTAGTAGACTACTGATAGTCGTTTGTTGAGGAGAGATAGCGATATCGATAGTGCCATCTTCGATTAGGTCCACATAGGCTGGATTACTTATTAGGGTCATTACCGTGCGTACGCCTAGACGTTTAGCTAACATAGACGCCATGATATTGGCTTCGTCATCGTTAGTTAAGGCACAAAAAACATCTGTGGACTCAATGTTTTCTTCAATTAAAAGCTCTTTATCCGAAGCGCTACCATGTAATACAACAACATCATTAAGACTGTCCGCTAGGTATTCACAACGTTCTAACCCACGCTCAATTACCTTGACTCGGAAACGTTTACTTAAGTTTCGGGCTAGCCGAGCGCCAATGTTACCGCCACCTGCGATCATGATCCGCTTATAGGGTTTTTCTAACCTTCGAAGTTCGCTCATGACCTTACTAATATCAGCTTTAGCTGCGATAAAAAACACTTCATCATCAACGTGAATGTGGGTTTTTCCAGAAGGCACAATAGCTTTTTCGTTACGAAAAATAGCAGCAACACGCGAGTCGATACTAGGCATATGGCTACGTAAATCAGATACAGGTTTGCCTACTAATGGGCCACCGTGGCATGCCGTTACGGCGACTAGCTGGACTTTACCTTTAGCAAAATCGAGTACTTGTAAAGCTGTGGGGTTTTCTATGAGTCGCTGAACATGAGCGGTCACTAACTTTTCGGGACTGATGATGACATCAATTGGAAAAGCTCTTGGCTCTTCTTTAAACAACGATTCGCGCTCTAATAAATACTGATGTTCACGAATTCTGCTGATAATGGTGGTTGTGCCAAACATGGTTTTAGCAATTTGACAGGCTACCATGTTGACCTCGTCGCTGTTGGTTACTGCCACCAACATATCAGCGTCTTCGGCACCAGCGCTCGCCAAGATATTCGGCAAAGAGGCATTGCCACGCACTGTACGGATATCAAGACGATCTTGTAAGTCTTTTAGGTGACCGGCATCTTGATCCACCACAGTCACATCATTGGCATCGTTGGCCAAGTTTTCAGCAAGGGTACGGCCAACCTGACCTGCACCAAGAATGATGATTTTCATACTAGAGCAAAATGCCTCAAGAGATACTTATGGCCACTATAATAGCAGAACAGATGCCAGAATCTACCACTATGAGCGCAACTTTTAGAGTGGTTTGTAGAGTTTAGCGTAGTAAAAACCATCGTGGCTTGTTGGGTTGGGCAGAAGCTGTCTACCGATATCAAGAGGTAAACCCCAGTCAGCTTTGATGGCACAGTGTTGAGCTTTTGGCTGCTGCTTCAAAAAGCGATTCACAAGGCGATCATTTTCTTGCCGTAATACTGAGCAAGTAGCGTAAAGTAAGTAGCCGCCTGGCTTCAACAAAGGCCAAAGATTAGTCAGCAGTTTTATCTGTAACTGAGCCAATGCCAAAATACTTTCATTGGTACGTAAAATTTTGATATCAGGATTACGGCGGATAACGCCTGTGGCAGAGCAGGGCGCATCAAGGAGTATGCGGTCAAAACTTTTGCCATCCCACCATTGATCTGGTTCGCTAGCGTCAGCACAGATGATTTGTGCCTGCAAGTCCATCCGGAAGAGGTTATCTTTCATGCGCCCGATTCGTCGTTCTTCTAGCTCAACGGCGACAACACTTACATCTTCGGCTTCTAGTAAGTGGCAGGTTTTTCCACCAGGTGCAGCACATGCGTCTAATACATGGTGTCCTGGCTCTAGTTCTAACAATTGCGCACACAGTTGTGGCGCTTCATCTTGCACACTGAACCAGCCTTCTTCAAAGCCTGGTAATTGGATTACATCACTGGCTTTAACCAGCTGCACGCCAACATGGCTATGTTGGCAAGCATTAGCAAGATGACCAGCCTCGGTTAAAGCTGCCATGAAGTCCTCACGATTAATTTTACGCGTATTAACGCGCAATGTGAGGGCTCCTTGTGGATCGTTAGCAGCTAAAATTTGCTGCCAATGATCAGGCCAGTGGTTACTGAGTTTTGAAATCAGCCACTGTGGGTGATTATACCGATAGGCATCGTGCTCGTTGAGCACGTCGGCTAAGTCTTCGCCACCACGGATGTAAGATCTTAATACGCCATTAACCAACTTGTCTGCCCAGCGTTTGCCACTAGCTTTAGTGGCCTGCACCGTCGCATCTACAGCAGCGTAGTCTGGCGTACGCATAGCTTTTATTTGGTATAAACCCATAAGGATGAGGGCATAAATGTCCTGATCTTGGGCTTTCATGGGCTTATTTAATAATTGATCTGCAATCAGTTCTAGTTGTGGGAAATGCCTACAGGTGCCATAACACAACTGTTGAATGAGGGCTCGGTCACCGTGTTCGGCTGCCTCTAGGGCTTTGGGCAAACTAGAAGCTAAAGAACCTTGGTGGCACAGCACAGAAGTAAGAGCTTGGGCTGCTAATAAGCGTGGGTTTGCCATGGTTAGTTTTCCACCTTAAGGCTGGTGAAGGCTTCACCAACTATCATTTTTTGTTTTAGGTTCATGAGCTCACTTTGACTTAGGGTTTTGCCACCGGGCCACTGCAATTGGGTGATTTTAAGGTGGCCTTTACCGCAAGCTACCTCTAAGCCTGTTTTATCCAGAGCCACTAAAGTGCCTGCAGGGTGCACACCAGAAGCTTCTATTTCGTGAGCCATCCAGATGCGTAGCTGATTATCTCTCCAATCGCTATACGCGACAGGCCATGGGTTAAGGCCACGAACTTGTGAGCTGATTTGCTGGGCACTTTGGTGCCAATCTATAGCACCTTCTATTTTGGTTAGCTTGGCTGCATAGTTAGCTTGGCTGTGGTCTTGAGCTTGCGCACTGACAATAGCACCTTGTAGGCTATCTAAAGTGTCTACAAGGCTATGACAGCCCAGCACTGCCAGCTTTTCATACAAACTAGCGCTAGTGTCGATTGGTGTCACAGGGATCTGTGCTTTAAGCAGCATAGGACCAGTATCTAGGCCTGCCTCCATTTGCATTATAGTGACGCCAGAGACGGCATCTCCCGCCAATATTGCCCGTTGAATAGGTGCAGCACCGCGCCAACGGGGTAATAACGAGCCGTGTACATTAATGCAACCTAAACGAGGGGTGTCTAAAACTATTTGAGGCAGTAACAAACCGTAAGCCACCACGACCATGATGTCGGCGTCGTAGCTTGCCAACACTTTTTGAGCCTCTGCATCTTTTAAGTTTAAAGGTTGCTGTACTTCAATAGCGTGTTCAATGGCGAGTGCTTTAACAGGGCTTGCAGTAAGTTTGCGGCCACGCCCCGCAGGTCGGTCGGGCTGGCTGTAAACAGCCACTACCTTGTGTGGACTATCAAGCAATGCTTGTAAGTGCAGAGCTGCAAAATCTGGAGTACCTGCAAAAATAACTTTTAAGCCCTCTTGGCTCACGCTTGGGTTGCCGCTTGAGCCTTGGCTTTGGCTTCGTATAAAGCATCTTTTTCATCATCACGGTGCTTTTTTTCAAGCTTTTTACGGATGCGCTCACGCTTAAGTCGCGAAAGGTAATCTACAAATAACTTACCATTAAGGTGGTCTAGTTCGTGTTGGATACACACTGCAAACAAACCTTCTGCCTGTTCAAAAATGATTTCGCCATTTTCATCAAGTGCGCTGAGTTGGATTTTGCTATAGCGTGCAACATCATCGTAAAACTCTGGTACTGACAGGCAACCTTCTTGGTAACTTTGTATTTCTTCAGTCGATGGTTCCCAGGTCGGATTAATGAGCACCCGAGGGTCATCACCATCATCGCTTACATCGATCACTACCAGGCGCTGATGTACATTTACTTGTGATGCAGCTAAACCGATGCCCGGGGCATTGTACATAGTTTCAAGCATGTCTTTAGCAAGTTGGCGAGTGTCGTCGGTAATTTGCCCAACATTTACCGCAACTTTGCGCAAACGTGGGTCTGGAAATTCTAAAATAGGTAATAATGCCATGGGATTCAGTGTTCTTAGGGTCTGGCGTAACACGCTATGACAGCTACTTACGCAAAAATGAATTTATTCACTAGAATTATACCACTATCTGCCTTTAGTAATGGAATGATTATGGATGATCATCATTTAGCTTAGCTTGCGCTGAGTGAACTCAATTTAACTTTTAAACAAAGTTCTGTTCTGGCCGCACTTTATGGTCATGGATCAACCATTCTAGAGCAACAGTCTTCGGCACAGGTGGCGTCAGTTTTGAACCATACGCAGCTCAGACTCCTAGCCACCTTAACATTAAACCCGTTACACACTAGTCTAGCTTGGCAATTACAATGGGCACAGCGCCATCACGCCTCATTGTTATTATATGACGATTTGAACTACCCCGATGCTTTAAAGTTAATCCACTACCCGCCAGCATTTTTATGGCTTCAAGGCCGTTCGATCTTGCTTAATGAGCCCAGTATTGCCATGGTGGGTGCTCGTAAAGCTACAACCAATGGCATGTTATTAGCCAAAACCTTTGCTGGCAGCCTAGGGTCAAGTGGCTTGACCATTGTTAGTGGCCTGGCTTTAGGCATTGACGGTGCTTGTCATCAAGTGGCTCTAGATGCACAAGCGGATACTATTGCAGTACTTGGATCAGGACTAGGCCAAATATATCCTACCAAACATCAGCCATTGGCTCATCGTATTATCGCTGGTGGAGGGTTGCTAGTGTCACCTTGGCCGCTTATGGCCAAACCTTTAGCGTACAGGTTCCCCGAGCGTAATCGTATTATAAGTGGATTAAGTATGGGAGTCTTAGTAGTTGAGGCTGCACTGCGAAGTGGCTCCCTGATAACCGCTAAAACTGCTCTGGAACAAGGCCGAGAAGTATTTGCGGTACCTTCTAGTGTTCATAATCTTCAGGCCCAAGGCTGTCATCAACTCATACGGGATGGTGCCATTTTAGTGGATCAGCCGCAGCAAATTTTAGCAGAACTAGCACCTCAACTAAAGCCGTTGGTAGAGCGCTATCAATCCCAAGACCCTAGACAAAATCAAGAATTAGTAGATATTGAGGAAGAATTACAAATATTGCTGCGACTTTTTGGATATGATCCGGTGCCTGTTGATATACTCTGTACACAGTTGGCTGCGCCATATAACGTTGTTGCAGCCCAATTGGTAGAATTGGAGCTACTTAGCCTTTTGAGACTTACAGCCGGCGGTTATGAGAAAGTGCTGTAGTAATAGCATAATACAGTAGGCGAATGACTTAGGAGCTATTAGGAACTATTATGAAACCCAGTGATTGGCATTTAACATGCGCCATCCAAGCCTTAACGACAGGGGGCATCATAGCCTATCCCACAGAGGCTGTTTGGGGTTTAGGTTGTGATCCATGGAATGTGCTGGCTGTGGATAAAATACTTGAACTAAAACAACGCCCTATGTACAAAGGTTTGATATTGGTTGCATCCCAATGGAGTCAGTTTGAACCTTTGACTGCAGCCCTAACGAAGCAACAAATTGAGCAGCTTAACGCCTCGTGGCCAGGGCCAAATACCTGGTTAATACCAGACCCACAAGACTGGGTACCACTATGGATTAAGGGCCAGCATACAAGTGTTGCTTTGCGTGTTTCGGCCCATCCGTTAGTGGCTGCTTTATGTGATCACTTTAATGGGCCTATAGTGTCCACATCTGCTAATTTAGCAGGTTGCGAACCAGCTAGAAGCCGCTCGCAAATAGATCTGACTTTTGGTGATCAACTTGATTATGTAATTGATGGTGAGTTAGGTCAGAACAAACAACCAAGCCAAGTGAAAGATTTAGTGTCTGGCCAAATCATTCGGCCAGCGTAAATTAATATTTAAGGAATTCTTAGTGTCCAACGTTGATATTAACGCAGTAAAAACATACCTTCTTGGCCTGCAGCAAACCATATGTGATGCCTTGCAAGAGTTAGATGGCGGTGCACAATTCATCGCTGATCAATGGCAACGTGAAGCGGGTGGTGGTGGCATTAGCCGCGTATTGTCAGGGGGCAGTGTGATAGAAAAGGGAGGAGTGAACTTTTCCCACGTTATGGGTCAATCCATGCCTGCGTCGGCCACGGCTCATCGCCCAGAGCTAGCAGGGCGTAGTTTTCAGGCTATGGGGGTCTCATTAGTCATCCATCCTAGAAACCCGTATGTGCCTACATCTCACGCCAATGTTAGGTTTTTTGTTGCAGAAAAACCAGGTGAAGACCCTGTGTGGTGGTTCGGTGGTGGATATGACCTTACGCCATATTATGGTAACCAAGAAGACTGCCATCATTGGCATGCTACTGCCAAAGCCGCCTGTGATCCCTTTGGTAGCGACCTTTATCCCAGATTAAAAAGCTGGTGTGATGAGTATTTTTATATCCCTCACCGTGAAGAAGCTCGAGGTGTGGGTGGACTATTCTTTGATGACTTAAATGATCCAGATTTTGATACTGCGTTTGCTATTATGCAAAGTGTTGGTGATAGCTACCTGAAGGCATATGGCCCAATTATTGAAGGTCGCAAAGATATGGCATATGGTGAGCGTCAACGGGATTTCCAGTTGCACCGTCGTGGCCGTTATGTGGAATTTAATTTGGTGTATGACCGAGGCACCTTGTTTGGTTTGCAGACTGGGGGGCGAACGGAATCTATTTTGATGTCACTACCAAGTGAAGTGCGCTGGAGCTACGATTATCAAATTGATGAAAATTCAGAAGAAGCCATACTGGGGCGGGATTATTTACCTGCCAAAGATTGGCTGGAGTAACCCCGTGGTTTTAGATACAGCAGTAGGGCAGAGTTTAGATAAGAACATAGACCAGTATCGTGTTTTTGGTAATCCTATCCATCAAAGTAAATCCCCTAACATTCACAAAGCATTTGCGCATGCCACCAACCAAAATATCAACTATCAAACACAGCTGGTGGCAGTAGATGAGTTTGAGCACAGTGTTAAGGCATTCTTTACAGCTGGTGGCAAAGGATTAAATATCACAGTACCTTTTAAGCAGCGGGCTTTTGCTATGGCGCAAGTAGTAAGCCCCGCTGCGCAAAAAGCAGAAGCAGCCAACACTCTATACTTAAATGAACAAGGGCAGCTAGTGGCTGATAATACCGATGGCATGGGTCTAGTGCGGGATATATGTCACAATCTTAACGGCCAATTAAGCGCTAAACGAATTTTAGTATTAGGGGCAGGTGGGGCGGTTAGGGGGGTATTACAGCCAATACTAGCGCAGTTACCAAAACAGGTGGTCATAGCCAACCGAACCTTTAGTAAAGCTAAATCTTTGGCTGTTTCATTTACACACTTAGGTGCTATTGAAGCCTTACCTATGGATCAACTAAAAGGCCCATTCGACTGGATAATCAATGGTACCTCTGCCAGCCTTGCTGGAGATCTTCCCCCATTGCTGGATGGTTTGCTCACTAGTAATAGCCGCTGTTACGATATGATGTACTCCGCCCAAACGACCGTATTCAATACATGGGCCTTAAGGCAAGGGGCAGCCTGTGCCGATGATGGTTTGGGTATGCTAGTGGAACAAGCGGCTCAGTCCTTTGGTTTATGGCGCGGTATTTTGCCGCCGACGGCCGTTGTATTATCGGCTTTAAGAAGTGAGTTGAAGGCCTAATGTATAAAGGTAATGGTGAGGGTGTGGGAGGACTGAACGGAAAGTGCCTTTGCGCAGCCGTTGAATTTGAAGTCTTGGGTCGATTACCAAACCTTTACCATTGCTACTGCTCCTTGTGCCAGAAGCAAACGGGTGGTTCCCACAACACAGCCACGCTGGTCAATGACAATCAATTCAAGTGGCTTAAAGGAGAAGAGTATATTGCCACCTTTACCAAAGCAACAGGCTTCAGCGCCCATAGTTGCAGACACTGTGGCTGCCCTGTACCCAATAACTTGAAAGGCACTGGTAAATACTGGATTCCCGTTGGTCTATTAGACCGTTCCATGGTGACTAAAGAACCCTGTAAAGACGCACCCAAAGTTGTGTTACACATGCACCTAGATTCTAGAGCGCCTTGGCAACCTATGCCAGAACAGGGCCATCAATTTGGCGCCATGCCAGATTTAATAACCATCTGCAGCTTGCTGGAGCCTTAAACTATGAAAACGATTGGTCTTATCGGCGGAATGAGCTGGGAATCCACCAGCCTGTATTACAGTGCGATTAACCAAGGTGTTAAGAACTCCTTGGGTGGCTTGCACAGTGCAAAAATATGCTTATATAGCGTTGATTTTCATGAAATAGAAAAATTGCAGCATCAAGGAAGGTGGCGGCAAACTGCACATATTTTGGCTAAGGCGGCGCAAGCGGTTGAAGCTGGTGGAGCAGATGTGTTTTTGATTTGTACTAACACCATGCATAAAGTGGCGGAGGAGATACAAGTGGCAGTCAATATCCCCATGATACATATTGCAGACGCCACTGCTAGGGTGTTATTGGCAAACGGTATGACAAAGGTAGGTTTGCTGGGAACAGCATTCACCATGCAAGAAGACTTTTACAAAGGCAGGTTGAGCCAAGAATTTGGTCTAGAGGTTGTTGTACCTAATGCTGAACAGCAGGTCATGGTGCACGAGGTGATTTACCAAGAGCTGTGCCTGGGTGAAATTAACTTAGACTCTAAACAGAAGTATGTAGATGTTATACAAGACTTGTATAACCAAGGCGCTCAGGCAGTGATTTTAGGGTGCACCGAGATCACTTTGCTGGTGCAGCAAAAAGATACCCCAGTACCGCTTTATGACACTACAGCCATTCACGCCCAAAGCGCAGTGGCCGCAGCATTAGGCTAAAGCTAGATTAAAACCTAGCACTATAAGTTTGTTAATCGATTTCGGCGCTGTGATAAACGTTTTGTACGTCATCAAGGTCTGTTAGCATATCTAAAAAAGTGTCAAACATTACTGCATCATCACCCGTAACCGGGCTACTGTTTTGCGGGATGAATTGAATCTCGTCCAGTTCAAATTCAAACTCACCTTTATCGTTGCCTAGGGCATCAATAAGCGCTTGTTTGGTTTTATTATATTCAGTGTTAGGGGCAAATACAGTAGTCTTACCATCCTCACACTCAACGTCAGTCACATCTACGTCGGCTTCCATCAGTACTTCTAGTACAGCATCTTCGTCATCACCGGCAAATACAAAAATAGCACTGTGGTCAAACATGTGGCCTACACTGCCCGAGGTGCCAATTTTGGACTTGGTCTTAGTGAAGCACTGGCGTACGTCACCAAACGTTCGGTTTGGATTGTCTGTTAGGCACTCTACAATCACCATACAGTTGCCTGGACCATAACCTTCATAACGCGCTGTGGAGTAGTCTTCACCGCCACCACCTTTGGCCTTTTCTAATGCCTTGTCAATCACGTGGCTTGGCACTTGATCTTTTTTGGCCCTATCTATCAGTGAACGAAGTGCTAAGTTACCATCAGGTTCAACACCACCGGCTTTTGCACAAACGTAAATTTCACGGCCGTATTTGCTATACACCTTAGCTTTAGCGTCGGATGTTTTGGCGATGTCTAACTTTTTGTTTTGGTAGGCTCTGCCCATGGTATCTGTCCAGTGGAAAAAATCAGCTTAATTTTACCTGTATATTTGATTGGGCGAAAGCTACAGTTGTAACATTGCCGCAAGCTAAAACTAGTTTAGGATCGACCCATGATCATCTGCGAAGCCATTGAACATGACTTTGAAGCCATTTGGCCGATTTTTCATAGCATTGTTAAAACAGGAGAAACCTATGCTTATGCGACAGATACTACTAAAGAGCAAGCCCAAAAAATATGGCTACAATACCCCCGCAAAACTTATGTGCTGGAACAAGCAGGTGAAATACTGGGCACCTACTATCTAAAGACTAACCAACAAGGTCCGGGCAAACATGTATGTAATTGTGGGTATATGGTAGCGCCACAAGCCAGAGGCCGCGGTTTAGCAACCCGCATGTGTGAACATTCTCAACAAATAGCTCGGCAGCAAGGCTATTACGCCATGCAGTTTAATTGTGTGGCAGTGAGCAATGAAGCAGCCGTGCATCTTTGGCATAAGCTTGGCTTTAACACGGTAGGCCGGTTGCCGCAGGCCTTTAATCACCCAGCCCAAGGCTTTGTTGATGCCTTAGTAATGTATAAATGGCTTAGCTGAAGCCTGGTTAATTTTAAAAGTACATTGACGGATATCTAATATGACGATGCAACTATGGATTTATTACACCCTTGCGGTGCTGGTGCTAACCGCCTCGCCCAGGCCAAGCTCACTGTTATGTATGACAAAGGGCGTAACCTATGGTTGGCGTTCAGCAGCAATAACGGCCTTGGGTAGTCTTACGGCTATTACTGGTATTATGACTCTTTCGTTTACTGGCTTGGGTGTGGTCATCGCTTCTTCAGAGTGGCTGTTTGGCTTGGTTAAATGGGCTGGAGCGGCATACCTCATTTATCTTGGTGTTTCGTGTTTCATGTCTAAGCAGGAGTCTTATACCTGTGCTGGAGAGGAGAACAAAACGGCCACCAAGTGTCACTACATTAGTGGTTTTATAGTGGGGGCAAGCAACCCCAAAGCGATTGTTTTTTTTAGTGCATTATTTCCACAGTTTATTACCACCGACGCACCTCTAATTCCCCAATACCTTATTTTTGCCAGTACCTTTGTGGTAATGGAGCTTTCATGGTTATTGTTCTACGCATACTTGGGAGCCAAGTCTTCAAATTGGTTACTCACTAGGGGTAGGGCTAAAGTGTTTAACCGGCTTACTGGTGGAGTATTTATTGGTGCTGGTGCATTACTTTCATTAACTAACCGCACTTAAAGGAATAAAGCTATTCATGCCACTCTCTAAGCTACCGAAAAACTTACCTATACCAAAAGATGATGGCCTCAGTGACCACTTGTATGGTGCGCAGTGGCCAAGCTTTGATTTACCTGCAACTAATAAACAGCGAGTCAATGTAGCAAAGCTAAACGGTTATGTGGTGGTGTATGTGTATCCTATGACGGGTCGGCCAGACGTTCCCCTGCCAGACCAATGGGATGAGATCCCAGGAGCAAGGGGGTGTACGCCCCAATCCTGCAGTTTTAGAGACCATTATGAAGAACTACAGCAGCTCAACGCCCATGTGTTTGGTTTGAGTGTGCAATCAAGTGACTACCAACGTGAAGCTAAGCAAAGGTTTTGCACCTGTCATTCGAACTACTAAGCGATAGTGAACTTAGCTTGAAATCAACTTTGAGCTTGCCCAGCTTCGAAGTGTCAGGTGTGGTGCTATACAAACGCATTACCCTGATCATTAAAAACGGGCGCATTGCGAAGGTGTTTTACCCTGTGTTCCCTCCAAGTGAGAATGCGCAGGCCGTTATCGAGTGGCTTAAAAGGCAAAGTGAATAGTAAGCAGGCCCTAGGTTTTAACTCGATTGGACAACGGCAATTTTATACCCAAAATAAAACCATTGCCTAGTAATACTAGTACTAAACCACCGACGCTACTTAGGGTCCACAAATACCCTTCAAATACAGTTGATAAGGCCAGTGCTACGACCGGAAACATTACTGTGGCATAAGCCGCTTTGCTGGCACCGATGCGGCCAACGAGAGAAAGGTAAGCAGTAAAACCTGCAACTGTGCCTACAATAGCTAAGTAAAAAAGACTGCCAAGGTATTGGGGCTGCGAGTCCCAAGCTAACGGGGTGCCAGTAATTACTAATAAAATGGCCAAAAATAGGGCGCCGTAAATCATGGCGTAAGCACTGGTGGTAAAAGGTTTTAGATTTTTTTTGTAGTGCCTTACGGAAATCATGTTGCCTAAGGAAAATAAGAAAGTACCCAGAAAAGCAAACCCGATGCTGGTGAAATCGACCCCTTTACTTGAATCTCTTTGTAACTCTGGCCAAAACATTAAGCTAAGGCCAACAATACCCAGAAAACTTGCACCAAATATAGCTCGTGTAGGTTTTTCTCCCCAAAATATACGATTATTTATAACATTAAGTAGGGTGGCTGCAGAAAAAATAACTGACAATAAACCACTAGTAATAGCCAAACCTGCAGTATAAAAACACACAAAATTTAGCGAAAATAAACACAGGCCTTGGAGTACCATAAAGCCATGGTCTTGCTTGCTAGTGGTCTGTAAACGACGGCTAACCATTACCAAAGACATCATAATAGTTGCAGCTAACGCAAAGCGGTAGAAAACTGAAGTAAGCACTGGGACTTCGCCCAACTGAAATGGAATGGCGATCCAAGTAGTACCCCAGATAAGTACCGTAGATAAATATAAAAATTGCGTCACGCCGGGTCCTTTTGGCTAGCTTGTGGCCTTTAGTCTTTAAGGTCTGCTATTGGAGTAGAAAAGCTTTGCGCCATGTCCCACGGAAAACGAATCCAAGTGTCTTGACTCACTTCGGTAATATACAGGTCTACTGTAGCTTTACCTGCTGGCTTTGCATACACAGTAGCAAACGTTGCTTTAGGTACCATTGCTCGGACTGCTTCAGCAGTTTTACCCGTATCCACAAGGTCATCAATAAGTAAAAAGCCTTCACCATCACCATCAAAACCTTTGAGAAGTTTAAGTTGGCCTTGTTTACTTGCTTCAACGCCTGTTTCAAGTTGGCCGTAGCTAGAAATACATATTGTATCGATTAAGCGAATGTCTAGTTCACGGGCAATAATAGCTGCAGGCACTAGACCTCCGCGGGTAATAGCAATAATGCCCTTCCAGGGTCCCTGATCCAATAAGCGCCAAGCCAACGCACGGGCGTTTTGATGTAGTTCTTCCCAAGAAATGGGGTAGTCTTTATGGTACGCGTTACTCATGAGTGTTCCTGTGCTAAATACTGATTTTTAAGATTTACGTAGTTGTTAGCCATGTAGGTAAGGCTTGAGAGTTCGTGGTTGGTTAGTGCGCGTTTTTGCCTGGCAGGGCTGCCAGCATATAAAAAGCCACTAACCAGTCGCTTACCAGGTGTGACTAAGCTGTTAGCAGCGATCATAACGTCGTCTTCTACTACTACGTCGTCCATAATGTGGTGCTACCCATACCCACTAATACGCGGTTACCAATGGTGCAGCCGTGTAAAATAGTACGATGGCCTACGGTGACTTGATCACCGATGATCAGTGGATAGCCTGCAGGATTATGAACACTCTTATGGGTCACATGTAAAATGGATCCATCCTGAATGCTCGTGGAATGGCCAATACGAATGTGATTCACATCCCCACGCACCACACTGTAGGGCCAGATAGAAGAATCAGCACCAATATGAACGTCACCAATAATAATGCATTGTTCGTCTGCAAACGCACTGGCATCGATCTTCGGAGTCACATGTTTAAGTGGTCGAATGGACATTGTTGTTCCTAATTTTCAGTAAACCATTGGGAATTGCTAAAAGAAGCACTATTATAACCTCACTAAGATACAAAACAATCGATGAGATGCTATGACAATGCCTTCCTTACAAGATGCATTACTATTACCAGATTTTTCGACTATGGACCCAGCTGGATTAGCTGCTAAGTTGGACAAAAGGCTGGCACAAAACCTATTGTCAATCGAACACTTGTTAAATAGCCAAGTGCATCTAAACTATTCTCAGTTGGTGCCAACACTAGAGCAGTTGGATGATGAAATTGGCCGCCTTTGGGGGCCATTAAGTCACCTGCATGGTGTGAGCAATAACGAAGACGTGCGAGCAGCCTTTGATGAGTGTTTGCCAAAACTTACGGCGTATGCCACACAAATGGGGCAAAATAAGGCCTTGTATCTGGCATTTTTGGGGTTGTTAGAAAGCGATGAGTTTAGCCTGCTAAGCCAAGCTCAGCAGCAGTTTGTGAAGCTCCAGATTAGAGACTTTAAGCTTGCGGGTGTGGCATTAAGTCCTCTGCAGCAAACAGAATATGGCCAGTTGAAACAAAAAATGGCACAGCTATCAACTCGCTTTTCAAACCAGTTAATGGATGCAACGCAGGCTTGGTCAAAGCATATTAAAGATAGTGAATACTTACTTGGCTTGCTAGACTCTGCTTTACTTCAGGCTCAAGAGGCAGCTAAAACAAAGGCCTTGGAGGGTTATTTATTAAAGCTAGATTTCTCCTGTTATCATGCCGTCATGATGTTTGCCGAGCAACGTGAACTCAGACAAGAAATGTATCAAGCCTTTAATACCCGCGCCTCCGACCAAGGCCCTCATGCCGGACAGTTCGATAACACTCTTGTCATGGAAGAGCTGTTGGGCTTACGCCACGAGATGGCTAATCTTGTAGGGTTTGACCACTATGCAGATTACTCGGTAGCTACTAAAATGGCAGACTCAGGCCAAGCTGTAGAAGTATTTTTATTAGATTTGGCTAAAGGTTGTAAACCACAAGCCGAAGCTGACATGCGCCAGTTACAAGATTTTGCTACCCAAGAAGGTGGGCCAACTCCACTAGCAGCATGGGATGTGGCGTACTACAGTGACAAATTACGCCAAAACCGGTACCACTTATCCCAAGAGGAGTTAAAGCCATATTTTGCCTTACCACAGGTGCAAGCTGGTTTATTTGACGTAGTAAACCGTATTTATGGTATCGAGGTGACCTCCTGCAAAGGCATTAGTACGTGGCATGAAGACGTTGGTTTTTATCAAGTGGCTTATGAAGGTAAAGCCATTGGCTATTTCTATTTTGACCTTTATGCACGGGACCAAAAGCGTGGCGGTGCTTGGATGGATGAATGCCGTAACCGGCAGTTTAAAGCTAACTCGGAATTACAATTACCCGTGGCTTACCTTGTCTGTAACTTTGCGCCACCAGTTGGGGGTAAGCCTGCTTTACTGACCCATGGTGAGGTGACTACATTGTTCCATGAGTTTGGTCATGGTTTGCACCACATGATGACTAACATAGATGTTGCAGGCGTTTCTGGCATCAATGGTGTGGCATGGGATGCGGTAGAATTACCAAGTCAATTATTGGAAAACTGGTGTTGGCAGAAAAATTCATTGCGTTTATTTGTTACGCATTATCAAACGGGCGCAGCTTTGCCAGAAGACTTGCTCCAAAAAATGCTAGCAGCTAAAAACTTCCAAGCAGGTATGTTTGTGATGCGCCAGCTAGAGTTTTCTCTGTTTGATTTACGCTTACACATGAATTACGATCCTGCAGCTCCTGTTTCCGTGCAGTCAGTATTGAACGCCGTGCGAGAAGAGGTGGCAGTGATAAAAGCGCCGCAATGGAACCGTTTTCAACATGGCTTTGGCCACATATTTGCTGGTGGTTATGCCTCTGGCTACTATAGCTATTTGTGGGCAGAGGTATTAGCTGCAGACGTGTTTAGTCGATTTGAAAACGCAGGCATTTTTAACCCAGCAACTGGCGCCGCTCTATGGCGGGATATTACTGGCCAGGATGGTAGCCGCGACGCAATGGACCTTTTTACCCAGTTCATGGGTCGTGAACCTAGTGTGGACGCCTTAATGCGCCATAAAGGTTTGAGTCAAGGCATCGCTTATGAAGGTTAGATTTATTGCAGACATTGTGTGCCCAAAGTGCGGTGCACAAGACAGTGTGCGTATCTATATTCCAGAGGCTGGCGAAGTGG
>MDSY01039030.1_pt1 | contig 43498 bp, 39 predicted proteins | sample 811131 | NCBI WGS metagenome assembly MDSY01 (sample SAMN05326643, study PRJNA326480) | marine metagenome | isolation source: seawater | place: Atlantic Ocean: South West | collected 2010
ATTTATGAATCAATTTATAACTGTTAATAAAAACACTTTACTAGAAGGTGATACATTGTTAGAAAGAATAGAGTTTTTAGTAAAAAATTATTCGTCTAATTTTCACATAAAAATTAAAAATATAGTATGTCAAATAAATTGGTTTGATGGTACAAGTAGTTATAAAGATTTTTATTATAACAATAACATTAAAGGATTAGTATTGAATGTTATTCTAGATAATAACATTATAACTAGTATTGAATGCGGTGATAAAATGATAGTTAATTATATTTTATCTAAATACTATAATAAAGAAACTAAAATTTTAATGGAATTATATTATTTAATAGCAAAACTAATTGGGTATGAAAAATTTATAATTTACGACACATTTAAAAATTATGATTCAAAAGATGTTTTTAAAATTAATAAAAAATATAATAAAACTTTATTAACTTATTTTAAAGAAAAAAAATTTATTCTTGATAAATATTCAAAAAGATCACTTGGTAATTTAAAATTAAAAATTTTTTTTAATCAAATTGACAAAGAATTAAATCAAAAATATGGAAAAGCAGAAAATCATAAATTAAGTGATCTTTATGAATATGTTAAAGAAAATAACTATTTTTACTTGAATAAAATACATAATTATATGTTAGATAATTTAGGAAAAGAAATTTTTGAAACTATAGTAAATGCAAAACAATATTGGATTGATAATAATGAAGATTTTACTAGCTATTCAATTGAAAAAACAAAAGAATTAGAATATGATACTTCATTTAATAGAAGAAGATCACGTTGATTAAATATTAACAAGATATCTAGCTAAAATTAAACTAAATGTTACATCACTTAAATAATGAACACCTAAATAGACTCGACTAATTCCTACAATAAATGCCAAAATAATAAAAAAGTTTTTAATATAATTATTATTAAATTTGCATGATAAAGAAAAAGCAATATAAAAAGCTGCAAAACTATGTCCACTTGGAAAAGAAAATTTATCAAAATATTTATTATCTAAATTTTTTATATTTTTATGTTCAAAAAATGGTCTTTTTCTTTTAAAAAAATTTTTTAAAATTATTACAATAAATATACCTCCTAAAAATTTTCTTATTTGATTGTAATTTATATATTTTTTTAAATATAAAAATAAAAGTATTGAAATAATTTTATTAAATTCAATTATAGAAGAAAAAAATCTAAAAAAATTTAGTAAATTATACTCCTGTAATTTTTTAGAAATGTTTTTTTCTATTTCGTTAATCATTATTATTGTTTCACAAAAAAATATTTATATAGTTATATATATGAATATTAATTTTAAAAATAATTATCAAATAATTTTCCTGGTCATATTGAGTATAATTATTGCCTTCCAAATTTACCAACTGTTTAATGAAGATAATAAAAACGAAGTTGTTATATCATCAGAAAGTTCTGAAATAGAAACATATCAAGAAACAGAAAGTATAAGTAACAAAACTTTAAAAAAAATACATAATATTAAAGAAACAAAATTAAATGTTTCAAATGAAACAACTAAATTAATGAAATATGGTCAACCAACCAATATTTTCGATGAAAATGGATCAAGAATTATGTTTTGGAAATTAAATAATAATCCATGGAGTAACTTGTATTATAATTCTACTAAAAATACATTTACATTTGGATTAAATGCAACCCTAGATAAAGATTTATTACAAAAATGGACTGAAGTTATTCCCAATATAGGTTTTAATGAAAAAGAGAATGATGTTAATATAACTACAGAAGATGAAGAGTCTGCTTTAGCTGTAGCAAATTTAATATTAAGTACAATTCACAAAGAACTAACGATTAAAGAAATTATAGATAGTAATTTATTAGATATAAGTTTAGCAAAAATAAGAGCACATCCTTTAGTAAAAACAAAAATATTAGAACAAATTAATGAAAAATTATCTAATCAAAAAGACAATGTCAAGTCAGATCATAGTATGGATTTAGCAACTTCTAAAATGAATATTGATGCGTATGGAGGAAATGAATTTTCATTTTTACTTTAAATATACAAGCTGTTGATTATAAATATTTTTAAACTTATCCTTATTTTTTACGATTAGTTTATCAAAAGTTTTATATGATTTTTTAAATTCAACATTATCACCCCAATTAGAATTTTTAGGAATACCATATAATTTATAGTATAAATTTTTAATACCTGTTTTTTCAGATTTTTTTTTATCAAATCCGAGTTTTTTAGTTATTTGATTTAAACTATCAAGTGTTTTGCAATCTATTTCTATAAAAGTAGGTAAACCTAAATAAGAATCAAATACTATTTCTTTACAACCATCTAAACTCCACGATTCTCTTATTTTTTCTATTATATATTTTTCTTGACAACCTAACATTTTTAATATTTTATCCGCTTCTTTAGGATCATCTATTATAATTTCATGTTCAACTGGAAATGGTTTTTTTAATTTTTTTACTGTTAACGTATAAAAATTCTTATTTTTACTAGATTCATTTCTAATTCTAATATAATAATTTAATTTATTAAGTGGATGATAATAAACTGTTACTCTCATTAACATTTTATCATGTACTAAAAATCCACCTAAATCTTTAATTTTTTTCTTAATATCAATTTCATTAATATTATAAAATCTATACTCAAATTCAATATTATTACTCATATACTAATAAAAATAATATTTAGCTAATTATTTTTATTAAATTAAACTCTTTTTAAAACTATCCATGAATAAATAGATTCAAAAGGAGTTTCGACATATCTTTTATTTTCAATTAATTTAAATTTATCAAAATTAGATAGAATATCATTTAATTTTGTGTATTTTTCAGATACTTCTACACGATGTGTCCATGGAAATAAATACCTTGTTCTTATTCCATCATTGCATATATATCCATTATCAATTAAAACTTTAGTATTTTCTAATTTTTCATTTATTGTATTAAAAATAATATAAGAACCGATATCAGTTACTTTATTAATAAAATTAACTAACTCTTTACTATAAAAATGATTTATACTGTGATTCATTACAATGTAATTAAATTTTATAGGTGGTAAAATTTTTGATAAATCTTCGTCATTAATATCAACTGTTTTAAATATAGCTCTTTTATTTCTTTTAAATTTTTGTTTATTATTTGTAACTAAATAATTATCATTATCAATACCAAAATATATTATAATATCATTTAATTGATGTAATAATTTTCCTTTGCCACATCCTAAATCTAACCAAATTTTATTTGGTCGATAAAATCGCTCAATTAATTGATTGAATCTTAAATTTTGTCTTTTAATTATTTTCAAGTTAGATAACGATGGTTTTAAATTTTTTTGATAGTAATTAGCAAAACACTTTTTATTAAGATAATTTATAATATCCATTACTACATTGTGAGGATTAGCTCGTCTTTTATCAAATCTTATTTCACGATTTTCAAATTTTAGTCTTGATCCACTAAAATCTGGATAACATCTCCAAATATTTGTTTGTATATATTTTTTTGTTGGATTCATATAAATAGATAAATTATTACCTTCTCTATCTCTCCAAGTATTATCTATTGAATTAAATGTTATATCAATTGTCATATGATCTAATGGTTTTATTTTAAAAGTTTTATTAGTTGAAACTACTACAAAACCATCATTTGGATATATTTTACTATGAAACTTTGATGAATTTGTAGAAACTCGAGTCAGTAAAGTTATATCATTTTGTTTTAAATTACCAATAAATGATGCCTTTGGATACCATCTGTATCCAGATGTATTAGATAGAAAATTTTGTAAAATTTTATCTTCTACACTGTTATACGTAATAAAATTTTCTAAATTTTCTAATTTATAAGGCATTGTATAATTTTTAGTATATGGATGAATACTTCTAAGAAAAATATATCTTTCTAATGGTGATTTATTTGGCAAGTTAATATCAAAAACTAAGTACAAATCTAATGATTCAATGTACTCTGCTTTTAAAATATATCTTGATAATAAATTTTTTGGTTCTACATTTCTATTAATAGAACTAACAAGTGTTCCATCTGCCTTGGGTCTAATAATTAACTCACCATCTAATCCATCTGTTAATAAATGTTTTGGGGGAATTGTATTAAATTCAAAAATTTCTTGTTTATCATCATTAAATTCTTGTTTATTATCATTAAATTTACGAACAAATTCATTTGATAGTTTTTGTATTTTAAGAATTTTACCTAAAAATCTTCTTATAATATAAAGTTGTTTTACAAACTTATGATTAATACAATCTGCAATTAAAAGATATTTCAAAGAAATATCTTTTATATAAACTGGTTTTTGTAAAAAACATTGTCTAACATATTTAATAAAATATTTATTAAAAATATTTTTATCTGAAATACCATAACAAGTAATTAAATTTCTTAAAAACATTGTAGGTATTGTTGTATCATCATTAAATTCATCATTGATTAAATATTTTAATGAATCAACTACTCTTTTTGAATTAAATTTCTCTGATTGTTTAATTAATTTACTATAAGTAACTTGATTATTAGCTAATGCATTATTCATCTCGAAATTAATAAAATATGATTTTATATAAATAACATCGTTTTTATGCATTTTTAATAAATAATGTTCAGTTAAATAGAATGGTATAGTACTTATATAAATGTAATCAGAAAATAAATGTTTAAAGTATCCAAAATATGGTTTAATATTAAAAATATCATCAATGATTTTTAATCTTTTTAAAAAATATTTTGAACCATTTATAGAAATATTTGCAACTCTTTGTAAACATCTTCTTAGATAGTTATAGTCTGATTCAATTTTATTTCTAATTAACTTTATATTATATTTATCTTTCAAAAAATGTTTATATATTCTGCAGTCTGAATTTCCTAAAGAAAGATAAAAACTTTCTAAAATATGATCTGGTGTAATTATATTTTTTTTATTAGATAAATAAGCTTTATGACAAAATAGATAAGTCATAATAGTCCCACTTGAACAACTTGCATTTATTTTATCAATATTTTCAGTAAAATGAAAATTTAAATTGTTTATATTTTTTATAAGTTTATTCAAAAAATGCTGTCCTTTATTACTAATAATAAGAATGTTTAATAAATTACATAAAATCTTACTAAAAAATTTTTTTTGTATAGGATCAATATACAAGTCTTTCTCATTTTTTATATAAATATTATAATAGTCAATAAGATATAAAGTAACAAAATCAAAAAAATTATAATACTTTGTATATTTAAAATCATGTGGTAAAATTGATATAAATGACCTGTAATTAATATTTTTACTAAAAATTAGACTCAAGTCTTCTATTAATTCATCATTTTTAAAATATTTATTATTATTTAAGATATTAATTAATTGACTATAGTTAATATCTTCGTTAGAAATTGATTCTTCTGTATATTCATTAATTACAATTTCGTTAATCTTCTCTTTTAAATTTTGTAGAGACATTATATTTAATATAAACATAAGCGTATATCAATTTTTTTAACAAGAAAATGTTTGTTCTTCTTGTTATAAAGTGATTCGCGTAACGCGAATGTATAGGGAATGATAGAGTATCTCAATCGCTCTATCAATTTTTTAATTTACATTAATTTTTGCATAAAATAATTAATTTTCTTTCCGGACATTGTTTTAGGTAAATTAATATCATATTTTATATTAAGATACTCTGCTATATCATATTTATTTTTAACAATATCTATAATACTATTAACATTTATATCAATTGCAAAATCTATTAACTTTTGATAAATTATTATTTTTGTTTTTTCATTAGTTGCAAAAATTATATTTGACGATATATTTATAAAAAATTTTATTATTATATCTATATTTCTTTTTTTTTCAATTGATTTAATACAACTTTTAAAACAATCTACAACTAAATAATATAAGTCTTCATTTTTAATAGGATCTTTAAAAAAAATTTTTTTTTCTCTAATTTTTTCCCATCTTTTAATATTAGTTAAAATTATTTTACTGTAATATAAATATGATGATTTTTTATCATTTAAATATGTTATTTTTTCTAAAAGTTTTTGTATTAAAAAAAACATATAATTATTAATTGTATACTCTATATTTTGATATTCTTTATTTTTTTGAAAATTATTTAAAACTAGACTAATTTCATCTATATTATTTATATTTAAATTTACATTAAATTCTTTTAAAAAATTAGTAATACAATTTTTAAAAGTTAACCAAAAGTTTTCTATATCTTTATCAGGATTCATTATATAAGTATAGATATATCTATACTTGTATATCTAAACTTACATAAATATAATAAAAATTTGATTTTTTTTTATTATATTATTAATAATGTATAAATATTCTGAAATATATAATTTTATTTTAGATAGATCTATACGTATGTATGATCTTTATTTACCAAGTAAATATGCTATTACATCAACTATCTATAAAATAAATCAAGACAATGATATTATTATTAATCGTGATAATAAAATAATTCTAAAAAAAGGAAATAGTCTAATACAAAAAATAAATTTACAACTAAAAATTGATGACACTTGTCCTGTTAATTCATCAGTTAAAAGAATAATTTTAACTGATGACGAATCTGTTAAATTTCCTCATATTATATATCAATATAAAAGTCAAACTACTAGATATAATTCTAAATATATTTATCAAATACCTTAAGAATAGAATCTTTAAGAATAACATTTAAGAGGTTTGTCATCTGGATAAACGTTTCTATGATAAAATAATTTACAATCAATTGCCATTTCTTTTAAAGCTGTTTCAAAAGAACCTATTAATTTTTTTTTTTTTTGAGCCAAATCATATATATACTCATCAATAGTATATTCATCGGGATAAGTAGATAAATATAAAAATACATCAACGTGTCTTCTATATCTTTTAACATCTTTATGAGAACAAAATCGTATTGCTCTTCCTATAATTTGTAACATTCTACTAATATTCCAATATGGTTCTAAGATGTGAACTTGTTCAGTTCTTAATAAACTAACACCTTCTTTAATAGAAGGTGATCCTAGCATAATTTTAATACGTTCACCGTTAATATTTTCTTTACGATTATAAACATATTTAATTTCTTCTTTTATTTCATGAGATTCATCTCCAGTCCAAACTGCATATCTTTTTTTTCCTTCTCCACATTCTTTATAATTTTTAAAACCATGGTTTTCAATAAATTTAACAAAAGATTTTAAACCACCGTAATTTGAAAAATTAGAATAGACAAAAACAGGACCTTCTGCTTGTTTTAGTTTTTTTAAAATTTTATAAAATTTTTGTGAATAATTTTTAATTTCACTCATTTTCATATTTTCTTTAGTTAATGATTTATAACCATTTATACCAAAACTTTTATTAGGAAAAGCAATATTACTTATCATTCTAGGGCCACTAAAAAAATTATTTGATAATTTTAAAATATCAACATTTCTAAAACTACCTCTCTTAAATTTTTTTTCATTATTTAATACTGTTAAATAAGATTTATATTGAAATACACTCATTTTACATTTTACTAATTTAAAGTTTTCTTCAGGAAAAGCATTAGTGGGTGCTCCTCTATAATATGAAACTAATCCTCTAATCATTCTTTTAAAACTTCTAATTCTGTTTGCTTTATAATAAGGACCTTCTCGATTATGTTTAATTTTTAAAAATTTTTTATTAAAATCACAACCAATTGGTAATTCTCTTCTTGGTTTAAGTAAATTTAGAGTTAATGCAATCTCTACCGGTTTATCAAACATTGGTGTTGCTGATAGTAAAACAGTTTTTAAGTTTTTTGCTTTATCTACACTTTCTTTTAAATTTTTATAAAATGTACCAGTCATACTAATCATATTTTGCACCTCGTCTATTATTAATAAGTGGTTATTAAGATTAATTTTTTTTTCTTTTGCTAGAGCAACAAATTTATGATAACTATAAATAGTATAATATTTATCTATTTGTTTATTAGATTTTTTAATAATTTTTTTAAATTTTTCATCTGATGGTTTTAACTTTTCTAATTTTTTTCTTTCTGAATTAGTTAAATAAATATCACCTGCACACTGTGATCTTAGCTCACTTTTAAAACTACCAATTAATGCTGCAGGTAATACAACCATTACTTGCATTTTCTTCTTTAATCGTTCTGCAATATTAATAGCAGTACAGGTTTTACCTGCACCTATTTTATGATAAATTAATAAACCAGGATGAACATTTTTTGAGGTAAAATAATCTGCAAGAAATTTTTGCGAAGGTTGTAGTTTAAATTTTTTTGGTAAACAAATTTTTTTCATGCTATCATTAGATGGTTGTAATTTATACTTTTTAAATTTTTTATTTATATTGTTATAATCTATCATTATAATACTTTGATAAAATAAATAAATTATAATATTTTGATAAAATAAATAAATTATAATATTTAATTAATTTTTTATTTTAATTTCGCAATCAAACTGTTTAATATTTTTTGAACTTATTTTTAAATTACAATTTTTACATAATGGTATTAAATTAGCACTCTCTAATAAACCACCGTTATATTCTGACTTGATATGACCACAATGAAAATTATTAATTGATATTTTTTCATCGCAAAATGATATAGGACATGTTTTAATCTTTCTTTTTGAAAAATTATTCCATACTTTAATTCTTAACTTTTGTGGAATTTTCTTTTTTGATTTTTTATAAATATGTACTGTTTTATCTTCTCCATAAATTAAAAAATCAATAAAATTATTTTTTTTTAAACTGAAAGCAACATTATTATTTATTGCAAAAAGTTCTTTTTTGTAAAATATATCCGTTATTCCTTTATTTAAAAGAATTTTATATTCTTTTTCTAAAAATTCTTTATTTTTTTTAGTAAAATATTTTAGTAATAATTTATAAGAATCTGACATTGTAAAAAACTCTTTTTCTTTTAATTTAATTAAATATAAATCTAAATTATAGTAACATCTATCATTTTGACTTTTAGAAAAAAATTTTTCATATTCTTTTTTTAAATAATTTTTAAATCTAAAAGGAATCGATTCTCTAAAATGTTCATTTAAAATTTCTTTACTAATTAAATAATTATTTTCTTGTCCTTTAATACATGTTTTAAACTTTTTTATTGCTTCTTTTTCATTTTCACATATTTGAACATGAAACTCAAAACATATCTCATTCATTTTATCTTTTAAAAAAATTAACGCCATTAGGCGATGTTGTCCATCAATTACCAAATGTCTAAATTTGTTATCTTTTATTTTTATAGTTGCTAATTGTATAGGATTAACCATACTTGAAAAAGTTTTAATTTTATCAAGAGATTTCATATTTCTAATCATTTCACTAATTTTACTCTTATCTAATTCCCTTTGAAATTCTGGTATTATTAAATCATTATTTTCATAATGTGATTTAATTTTCCCAATTGGTATTGATTTAATATAACTTTTATCATTATTTTTTTTGATATTTTTTCCAAATAATCCAAAACTTGTTCGTCCACTCATTTATTAAATAATAACAACAATTATTACTTAACTGATTTTTATTACTTTAACTTTTGGACGTAAATACCAAATCAAAAAACTTAAAGTAGATAAAATACAAAAATTAATCAAACTTATAATATCAAAGTTTATTATAATATTTAAATATTCAAAACTAAAATAGGTTTGATGATATAAATCTAACAGCAAGAGAAAAAAACATATAAACATTGCTAACCTCTCAATAAAAAGTATATATTTATTTTTATTAACTAATTTATTCCTAAGATTAGTTATTCTATTAAATAATTTTTTATTTGTTTTTTCAATATCTTCTAACTCTTCTGTTGTAGTGTTAATCATTTCATTATAATCTTCATTTGATTGTTTAAGTAATTTAAGCTCTTTTTCTAATTTGTTTATTTGTTTATTTTTAAAATAGATGCTATTTTTCCAGAACCCTTCTTGGGTATAATTTCCTAATTTTTTTTTTAGATCTGTTATAGTTAAATTTTCTACTTTACTTTTTATTATTTCTTTTTTACATGTTTCATCAATAAATTCAATAATATTGTTAAAAATTTCTTCTTCTAGTTCTTTTTTACCTAATTCTTTTCCTAAATTAATAAAACTTTCTTGTTGAGTTGTCATTAATTACATAAATATATTATGCTTCAATTTTTATAAATTTACGTAGTATTATTATAAAGTTAATCGATTTTTTTTCAATATAAGTAGAGTAAAAATATTGAAAAAATGTTAATTAAGTATAAATCAATTAACATATTAATGGAAATAGAATATAATAATAGTAAAATAAAAATAGCTCATTTTGATTCAGAATCTAAAAATATTTTAAATCAAAAATTAGATTTTATCAAAAAAATGGAAAAACATGGTGTTGATAAACAATTGGTTAATAAATATTCAAAATTATGGGTTAATATTACCTTTAAAAATTGTTTTTATGATAGATCAATTTTTAATTTTATAAAAAAAATAGATAAGGTAATATTAGATTAACTTTCACTAATTAATATAGCTTCATCACCGGCATCTGTCTGATCATTTGCCCATTTTTTATTTATTTTTATATTTGTTACTTTACGAGAATTATCCCATTCTTTTAAAGCAACTGGATATCCATCTGTAGTTGACGGACATACTTTACAATTACCTGTACTAACACACACAGGTGGTCTTGTCATAGGAATTTGCCATTTTTCGGTATTTAAAATTGTATAGTCATTTGACCATTTATCAACACCTTCTCCAATAGGTTCGTAACTTTTTGTAGGTCTTTCTGAATATTTCATAATGTCATGTTTTTTTGTATCCTTAAAATTAGTATTAGATTTATGTGCTACAGAAGCAGATTGTATAGTTTTACCTTTTCCATTTTCCATTAATCTTTCTAATGAATCAATAATATCTGCAACTGTTAACAATTTAGATTGAATTTTAGCATTTAAATTAGAAATATCGTTTTTATTAAGTATACCTCTATTTTTTAAAGTTTTAACTAACATATTCATATAAGCTTGTGAATATTTATTTCTATTTAATTGATCTTTTGAAATCATTAAATCTCTTCTTACGCTTCTAAGCTCAGTCTCGAGTTTTCTTTTCATTTTTGCTATTTCTATTGAACAATCTATTTTTTCATTTAAATCTAATGACATATCAGTTGACTCTGTTTTTTTAACAGGTTGTATTTTTATTTCGTTTGATACAGACTTAACTGTAGATTTTTTTGGAATTGATTGAGTAATTACATTTGTACCAGATACAATTAATGGTTTTGAATTATTAGCTCTAGAAGAAACTTGAGCATTTCCCTTAGTTGTTACACTTGTACTTGATACTTGTTTAACATCTTCTTCTGATTCACTTTCAGTTATTTTAATTAATTGTATTTCTTCTTCTTCTTCTTCTTCTTCATCTGTTGTTTCTTTAATTAATTTTTCTAATTTTGTTTCTGATTCTGATTTAGGAGAATCAAATGATAAATCAATATTATCAAGTTGACTTGCTTGTTCCCAAATATTAACCATGCCTTCTTTTTTAAAAAAAGAATCGGATACCATCATAACTACTAGAACTGAAACTAAAATTATTAAAATTGTTTTTCTATCAAGCTGATCTTGTTTACTTATCTTTAAAGCCCCGTAAATAACACCTAAACAGATGATATATTTGACAAAGTTTTTTATATTTAAAGTCATATATTATTATATAGAATTTAAATATTTTTATTATATATTTAATATGGTTTTAGTAGTGCTCTTAGAAGATGAATTAATAAAAGAGGTAATAAAATTACAATATTTTTAGTAATTCCACTTTTTGCTAATTCTGACAAATATTGCATTAATAAATTTTGAAAATCTACTTGTAATAAATCGCTGATAACACTTGCTGATGTAAAAACTATTAAAGAATTATTTAGGGTTTTATCAAATAAATCACTAATATCTAATTTTTTCATATAGAAAAATATATTGAATACAGATATAGCCAAAAAACTAACAAGTACAAATAAGCCAAGACCTATCTTTGTATCAATACCAAATGATGTTGCTATTGAAGGGTAAACGATTGTTAACATGAAGTACATGTAAATCATGGTAAAAATAAAGTTCATATATAATTATATAGATTTTAAATTAAATTATTTTTTTAAATATATTAATGTTAAAATAACTATAACTAAAATTAAATTTAAAATATACATCATGAATAACAAGGAAACATACGGATATATTCTATTACTAAATTTTTGAAATATTGGATTTAAAATATCATTATTGATTTTATCTTTATTATCTTTTTTATTTAATTGACAAATAATTTTATCTATAATTTTTTTTGTTATTTTCTCCATATAAACTAATTATATATTTTATCTTTTTAAAAAACTAGATAACCTATATTATCTGTTGACAATCTTTTACATTCCCAATTATATATATAATAATTTAATTTTGCAAAACCTTCATCAAAATTAAAATTTTTTAATTTTTGATATTCAAATAATGCAGGTGCTTTTATTCTATCTATATTAATTAATAAAGAATCATCTATTACAATACTAACAAGATTTTCTATTTTATTTTTTCTATTAAAATAATAATATAAATTACAATTTATAATATATTCTTTTTCTTCTGGTAAAAAAACTTTTTGATAATAACAAGATATCATATCCGATACTACTCCTTTTGAATGGATAATCCAACATTTTGCTAAATCATTTATAAATGTATGTCTAAATAATTTTACATCAAATAAATAACTTATTTGTGTTTGCAAAAGTTTTTTATTAAGTAAATTAACACATTGATCAATATATAGATCAATATTATCATTATTCAAGAATACTAGCTTTCCTTTTATTTTTGGATTACTCATATAGAAATGTTGTTGCAAAATAGCATCATCTATATTTAAAATTGATTTATCAATCATATTAAGTCTTAATAATCTTTTAAAATTTAAAGGTCTATATAAATAACTACATTCTCCTAAAATGTTTGGTAAAACTAAATCAGTTGTGTATATAGATTGATTTAAATTTAATATATAATTATTTCTACGAGTTAATTCTTGTATTAATAATGGTGCTAAATTTAGATTTCTAATTTTTTTATTTAAACATAAAAGATTAGTTTCAGACCCAAGTATTATTTTATTATTTAAATTTAATTTTCTAACTAATCCAAAAATACATCCAACAAAATTATTTTTATTTTTTAATCCAATTGCTAGTTTTTTATTATTATCATCGTAACCTAAAAACCATTGTAAAATATTTTTGTTAAAAACAAAATAACTATCACTAGTATTATCATGATAATTTTCATTCAAAAATTTTACTATATCATTTGAATCTTTTTCATTATCAATATCAATATTATACCAAGATAAACTAGATGGTAGTTTGTAAGGTTTATTAGTATTTGTTTTATTTTTATTAATATCTAATATCTCACCATTTGTATTTTTTCTATTAGATATTGGCATTTTATTCCAAAATTTATGTTGTTTTTTATTAAGTTCCATTATAAATTTAATTAATAATTTGTTAAATAGATTCGCAAAGTAAATATAATAATAAAGTTTAAGAATAAGATGACTCTTATATATTATGCAACTATATGGTATATTAGGTATAAATCCGTCTGCTACTGAAAAAGAAATTAAAAAATCTTATCATAAATTAGCAAAAGCATATCATCCTGATAAAAATAATGGAGATAAAACAATTGAATTTCAGCAAATAAATTATGCTTATAATATTTTAATTAATCCAAAAACAAGAGAAGAGTATTTAAAATTAAATAATCATCAAGAAGATAGTTTTATACAATATCTTTTTAAAGTAACTAAAGATAATCTTACTATGGAAGATTTAAATGAATTAAATATTAAAATAAAAGATTTAGTAGATATTACAATTAATAAATGGAATCTAACCGATGTAATGAAAAATTTTAATTTTGAAGAATTATTTAATATTTTTAATAATGTTAAAGTAAAGACAAAAATGTTAATTACAGAAACTGAAGAGGATTATTCTAATAATATATTATATTTTTTTAATTTACCACCTAAATTTTTAGATTATAATAAAAATAATATAAATTTAAGTTTTAATATAACAACTTTAAATATTTTAAGCAATGAATTAAAAAAAATTAAAATTATAAGAAATATTAACGATGTTCAAATAAAAGAAAATTTTAAGTTTGAAATGAATTCACCTTATATTATATTTCCAAATAAAGGGGATAATAATGAAGGGCATTTAATTATACAGTTAAACTTTCCTGAAAATATTGACTGGTATGAAGATATGTTAATTATAAATTATCAAATAAGTATTCATCAATATATTTATGGATTAGATGTTGGTATAGATCTATTTGAAAAAAAATATGAGTATACTAAATGGGTCCCTAACCGCGATGGTAATCTTATAATTCTTAATACTGAAGGTGATTATGAATTAAATATTGGAATTAAATTTATAATAGATTATGAACATACTGAGAAAAAAGAGAATATTCTATTAAATGTATTTAAATAATTATTATATAGACTTACTTATATGTTAATAAATATAGATAAATCTGAGAATATAATTAAAAAATATTATAAAATACTTAATTATATTAATAATAAAATAAATGATAATTTTATTTTTGAACAACTTCATCTATCAAAACAAGATATTATAAATCAACTCGATAAAAATATTAATGGTAGATTTATTATTAATGATATAAAAGAAGAAATTATAAAAATGGAATATATATATAAAGTTTCTTTTGAAGAAAACCAAATAATAATTTTTTCAAAAACGCCTATTTTTTATAATTCTATTAATTTAAAGTGTTTAATTAAAATAATAAAATATTTACAAAATGTAGGGAATAAAGATAAACTTAATTCATATTTATATTTATCAGAATCTAAAAGACAAGTATGTAATAGTTGCTTTAATGTTAAAGCAGTTAATGGAGGATATACACGATTTGGTAATAAAAAAATGGTTGTCTGGAGAAAAGAAGACGGGATTAAAGTTTTTATTCATGAATTAATCCATTATTTTGATATAGATATTCAATTTAGAGGTTATGGTGATATAAATAATTATACTAATAATAATATTACTGATAATTGTGACTTATCATTTGAGGCTTTTACTGATTTTATTGCAATTAATTTTTATATGGTATATCTATCATTAATTGCTAATAATTTTTCAATTAATCTACTTCATCGTAATTTTAACAATCAATATAATTTTTCTTTATTACAAGGATTTAAAATTATTAAATTTTCTAAAATAAACGACGGGTTTAAAATAAAAAATACAACAAATGTATACAGTTATTACTTGTTAAAATTATATATTATGATTTATTATAGAAATTTAAGTTTATCAAAAATAAATATAGATGAAATAGTTAAAAAATCATTAAATTTTTATAAAAAACATCTTATCAAAAAATATATTAATAAAATTAAATTAGATAATAAAATAAATATGGCATATAAACAAGTTTATCTATAAATAAGTTTATCTATTTACTATAAAATGAAGCAAGAAATGGTTGATGTTGTCCAAATTCAATTACTTTACCTTTCTTGACTCCTAATTTCTTAGCAACTTTTTTTGTAATAATTGATTGTTGACCAGTTTTACATCCATCACGTTTCAAAGATGCATGAAGCAATGAACAAACACGAGTACGAGCAAGTTTTGTTACACCTTCATCTAAAAGATCACCAAAATATTCAATTAATACTTTTGGAATTTCTTCTTCTCTATTAAAACCACCTCTATTTGGTTTATTTCTCTTACGTTTTTCTTTTCGTGCTGATTTAATATCACGTAGGTATACTTTTTTAGAAGTATCATTAATACTACGGATTTTACGATTTAGTTTTTTTAATTGTGCTAAATTTTTACAAATTTCTTTTTGTTTATCATTAATAATATCTAAAAGTTCTTCTTTTTCTTTAACTAGTTCTTCTTTATTTGACTGAAGTTCAATAAAAGTAATTTGCTGTTTTTTATTTTTTGGAGGTGTATTATCTACTTGAATTGTTTCCTCATTATCCGAGGAGTTATGAATAGACTCATTATCTGATACAGAATCTGAATCACTGTCAATATATTTTGCTTCTGTTTTGGTTGATGTAGGCATTAAAAATTTAGTAAAAAAGGTTATTGATTATCAATTTTTTTAAATAGATCTATTCACTTTGTGAATCTAATCAAAAACTAATTGTATTTTATCTATTTTTTTTGGTAATTTTTTAAATTGAATTATAGCAGGAGTTTTATCTTTATATTCTTTAATAAATGTTGATTTTTTTTTCTTTTTTCTTTTTTTTAGATTATTTTTATTTTCTAATAAATCATTTTCTATTTTTGATAAATTACTCTCAATAAATACGTGTACTTTATTAATGTAAAACCATCTAAAAAAATTTAATTGTCCTATTGTAGTAATTATACAATCATCTTTAAAAAATAACGGTATTCGATTACCACGACTAAATGGGTCAAAATATTTTTTATTATATGCTTTTAATTGAGATTTATAACTAGTAAAAACATTAAAATTTTCTTTTATATCATTTCTTTTAATTTTATAATTAACGCGATATTTTTTTGAATAATTTGTTACAAAATAATCAATTAAACGCATTGATATTACTGATTGTCCTTTCATTATATTAATTATTTCAGATGTATTAACTAAATTTTTTTTATAAAACTTTTCAATATTTGATAATAAAATATTTTCTTGTGATGATATTTGTATTGTTTTCAATATTTCTTTATTTATGTCATCATCAGATAAATTCATTATTAATATACTTAATTGTTCTTTAAGTTAATTTGAAGTAATTAAATTTTGGTTATTATCATTACTTGATGTAGATGATATAGATTCCTCGTCAAATGTAGATACATCAATTTTTAATATAGATGTTGCATTTTCAGAAGTCTGTTGAACTACTTGACTTGGTTTAATAAAAACATTTGATCTTTCTTGATCAGATGCGGGTGATTCAGGTAAAATATCATCATCTTCTTCTGTCTCTTTGACAAAATTATATAATAGATTATTAGCAGGTTTTTTAAAAGAAATTATAATTGGTCTAAAATATATTCCAAATTGATTGTTAGGTTTAATCCAAACAGCGAATATTTGAATAATTGATTTCATCCAAGAATTTTCTTCAATATCTTGAACTTTTAATTTAAATTTATTTTCACGTTTTAAAACAGTTTTAAAATCTAATGATTTTATTATTTTTAGTTTTATAAACCCTTTTTTTATATTAATATTATTAGATTCTCGAATTGTATTTAAATAAGTCACATTTTTTGAGTTTTTAAACCAACTGTCCGCATTATCTTTTGCTGATTCAATAATAAACTTATCTAATTTTTTTAAAAATTGTATAAATTTACTAACTTTTTCTTCGCGTTTACCTACTAAAGGTATTTCAAGATCATATAAATTTTCACCAATTCTACATGGTTTTTTAATAGACCATAATGTTGGAGTTTGGGTGACCAAATCATCTAATCTATCCTCATTTTTATATTTTAAATAAATTATTTTTTTTCCATTTGTTTCCTTTGTTTTAAAAAACACAATATTTTTTAAATTAATATTTTCAAATAAAAATGGTTCTCGAATATTCATATAAATTATATATTAATCTTTATTTAAGCACCTTTTGTTTTAGATTTACTTTTACCTTTACTCTTTCCTTTAGTTTTTTTTACTACAACTTCTTCATCACTGTCACTATCACTATCACTATCACTATCACTATCGCTATCACCATCTACATTTTTAGCTACTTTCATAGGTTTTTCATCATCTTTAGATTCTTTAACTACTTTTTCATTATCATCCTCGTCATCGCTATCAGATAGAAAAGCATTGTTATCTGCAGCATAATATGATTTATATTCTGTATTTCCACCTGCTTGAGGTCGAACTTGAAGTTTCTCAATCTTAAAAACAATACCATATTCTGGATTCTTTGTTTTAGGATTATGTGCCCAAACTTTAATTGCACGAATGATTGGACGGAAAGAACTTAGATAACGAACATATTGAGTAGCATCAGTTACCGTTTCAACTGTTAGTCGTTCAGTTGTATTATCATTTTCATCTACTTGATAAAAATGTGTTTGCATTTCTCCCTCAGGATATCCTGTTTTAAATTTAAGTTTCATATAAGGAGTTCTTGGATTTCCATCATCATCTTCTGTTACCTTTACAATTGGAGAGTAATCGTATTTAGAAGCTTTTTTACCAAATTGTTGCGTCTTGAACTCATCAGAACCAAGCTGTTCATCAATGGATTTCATTTTCTCTACAAAAGTTGCAACTTCTTCTACACTTGTATCAAGAGGAACTTTGATAAAACTACGAGCTTTATCATCTTCATAAAATTTGCCTAAACTAGGAATTCCATATGTACTAATTTTGAACCAAGGACATTGAACATTAAGGTGAATTTCTTTACCTTCTTCACCAGATTGATAACGAACATAACCAATTAATTGGCCATTAGAACGTTCATTTGCTTCTAGTTGAGTAATATTCATACGATTAGATTCAAGTTCTTCAAATTTTGTAGTATACTTTGTGTTTTTAACTGCTGACATTATAATTTTTAAAGGACAGTATAATAAATAATCAATTTTTTTTATATTCGTTTATTAAAAAAATTAATATTTAAAGATATTTCACTTATACTAAGTATATGGAAGAAACTAAAAAATTCGAAGATCTAAATTTAAACCCAGATCTTGTCAAGGGTATTTACTTGTATGGATTTAAAAATCCTAGTAAAATCCAAATTAAGGGTATCGAAAGTATTAACACTGGTAGGGATTGTCTTTTACAATCTCAATCGGGTACAGGCAAAACAGCAACTTATCTTTTAGGAGTTTTAAATAGAATAGAGATTTCCAATAAATTACAGGCTTTGATTATTCTACCAACAAGAGAACTAGCAGAACAAGTTTATCAGGTAGCTCTAAAAATTGCCAAACAAACTAAAATTAAGATGGAATTATGTATGGGAGGTCATCGAATAAATTATTCTAATTTATTTAAATCAAATTTAATTATAGGAACAACTGGGAGAATTTTTCATTTATTAGATGATAAAAAAATAAACTTTCATAGTTTAAAACTATGTGTATTAGATGAATCAGATGATTTACTGGCAGATGGATTACAAAAAAAATTAAAAAATATAGTTACACAAGTTCCAGAATCTGTACAGCATATATTTATTAGTGCAACCATTAACCTTAATGTATTTAACACTTCTAAAAAAGTAATGTATGACCCTATTAAAGTATTATTAAAAAAATCAGAAGTTGCTGTTGACTTAATTTCACAATTTTATTATGATGTAGAAACTGAAGATAATAAATTTGATGTTTTACTAGACATATATAACTTAATAAGTACAAGTCAAGCAATTATATTTTGTAATACAATTAGAAAAGTAAAATGGCTTGAACAAAAATTAATTGAAAATAATTTTACAATTACAACAATTCATGGTGATATGACCCAAGATGAAAGAAAAGAAATTATAAATGACTTTAGAGAATCTAAAACAAGGTTATTATTAACGACAGATTTACTAGCGAGAGGTATAGATATACCTAGTGTAAATCTTGTAATTAATTATGATTTACCTCCTAATAGAGAAACTTATATGCATCGAATTGGTAGGTGTGGACGTTTTGACAAAAAAGGAGTTAGTATTTCATTCGTAAAAATGAATGATCCTATAGATGTTAAGGTATTTAATAAAATGAAAAATTTTTATTCATTAACTATTAAAGAACTACCAATTGATATAGAAAAATATTTATAATTAAATGTTAAATAAAAATATGTAAAATACATTTTTTTATTTAATCTTATTCATTTGGTAAAATAAAATCAATATTAATATTATTATTTAAAATTTCATTCAACATAATATCTTCTGATAATGGTATAATATCAATTCTACCTCCTTTTTCATCAGTTGTATATTCAGATCTAATTAATTTATCAGTATCAAGTTGAATATCAAAACACGAAGTACCGCCATCTATTGTTTTGCCTATCATGATTCTACTAGATACTGTTCTTAAATGATCTGTTTGGTTATAAAGAGCTGCATTTACAAAATGATCTACTGTCATTTCAAATGAAGCTTTACTCATTACTTCATTTTCTAATTTTGGAACACCGTTCCTATCAATAGATATAATTTGACCCAAATGAGTCATTAAATCTGCTAAAACTGATATGTGTGTAAAATTAATACCATTATTAAAAGTATTATTTAGTTCACTAATAAGAGTATGTCTAGCTGCTTCAATGCCATATTTCTTATAAATATAATGAATATCATTACAATTAGTTCTTTTTTGGTCAACACCTTTAAATTTTAAAATATCAGCAAAACTAATACCCGATGTGACTAATTTATATTCATTAATTCTATCAATTCCATTATCTTTATTGATAGATGCATTTATTATTTCTTCAATTGTTACACCCTGGATATTAACAACTCCTTTAAGAGTTACATTATTAAGAATAAATTCAAGTAACTTGGATAACATTTTAGTGTTAAAATTATTAAGACTCATTCTAATGTGAATTGTATCTAAATTATTGCTATAAATTCCTAATTTATTAATTTCTTTAATTAATTCTTTAGCACCCTTGTCTTTTATATTTTTCAGATTACTCAATTTATTAAACCAGTAACTAATAAATTTAGTTTTAACATCTAATAAATTTGTTTCATTATCTAATATCTTTTCTAAATTTAATTTTAATCTAAAAACAAACGGCATGCTTTCTAAACTAGCCTTTGCATTATTGACAAAGAATGGATTACTTACATTATCATTCTTTAACATTGTAGAATATTTTGAGTCGTCGTGCATATCATAAAAGATTTCTGCAAAATCTATTAATTTACTTAAATTTAGATAATTTAACTGTGCTGCTATATTAGTGACTGCATCTTTATTATGTCTAACTGAATTATCAAAATAAACATTCATAATAGGTGTTGAAATTTTTTTAGAGTAATGTAAAAGTTCTTCTACTCTTGCTACTCCAGAAGTAATTTTTGTTTTACTACCTGCTCCTGCACTATGTTTAGTATCAAGTGTAAATTGTGTTGTCGGTTCACCAATAGATTGTGCAGATAATATTCCAACCATTTCACCTGGTTCGACTATTGATTTAATCATTAGATTTCTAATTTCTACTATCATATTATTAAATAGTTCTTTATTTAACTTCATCTTAAATATTACAATTTTTGGAGAAATATAATTTAATAGTGATATGTAAAATAGATCTTTATGTTGTCTTTCATTTCTTCGAAGTAACTTTTGTTTCGAATTAAAAATTAATAATGTATCATCTGTCATTATATCCTCAAATGTGTTCATAATATATTCTGGATCTAAATCACTTTTACCAGATACTTTTTTGGCTTGAGTTGTATATTCTTGAACTAATCTATATATATTTACAGGTAGTAGATAAGTATCATTAAATAATTTGTAATTCAGATTATTCTTTTGTGACGATTCTCTTAATAAGTTACGTTTTTCTTTTAAAACTTTGAATAAGTTTTTATTATGCTTACTAAAATCTTTTTTAGTTTTCGATTTTAATAATGCAAGTTCATTTTTATTTAATATTAAATTATTTATTACATCTTCATCACTCATATTTACTAAATTTAATTTTAACTGTGTTTGAGTTAATTGATTGATACCATTTTCTCCATAACAGAATTGTACAATTATGTTATTTGAACCTCTAACTGTACCATCATACTGTACTCGTAATTCTTCTAAACCTTTACAAAGTTTCCTTTGAATATATCCAGTTCTTGCAGTTTTAATAGCAGTGTCAATTAAACCTGCTCTACCTGCAATAGTTTGAATAAACATCTCATATGCTTCTAATCCTTTTACATAATTATTATTAATAAAACCACGTGCCTCTGGTGAATCATCGTCACGATGAAAATAAGACAATGTTCTCCCTTGAACTTTTTTCTTTACTCGAACTCCTTCAACATTAATTTGTCCAACACATCCCATAATCTGTTGTATATTATTAATTTTACCTTTAGCTCCTGAATTTATAATTGCATAGAAAAAATTATTATTATCTAATTTTTTATTTAGTGCTGCTGCAATATCTGGACCAAATGCACCTAACTCTGCGGCAATATCTTCTTCTATAATATCTTTACTAATTTTATCAATATCATTTTCATATTGTGTAATCTTGGATCTAATTTGTAACATTTTTTGTTTAACTAGTGTATTAACATGTTTTTCCATTTTTTTATCAGCAATTGTGTCTTTAAATCCAACAGTTTGACCTTGTAACATTAAATAGTTTAGAATTAAACGTTGACTATCATCTATGAATTTTTGTGTAGCATCCGCTCCATATTTATCCCACACATAATGAACAATACTATTTCTAGTAGTTGATAAAGATTTTTTATCTAAGATTCCTGTAATAATTTCTCCATCTCGAATTTCAAAAATAATTTTTCCATCTTTTTTAACAACTCGATTAATTCCTTTAGGAATAATTTTACTAAATAATTCTGCTCCTGTATAGATTTTATTTTTATCTATATTAATTTTATTAATAAAACTAGTATTTGCTAATAACATATTAGCTGTATAACCATCAAAGGTTGTATTAAATGTTGATAACATATATGCACCGCTTAATGTATCTTGTAAACAACCAATAATTGGACTCGAATCTTTAGGTAGAATAATTTGATATTTTGCATTAGCAAGCATTTTTAATTCATTACGAGCTTGATATGATTGTGCCAAGTGAATATTCATTTCATCTCCATCAAAATCTGCATTATAAGGTTTAGTTACAGAAACATTCATTCTGAAAGTGTTACAATCATCTCTATTTAAAATTTGAACACGATGACCCATCATAGAAGGTCGATGAAGTGTAGGCTGACGGTTAAACAATACATAATCATCATCTAACATATGCCTTTCAACTATATAACCATATTGTAATTTAATATCTTTTTTTCTAAATTTTAAATCTATACGTTGTTCTACTTTTTTTCCATCTACTATAATAGTTCTTTTAACAAAATTTGCACCTGGATATTTATCTCTACCATTTCTAACTAGAGCAGATAAATATTTAATATTATATGGAGTAACTTCTTCAGGAACTGTTAATTCTTTAGCAATTCTCAAGGGAACTCCTAATTGATCAATATCAATATATGGATCAGAAGTAATTACACTTCTTCCACTAAAATCGACACGTTTACCCATTAAATTACCTCTGACACGTCCTGTTTTTGCACTAAGTCTCTCTTTAATTGATTTAGTTGGCTTTCCGCCAGTTTTAAATTCAGATTTTGGTAAAGATACACTCTCATTATCATAATAAGCCGATACATGATATTGAACTAACGTAGCAATATCTTGTTTATAGTTTGATTCATCACCATCCATATTTTGTTTTTCTATTTCTTTTCTAACACGATTATTATTATGAATTATATCTGCTATTTTAAGTGTTAAAGAATTTTCCATAGTAGACGATGATTGAAAATCAATTTTAGCGGTAGGTCTTATTGATACTGGTGGGATAGGAAATCTTATCATAATAAGATCTTCTGGTCTTGCTCTTTTAGTATTAAACCCAAGTAAAGATGCATCTGTATTTGACAACAGCCTTAAAATATTATAACAATCTCTTGGTGTTAATTCTTCTATAATTTTTTTTGAAATTTCTGATTTTTCCCCTGTTTTTTCATCAACATTAACATTTTTAGTATTTCTTTCAACTAAAATTTTAACAGATGCTGTTTTTTCTTTAATTTCCTTTTTAATATTAGGTACTGGTACTCCACAGTGATGACAATGGTTAACATTTTTACATAATTTTCTCATTGCTAAAAACCTTTTTTTTGGTTTTTTTAATAACATTGTTGCAGATAATTCAGAGGTTTTATCAATTAATATATTACTACAACGTAAGCATACACACTGTAGAACAGATTTTAAATGATTTAAAAATCCGTAATTAAATACTGGTTCGGCTAATTCAGTATGACCAAAATGTCCAGGACATTCATTACTATTGAGACCACATGTAGAACATGGTAAATAAGGATCACATGTACCTAATCTTAAATCAACTAACCCTCCTTTTTTTGGTTCATAATTATCATAAGACTCTGCTACACTAATTCCCAATGGATCATTTTTTACTGCTGAATATCTTTTAATATCTTTATTAGTAAATATACTAAATTCAACACCTATCGGGGTTTTGATAGCTTCTGAATAAAAGTCATTATTCATTGACATATTGATATAAATAAGATAATATTTTCTTAATCAATTTTTTTAAATATTAAATATTGTAATAAAAATGTTTATAGTAAAACCTTGTTTCTATTTAAAATAAAAATTCTATTTAAATGTAATGAATAAAAACATTTTTTTTAATAAAAATCAAAAATTTAACCCTGATATAAAACAGAAGTTTTCACAAAAAAAGAGAGAAAGGGAGGAAAAATATAAATTTAAAAATATTATCGATAAACCAATAATAAATAAAAAATTAGTAGTAGATACTAACATTGATTTAAAAAAAAGAAGGAGAGAAATAGAAAAAGAACGAAGTCAATTAGATTCTGAATTAATAAAAAAAAAATATAGTGGTCATAATAATATTCCAGTTATGAATTATAATCCTAAGAATATTATTTCTTCTAAAAATACTAGAAAATCTTCTAAAAAAGCCGATAAAATTTTAGAAGATTTAAAAAAGCTAGGAATTTTAAAATAAATTCACAAAGTTATTCACAAAGTGAATATAATAATATTTAAAAAAAGCACAATATATAAATTATATGGAAGAAGTTATTTCTAACTTTGAAAATAAATTAGAAAAAATAAAAAAAGATTTTAATTTGATAAAACCTCTATTAGCTAATAATTTTGAGAATGATGATTATTATAAATTATTAGATGAGCTCGTTAATTTAAAAAATAATTTGGATAATACAATTGAATCAATAGTTAATATAAAAACAATAATATATAAAAATAATTTAGAATTATTAGATTTAGAAAATAAACGAGAAATTCAAGAAAATATGATTCAGGAAAAAATTAATTCTATTATAAAACCTTTAATGTTATGTTTAATGTTAAAATTTTCTGAATAATTAAAGTGAATAATTAAAGTGAATAATTAAAGTGAGGTTTAAGTAAAACAATATCTTTTTAAAATTAATGGATATATTAAAAATAGATTATGATAAAATTAAAGAATTAATTGATTTAGCTAAAATTGAAAATATTGATTTAATAAAAAAATCAAAAAAAAATAAAAAAGCTTTTAAAAATAAAAAATATATTATAAAAAGTTTAAAAAATGTAAAAGAAGAAAAAATTAAACAAACCAAAAAGAAAATTAAAAAAAATATGAAATCAAGTGAAATTATAAAAATTAATTCAAAATTAATAAGAGAACTTAAAAATATAGAAGATTTAGAAGAATCTGTTTCTTCTATTGAATTAGATGCATTTAAAAATTTTCCTGTTGATTATACAGATTATTTTTCTCGTATTTCATCAGAATCTGAAAAATATATTGAAACATTTACTAACTAGTTTTTAATTTTTTCAAAATTAGAAATAAAATCAATAATTGCAGGTTCAACACGATCACCAAAATATTCTGAAGCTAAATTTCCCTTTTTTATTATAATAGTAGGGAATGATTTAACACCCCAATTTTCTAAATCTTTTTTATTTTTATCGCTGTCATAACTAATAAAATTATATTTTTTTTATATTTTTCTTCCATTTCATTCCAAACCGATGTAAAACGTTTACAATGTCCACACCAGTCTGCTTTAAATAACATTATATTTACTTTTTCATTACTACCTCCTGATTGTTTTAACATATTTTGTTTTAACATATTTTGTTTTAACATATTTTGTTTTAACATATTTTGTTTTGCAATTATATATTTATTTTTATATTTTAAATATTTACTGTAATAGTTTACCATTATTTTAATATATATAATATTTTTTAAAAATAGTATAATAAAAATAATTTGTAAGATACTATATATGGATAAAAAATCATTAATTACAATATTTGTTTTTTTCTTATTATCAAATCAACTTTACAATATTGTATGGGAAATAGGAAAAGCAATTTTTTATGTTGTTTTAATAATATTTGGTTTAAACTATCTTAATCCAGAATTATCAGATAGTCTTAAAAAATATATTATTAATTTAATAAACTTAGATAAGACATTTATTAAAACTATTCTAGGAAGTATTAATAATCAAGCTAAAAATATTTTTAATAATATTAAACCAAAAAAAAATAAAGAGAATAAAGAGAATAAATAGATTCACAAAGTGAATTGATCTATAAATAAAGTGAATCTGTTGTAACAAAATCTCTTATTAGTTTTTCTTCAAAACCTTCAAGGGTATTAATTAAATCTACATCCTTAATAATTTTAGCAATCATAAAAACATTTTTAATTAAATTTGTTAGTCGTAAAACATTCTTAATAAAATTTCCTTCAAACGTTGGATAGAGGTGATAAATCTCACTCCATTGTTTACCTTTACTCCATTCTAAAACTGCTGAAAATAAATTAGTATGAAGATACCAATCAGACGTAATTGGATAAATTAGCTTATTATTTAATTTATTTTCATCATTCATAAAATTATTTACTAAATCCCCTATTAAATACATTTTATCTTTTAATTCATTACTAATAGATAGATCTGATATTGATTCTGATTCTAATGATAAATCATCTATGAAAATAGATAATATTGAAACAATTTCTTCAAATGATATATCAGAAAAAATTTTATTTTTAATCATATATCCTAAAATCATTGGATTACATTCATTTACTTCAGCCATGATTTTTCCTAGAATAGTTAAATTATAATTTTCATCAACAAAGTTATATTTTTTTACAAAATCAAGTAATAATAAAATTTGTTTTTCTATTGATTCAGATGAAAAATTAATTTCATTTCTTATTTTTTTTAATTGGTTTGTTAAATTTTTAACTGTTGAGTATATATTTTTATCATAATGTTCTATCTCTCCAAGTAAAACTTTATTTCTATTTGTTAACTTTTTGGTTAGTTTTTTATTTAATTTTATCCAAGTATTTTTTCCACCAACCATTTCATTATTATTTTCATCTATTTCAATAAATTTTTTTAATATAGACTCATCGTATTTAATTTCTGATAATTCTTTTAAAATCTGATCTTTTCTTAATTTTTTAAAGTTTACTCGTAATTTTAATTCTGATCCAAAATAGGTATTATTTATATTTTTTGATAAATATTTTACAAAAGACAATTTTGAACTACTTTTTTCATAGTTAGCAAGTTGTTTTAATAAATAATTGTAATCAAATTTAATTTTAGAGTTTAGAGGACATGGTTTTCCAGTCATCATCATTTTAATACTTCTTTCATCATCTATATATTTATCAGGAAGAATAACTACTGTTCCATACGTATCAATTCCACGCCGCCCCGCTCTACCTGCCATTTGAATATATTCTTCAGTATTAAGTAACCTTCTACCAGAACCATCATATTTTGTTAATTGTGTAAAAATAGTTGTTCTAGTTGGCATATTAACACCCATTGCAAATGTTTCTGTTGCAATTAAAATTTTAATAAGTTTTTTACTATAAAGAATTTCAATAATTTCTTTTAAAATTGGAATTAAACCACTATGATGAATACCTATACCTTTACCAACTAAATTTTTAACTTGATGCCACTGTTGTGATTCGCCATAAATACTTTTATATTTTTCAAGATGACTATCCCACATTTTTTCAACTATTTTTCTTTCTTCATGTGTATTAAATACAGTTTGAATTTGATCAGCTGTTTTTTCAACTAACTTTTTATTAAGAAGAAAAATATTAGCAGGAAGTTGATCTTTTTCCTGAAGATTTTTAATTAGTTTTTCCATATAAAATTTGGGAGTTTTTAATTTTCTATTTTTAGCCAAAGCTTTAACTTGTGATCTTACTTTATCCCAATTTCCATTCACCCATTTACTATCACCTTCCAAAATAAGATGGAATTTATCATTCCAAAAAACAAAATGTTTCAAAGGAACTGGTCTAAATGGAGTCGGAATATGATGACATGTTATTTTTTTAATATCTCCTACCCATTTAGCTAATTTTTCTGCACCGTCAATTGTTGCTGATAACATAACTAATTGTATTGATGGATCAAGATTAGTAATAATTTCTTCCCATACCATACCTCTATCTTTGTTATTTATAAAATGTACTTCATCAAGAACAACTAATTTAATTTTTGAACTATCAAATTTCCAATCATAAACATCCTCATCTTGATTATCTTTTCGCATGATTGCATTACGGAGAATTTCTGCAGTCATTATCATTAAATTTGCAGATGGATTAATTTTGATATCTCCTGTCATAATTCCAACGTCTTCAAAATCTTCACCAAATTCTTTAAATTTTTGGTTACCTAGAGTTTTAATTGGTGCAGTATAAATGACTTGATGTCCATCTTGTAAATGCTTTGCAATTGCATATAAAGCAACTGCTGTTTTTCCAGCACCAGTATGTGCAGTTACTAAACAATTATGTTTTTTTTGAATAGCATCAAAACCAAAAAGTTGAAAGTTATCCGGAGGAAAATTAAACGGATAATATTCTGTAGGAGTTTCTCCTAAAAATTTTCCTTTATTAAGTTCATAATTTTTCATTACAAACTAATTTAAATAAAATAAATCAATTTTTTTATATTGATAAATCAAATGGAGTCTTAATTATAATCATTTTATTACAATAAAAATCATTAACAATACCTAGTTCAATTTCTATAATTTTATTTAATTTAATATCAATATTAGTATCAATATATTCATTTAAATAATACTTAAATTTTCCTATTTTAGAAATTAATAAAACTAAATACTTGTCATTTATCTCGACTACTTTTGCAAACTGTTTAGAAAGAGGTTGTAATGATTTGAGTATTTTCCTTAGATTAATTGTTCTATGAAGTTTAGATACTTGTTTTGAAATTAAATTTATATTATCAATAAATAGATCTAATTCTTTATTTTCAAGTAAATTTTGTTTATATGTTAATTGATAATGAATAAAATTATCAACTATTCTTCTAATTGGAGATGTAAAATGAAGATAATTTTTAACTCCTAAAATATTATGACAAGATAAATTATCATAGTGATATTCAGATGAATCAAAGAAAAATTTTTTATCATCTTCGTCTATATTTTTTAAGATTGAAATATCAGTTAAATTATTTCTATAGATAGTATAATTTAAAATTTGACCAATCATACAATTAGAATATATCATCCATTTTTCAACTAATTTTTGTGCATTTTCTAAAGGTCCAAATATATTTTCACTAAAATTAAATAATTCAATAAAATTTTTTCTATCAGAATTAACATAATTATAAGATAAATTTCTATTAGTATTTATTGTGGCAGGAAAATTTTCAACTAATTTACCATCACGATTAAATTTTAAAGTATAACAATTTCTAATTTGATTCTCTAATAGAGATGCTTGTTTTGTTATTTTATCACCAAAAAGTGAAATTTCATGACTTTTTAAATATAATGTAGAAAATCTATTCTTTGAAGTTTTAATTAAATCTTCACTACTCATATAAGATATTGGTTGAGCAATACTAATATAAATATAATCTTCGTCCATTGAAATTGTATCATCTATATCTTTACTACCTTCTGGATCTATTGATATTGTAAAAAGATTTTGAATATTTTTTCTCGTAATACTTTCTTCTAAAGGATTATTTATTGTTTTTATTTTGTTTTTTTTTGCAATTAAATTATAATAATAAATATATGCCTTAATAATATTTTCTTCATTAAAAATTCCTATTACATTTATAATTGTTGCCTGAGGTATTTTTTTTTTCCAATTTAAAAATTTAAAAACAACTAGAATTTTTCCTTTTAATTTTCCATTATAACTTATCATAAAATGAGGCAATTTAAAATTTAAACTAGTAAGTTTGTAAAGTTTTTTACCATTTTTTGTTTTACCAAAAGTTGTAACTGAGCTAGTAGAAAAGTATCCGACATGATTTTTATTTCTATTTATGCTTTTTATAATAGTTCCATCATGATTAATAATATCATTATGGAAATATTTGTTAGATTTAAATTTAAATGGTTCCAAGTTATTATCTGGATCTACCATTAAAGTTTTATTTTTGTACTTTACAGAATACATTAAAAATTAGAGAAATAATAAAATATCAATTTTTTACGTTTTCAAATAAATAAATTTCATATAATTATTTAATTATCCAATTTATAATTTGATTAATGATATCTAAAGGGCTGTTTGATTTCTTATCATTTAAAAGTAGTAAACAATGGTGTGAATTTTTAATAGCAACAAATTTTTTATTTGAACTCTTACAGTTTTTGATAAATAATTTTGTTATGTAAGGATCTGTAATCTTATCATCAAGATCATGAAATGCTATAACAGGTGTTGTAAACTTTGATATTATTTTTGAAATTGTTAAAGATGCATTTAAACATTCTCTACCAGTTGCTAATTTTATATAACCATTATAGTTATATTTACATTTTTTTTTCATTTTATTATAATTTTTATTATGTACACTCATTTCTGATTCATGCTTAGCTATTAGTGGAAAATTAGGTAAGATATGGCTTAAAGGTAATAAAATATTTCTTAAGCAATAGTTAGGTATAATTTCTTTGTGAATTCCACACATAGGGCTTAGTAATATTAAACCACCAATGTCATTGTATTTAACACAATATCTAATTGCGGCATTACCCCCCATTGATTCAGCTATTATATATTTTTTTTGAATAGGATATCGTTGATTTAAATATTCAATTAAAACTCTTATATCTTCTATTAAGTTATTAAAATCATTAATTAAACATTTTTCCCCTTCGCTCTTACCATGTCCTTGAAATTCAAGTGCATAACTTTTAATATCATAACTATGAAATAATTTATCACGACTATAAAAATTATCAAAACATGTTTCATTTATAATTGGCTGAAAATGAGAGCCTATCCCATGTATATTTATAACAATTGCTTGAGGATTATTTAAATATCTGCCTTCTAAGATGTTTAATTTTAAATTATTTTTATTTATTAAATAAAATTCATGAAATAATAAATCATCCATTAGATTTCGTTAGAAATATTTTTAAAAAAATTTATAAGTTATTTTGTAAAATAATAGATATAACCATAGTTTAAATATTGATTAAGTTGTTTGTAACTATTAATTGGTGAAACACTGTCATCATCATATAAATACCATTTATTATTATTTTTACCAACATATACATAATGTCCACCATTTGCGTTACCAGAATGATAAACTATCCCTTGTAATTGATACCCTTTTCTCCAATCTAAAGGAACTTCTATACTTTTAGTATTTTTAAATATTCTTCCACTTTTATTATATTTAAATCTTTTTAAAACTATAATCAAATCAGTTGGCCACATTAAAATATCTACTTTTCTTGAAACAACTGTTTTTCTATTACACGATTCACAATCAACCATGTTATCACAGTCTAACTTTTCTGATTTTTTAAATAATCTATAACAATCATCTAAATTAGAAAAGGTATTCTCTATATTTAGTAATAATTTAATAGATTCTTCATTATTATTTCTTTTATATAGACAATCGCGCATTTTACATTTAATCGTATTTTTAATTTGTATTTTAAAAATATTATCAATTATGTTATTTGATTCATTTTGTGAATATATTAATTTATTAATATTTTCTAATAGGATAGTTAAAAATTCAGAAGAATCATTTTGTTTAAAACCAATGAATTCACTATTTATTTTCTCTATAAATTTTTTTATAAATTTAGGTATTAAAATTTTATTATTATTAGAATGATACGATTTAATAAACATTTTAAAAGTGGTGATAAATTCATTATCCGATTCTGATTCATAAATAGTTTTACATAATTTTTTATTATTTAAAAGCATTTGTAAACCTGCATTCATGTAACATGTATTTCCTAGATTTCTTAATCCATTCATTATTATTAATTAATGATAGAAAATCATTTTTTTTAAAAAAATTGATTTGATCTTATTTTTATATTGATTAATGAATCGTATAACTGTGAAAAGAATAAATGCAGAAATTAGAATGTTTTTAAAAAATCAACATAAAAATATTAAAATATGTCATAATTCAAATAATATTCTTCAAATATATTTTAAATTTAAAGGAGTTATTAATTCTGATTATCATGATGGCGAGTATATATGTAGAATTGATCATAACCCAGAATATCCAGTTAAAGCACCTAATCTTGTAATTTTAACACCCAATGGAAGATTTCAAATAAATAAAAAAATATGTTTAACTAATACTAGTTATCATCAAGAAACGTGGGCACCAGCTGGATGGAATCTTGAAAGTTTTATCAAAGCATTTATGTCGGTTTTTCATAGTGACAGTAAAACAGATAGAATTGGAATTGGACATATAAAAGTAAAAGATAAAGAAAAAACTATTAGATGTGCTAACCAATCTAATTGCTATAATAAAGATATAATATTAAATAATAAATTAATTTTCATTTAAATTTTCTTGATAAATATACCTAAAAATTAAGCTTACATTTCCTTTAAAATGTCTAATTAGTTTATTAAGTAAAGAAGAATCTATTTTAAATTTAAATCCAGATATCATCTGATTAACTTGATTAAATACTTGTTGTTCTTTTTCATTTAAACTATCAATTTTAACATTAGAAATATCATTTTCATCAACTAGATTACCTGAATTAACATAATTAAAAGCAGTTGCTAGTAAATCAGTTTTATATCTATAAATTCTCATTAAAGTTATAAAATCCGGATCAGATAGAGTCTTAATAATAGATTCATTATGTTGAATCATTTCATCATCTTCAAGAGATTTTGGTTTTTGTTCAATTGGTTTTTTTAGATTTTGTTTGGGTAAAACTGTAAAATTAGAAGGATATTGTTGATCTCTAATAGTTGAAACTTGTTCACTTGATCCATTTCTTTCTAAGTGTATATCTTCTTTCATTATAGGCGAAACACCATGTTTTTTAAAAGCCTCTAATAACTGAATTTTAACGTTTTTATCTTGAGAAAAAATAAACACTTGTTGAATAAGTCCTTTAAATTGAATAGAATCGTCTACTAATTTTTTTGAACGACATATAAAAATTATTTTTTCAAAATTACCAGTATAACCATATTCTTTAATATCTTTAATACAGTTTGAATGATTTAGATTTTCTCTTTCAATATCTTTAATTATATTGAGTTGTTGTTTTGTTCCTACTAATTTGTAAGTAATTTTCATTATAAATATATTAAGACTGTCTTTTATCAATTTTTTTATATCTATCTACACCATTTCAGAAATTTCAATACATGAATCACTATCTGTAATACTATCTATATTTGTATCTCCATATTTATAATAAATATTAAATTGAAAATCATTTACTAATAAATTTATTATATTAGATGTATGATATAATCCAGCATGTAAATATGTTGGATTGTAAGTATTAAATATACAAACAATTGTATACCAATCCATTATTTTACTCGCTAAATCATCAATTGATTTTAGAATACCTTGATTTTTTTTTTTCAACTCAATTATTTTTTGATCAAGTATTTTATTCGTTTTTATTTTAGTAAAAATATTTTTTAGGTTTTTAAAATAATTAGATATTCCTGTCTTTTTAAATTTTATATTTCCTAATTTATTTTTAAGAGGGGGTATAACATCCTCAAGATTAAAAAATTTTTCAAAATTTTGTAAATAATTAGATAAAGTTATATTTTTATCTCTTTCTTCACTTGAATCAAGTAATTCCCATGAAACAATATATAAATATTGTCGAATATCTATAGGAATAATTTTATTTGGATTATTTAAATATAAGTTCTTTAATTCAACAGTATGTTTATTTTCTGACCATAACTCTTTTAACTCTTGAGATTCAATCCGTTCTACTTCCTCTAATAAAATTTGATTTGATTTAGAAATTTTTTTATCTAGAAATTTTTTTATATTATTACCGGTACTAAAATTATAAGAACAATATTTATCTTTATTATGATTATCTGCAAAAATATATATTTTCTTAATTTTATCATTCATATTTTTACTTAAAATTGTAATGCCAATTGCACCTGATAATTTAATCATATATAAATATATAGAAATTAAATTAAATAGTTTATCCAATTGTTTTTAAAATAATATATATTTTTAATTTTTTGAATTTATTTACTTTTTGAATCTATTCACTTTTCTACTAACTTGCTTGAAGTATGGTAAATCCACTTAAGACGTGTGAATAATTTTCCAAGTAATTTACAAAGGTTTTTGTATTTAGACTGATTAGGTCCCGCTAATAAACCCCTGTGATAATAATAATGTTGAATAAATCGTAGCTTATTGATAAAATTATAAATATTATTGCGTTGATCGTGACTTTTGAGAATAGATGATTTATCAATACATCTATTTTCACGAATACATAGATATAGATTACCATCTATCTCATCTGGTAGATAAAAACCATATCCAGTTTCATGATCTTTTAAACTATTGTAAAACTCATTATGCTTATCACTAATTAAATCATGAATAGGCATCTGTGTATTTTTTAATGGTTTTACTTCAATATAGTGAAGTAGATAGTGAGCCGCCGATACTTGGTCTGATTCATTATCTGATCTTGCACCAGCAAATCCATTTTCAAAATGTTCGAGAATTTTAGGTAACATTAAGCATTCTTGAGTTTTTCTGAACTGCCAAAGTAGCTGCAATAGATGTTTATTACTAATTTTATTAATATAACCCCATACACCTTCTTCTTCATCTTGATTATATTCAATACCTTCAAAAAAATTACTTACTTTTTTTCTATGATTATCATTATTTGAAGAAATTAACATATTATTTTGAGTGTTATTCCATCTTTCAGTTTCTGAAAGCAGTTCCGCAACTTTAACGCCATAATGTATAGAATCTTTAGATCCAGTTACATTAGGAATTACACTTATACTTAACTCTCGAATTCGACTTGATGATTGTTCAACAAATATAACGTTTCCTTCTTTATCATGACCACGTCGTCCTGCGCGACCTGCCATTTGATGATATTCCATGGAATCTAACTTGTCATCATCTAATATAACAGCTGTACGAAATGGCATACTCACTCCAAAAACAAGCTCTTTGTCACTAAGCACAACAGCTAGTTGTTTATCATTAGCCATTTGCTGAACAATTCGAAGATAAGGATCAGGTAACCCCTTACAATAAATACCAATTCCACGATAGAGTAACATAATCACCCAATGATAACATTCGCCATCACGAGGGAAAAATGTATCTCTACTTGGGTTAACACGATCTTCCCAACTTTTAACAATTGCTTTAGAAATATATTGATGTTTATTAAGAATAAAATCAGGATGTGGTGCGTAGATATCTGTTTCAGTAATACGCTCTTCAAGTTTTCCTTCTTTTTCAGCTTGTGCTTGTTTCTTCTCTAGTCGTGCCATAACCTTATCGCTTTCTTTAGATGAATCATTAATTCGTTGCATTGTTGTATCTCGATCATCTTTTTTCTGTTGTTGCTTAAACTTTTTATTATGTTTCAAGCGTTCAATGTACATTTTTGGATGAGCATTTGTTTCCCTGCGAGTAATCTCATTATGAATTTTAAAAGCTTTATCCATAATAATAGATGAGTTTTTATGAAAAATAATAGCAGGACATTTATCTTTTTCTTTTAGACAAAACACAAGATCTACTAAATCTACTTCTTGTTTTTCAAAATTATTTAATTGAATAGATTCAATTAAATTTATCATATCTGAGTTACCTTCTTGTACTTTTTTAACCATAAATCGTAGTTGATGATTAAAAAAGTGTACAGTATCATCTAAAGATAATCGTCTATCACTTTCAAAAATAGTTTGATGTTTAATTGATTCTTCATCTGGAAAAATTTTAAGAATTCTTTGATAAGTATCGTAGACGTCTTGAGGTGTTGGAACGAGTGATTTATTTAAAACTTCACCCGATAAAAAACTATCAATACTACTCATTGAAAGAGGATTTATTCTATCAATGTCTTTAGTAGATTGATTGTATCTAAATCGTTGAAGATTAATAAATCTTTTGTCATATGTAATAACTTTAACGTTTGGACGACCACATTTTTCTAACCATCCTCCTAATTCAACTTCATTGCCAATAGTTGCAGAAAGTGCAAGAACAGGAGTTTCTGGAAAAGCCTTAATCAAATGTTCCATTTCTGCACCTTCTTTATGGCCAAGCATGTGAATTTCATCTAACATCATATAGTTAAAATGTATATTTTTAAACTCAGGACAAGCTACTATATCAACTAGTTCTTTGGGAGTTCCAACTACACATCTATTTTTGATTACTAGATCAATTAGATCAGCCATCTTTAGTGCAGATTGAAATGTATCCGTAACCAACGGAACATTACATTTCATAATACTTGAAATATACGCAGAAAGTTGCCATGCAAGTGCATTTGTTGGAACACATACTAAAAATCTACCTGGTTTTGTAAAAAGATAACCTGCTAATGCAGTTTTACCTGCACTAGTAGGCGCCTTAACCAAAATAGATGTTTTTTCTAGATGAGATTTTTTTTCATTTTCTTGAATACATTTGATAACTTCAACTTGAAAATTTTCTAGTTCTCTAAAACCAGTAATATTTAAAGGTGTTACAAAATTTGCTAATTCATTTAGTTGCATATCAATCATATCATATGAATCTATCTTTAATTGAAGACTACCTAATAGGTTTTTAAACTCATCTTTAAGTTCTGTATCAAAATCCATAGATGAAAGATCATCTTTATCGTCATTTATTTTAAGATACAGGTGAGCAATTTTTTCTTTTTTATTACTATCAATAAACAGTTTTAGTAATCTCATCTTTCTATAGAATCGTCCTTCTTTTGTTTTGGGACTAGATCTAAAAATACCTTCTTTTGTTTGAAGAGATTTAATATCATTTTCAATTGATTTTGATCTTTTCTTATGATAACTTTCTAAACGTATTGTGTCTTGAGTATTAAAACTACAACCATCTCGTTCTTTTTGTAGAAGTTTATCTTCCCTAGAAATTATTCCAGAAATCATATCATCAATCATATGAACATCAATACCACCATTTGGTTTCAGCGATTCTTTAATATTTAATTCATAAATCCTATCATCAATTCTAATAAATAGATGACAAGGCCAAAATCCTCTATCTACCCTTATCATTTTTCTTTTATTTCCAAACCATTTTTTTCTTTTGAAGTTTCTACCCCATTTGTTGGGGTCAAATTTAAATTTTTTATTTTTTTTAGTCATTTAAAAGTTGTAATTGATTATATTTTTTTCAATTTTTTTATATATAAATATTACTTTAAAAGTTTCTAAATGTATAATAATGTCTGATATATTCACAAAAAAAGATTATAATTCAAATGATGGTATGTTAACTTATGTATGGGGTCCTCCATTATGGCATTCATTGCATACTATTTCATTTAACTATCCTGTAAATCCTTCTGATAAACAAAAAGAAGATTATATGGATTATTTTAAAACTATTGGTAAAGTTTTACCATGTAAATATTGCCGAGATAATTATAAAGATAATTTAAAAAAACTTTCACTAAAAAAAAGTGTTTTTAAAAATAGAGAATCTTTATCAAGATGGGTTTATAACCTTCATGAACTAGTTAATACTAATTTAGGTAAAAAGTCTAGATTAACCTATAAAGATGTTCGTACAAGATATGAAAATTTTAGATCAAGATGTTTAGATAAAAAAAAATCTTCTAAAATATTAGAAAAAGGATGTACAGAATCGTTATACGGTGTAAAAAGTAAATGCATCTTAAATATTGTTCCAAAAAATACAAGGGGTAAAACTTTTCAAATTGATAAAAAATGTTTAGTTAAAAGAAAGAAAAAAGATTAATTTTTATTTAAAACTGAATTACTAATTCTTGCAATTTCTTCTTTAGTTAATTGATGATCAATTATCGATTCATCTTCGTCTTCTTCTATTCTTTGATAATGATTTGTAGAGTTATCATTATTTTCTATATTAGATGTGTTTTCATTATAACTAATTTGTACTGGGGGTTTTTTTTCATTATTAACAGATTGAGTTTCTTGAATAGGTTGTTTTTTGAGAGTCTCTTTTTGAGGAATTTGATTTAAATTGTATTGTTGGTTAGTTATTGAATTATCAATAACTATTTTTGGTAAAGGACCTTCAGGAATTTGACCTTCTTGTTGCAGTTGTATTAAATATTGAATAGGATTTGAATTATTTCTGTAAATATTTTCTACTAATTCTTGGGAAAATACTATTTCCGGTTGTTGATTATTAATATTTAGTTTTTCTTCAGCTATATTTTGACTTTTTGATTTTCTATTCATATAGTAATAAATACCAATACAAAGTACAAGTGCTGTTACTAAATAAATCATTCTTTTACTAAAGATATAGCCTTTTATGGTATCAACCATAGTTTTTTCAACTTCTGTTTCAGTCATATACTAATTTAGTAGAAATATAATTTAATTAAACGAATCTAAAAAATTTAAAGAATATATTTACTTTCTATTTCTTTCCATTTATTTAAATATACATTTGGATCTATTAATTTAAAATTATAATTATAATTTTCTTCTTTAATACATAGGTTTTCTATTTTATTTAACTCATCTAAAATAACATTTATATTCTTAATAGAATCTATTTTTTCTTTATAATTTGAATTTAATAAATAGGGTGTAATAAATAAATGATGGGACAGAGTATTAAAATAATTATTAGATTTAACGTAATTATTTTTAATTATTTTATTAAATTTATCTGACATATCTTCTAAATTATTTTTATTCATATAATTTATTAAACTATCTAATGAAGGTACTGTAAAATAACTGTAATTTATTAAATTAGTTGGATTATAATCTATCATATTAATAAAAAAATTTTTAATTAAATAATAAAAAACTAATAAATAGTTTTCAATAATAACATCATCTACTTCTTTTGAATTAATCTTATTTAAATTCTTAAAATAAATATAATATTTTTCATTTCCAATTTTATTTGATAGATTGCTAATATATTGATATAAATTTTGATAATTATTTTCTTCTAATTCATAATTTTTTTTTTTAATTTTTAAGTATTCAGTTTCATCTTCTGTTTTGTAGAAATTTAACCATTTGTTTAATTCTTCATTAAACATTGTTATTTTTTTGTCACTTATTTTTTTTTTAAATGGATTTTCTTCATAATTTAATTTTTTATAAAAATATACATCCCAGTAATACTTTTCATCTAAATCGTTGATCGTATTTTGTTTACTTTTAAGAAAACCACAGTAAGAAAAATACTTTGGAATGTAATCATTTTTAAATTCATCATATGAAATATCTGAATTAATTAAAAAATGGTATATACCATCATAAGTTCGGTGTTTTTTTATTAAATTTATTTTTAATGTATTATTTTTTTTATGTAATTCTTTTAAAAAATCTAAAAATATTGTCCAGTTAAACAGTATTTTTTTATTTTGATCAAAGCTTAATATATTACCCCTATTTTTATATGAATTCCTTAATAAATAAATGATTTCTTCAAATGATAATTCTGATCCAAACCAATCATTTTGTAATAAATGATCATTTCCAAATAAATAACATAAACCTAAAAAGTCTAATAATATGTAATATTTATTTTCATTATTATTATAATTCTTTTTTATTATTTTTACTAATTCTTTTACTATAAATAATGCATCAACATATTGTACAGTAGATTTATCTCTAGAATAATATCTTATAATGTTATAATTTATTTTTTTTTGATACAATATATTATATATTTGTTGTACTAAAACCATATGTACAAAATCACTATCACATGTATGAATATAAATATTACCCTTGATTTTTTTTTTTTGAATATATTTAAAAATTTTAAAATCTGACTCGCCTTTTATTTTTCCACTACAAATATTTAAATTATATTTTATATCTGATATTTTTTCTTTATTTGATAGTTTTAAAAATAATTCTAAATCTGTTATAATTTTTGACGAAGGTCCAAATGATTTATCTAAAGATATCTTGTGATTTAACCAGTCAAAGTAATTATAAATTAAATCATTATCTTGATAAATATCATTCTTAAAATTTTTAAAAGTTTCGTTAAATAAATTTTTTCTTATTTTTGACTCTAAAAAATTTTTAGTTCTTCTTCTTTTTTGTTCTAAAATTTTAGAATATGATGGTATACCATCAAAAAATATAAACACGTTTTTAATATATTCTATATAATGAACATTATTTAGCATGGTATTTATATAGAAATATACTTTATAAAAAAAAATTAAATCTATTAATGTATTATTACTAAAAATATTTTTACCAAATATTTTTTTTTCATACTCTTTAAATTTTTCTTTTGAATAAAGAAAATTAGTTAATTCATCTAATATTTCTTTTTGATTATTTCCTTCTAAAATTTTAACTAAATCATCTTTAACGAAAGATAAATAATCTATATTTATAACATCATCTATTTTTTTTTCTATAATTTCTATATTAGTATAAGGTAAACTAAATAGAATTTTTAGTAAATTATTAATATCATCTTCTAATTCGACTAAATTTAAATAAATTATAAAGTTAAAATCAAAGAATACATTTTCAGCAATAATTTTATTACTACAATTATTAACTGAAATTTCTTTGATTCCATTATATGATAGGTTCTTGTTAAGGAAACCTATTATTTTTTCTAATCCCATAATATTTAAATATATCAAAGATTGCTTAAACATAAATATTTAGTGATTTTTTCTTAAATAATCTAAAATTTCATATAAAACTTTAACATCAACTAAATTATATTTTCTAATATCTTGCATTGTTGTAGTTTTTATTATATCATTAAAATTATTATATTGTTTATACAAATTATTAGCTAATACCATTGCTAATCTACCATCTTCGCATTCACTATTACTATCCCAACTGGTTTTTATCATATTGTGTTTATACATAGCTTTGGCTATGCTTTTAAGTTTAAAATTTAACGAACCTTTTATACATATAGGTTCATTTCTAAATATTTTTTCTAAATCTACAAAATCTAAATCTTTAGTTCTATATTGAAACTTACTATAGAAAATTGGTTCAGCATCATACCAGTGATAATATCTTGCTTGACAATTTAACTCCTCCTCTAATTTTTCCATATGTCTATAAAATTTATCAAACATATCAATTTCTCCTTGAGACGTATTTTTTTTCATTATAAAACATTTTTCAGTATATTTATTATTATATTTATAACAAATACCTATCATAAAAATACGCGTAGTAGTAATTCCTGAAACTAAACTATTTAATGTTTCAAAGTCAATAAATATTTCTAATGGTTTAACTTCTCTCCATTTATACAATGATGAAGTAATTTTTTTAGGTGTTATATTATTACTTGATCTATTTATTTCTAATATATTATCAACAATACCTCCAATTTTACTACTTGATTTAAAACCTAATACTTTACTATTAAGTTTTGGGTCATTATATTTAACAATATTTTTTTCATGTGCAACTTTTCTCCTTTTAACACCGCAATTATATACTAATGTAATTTCTTTAATGTCTTCTGCATATTGCTTTTTAATTTTATTATATTTACCACTCATTTCATTTTTCATATTTGGATAAAGATTTTTATGTGATGGTTTAGGATAAAGATTAAATCCATTCCCTTTTTTTTTTAATTCGTTTAACCATTTAATTGCATCTGATACTATTTCAATGTATTTACTATCTTTTCCTTCATAATCTATTAGTCCATATGTATGTTGTAATTCATTTTGATAATAAGCATTCATCTTACTATCATTTTTTTTATTTTTTGCCCAAATGATTGATACATTATTTTCAACTTGTTGAATTTTATTTAACATTTTTTGATAAATATAAAGTTGCCCCTTAAACGCTTTCATTGAACCTTCATTTCTCATTGTTCTATCATCTGCATTCATCTTAATAGTTGATCCTTTAATATCACACAGGATATAATGATATTCACTTGTAAATTTATTTCCACCATCTATATTATAATCTATATTTGGAAAAATATTTTTTATTTTATCGCTTCTAATTAATAAATCAGGTGATCCATAAGTTAAATTCTGATTATCAACTAGTAATCCCTGATAAATAATATCTACTCCATTTTTCATTTCTGTAACTGTTTCAAAATGTTTTTTCATATTATGAATATCATCTAGATTGTAGCAAATTTGTTGAAAAGTTAAATTAGGGAATTTTTCTTTAATTTGTTCTACAAGATATTCTTCAAAATCCTGTCCTTTTTTCATAATATAGGACGTAAATTTATCTTCTTTAATTGTATGATCTGAATCTATTTTATTAAATCCATACATTTTTAAGTAATCGAGAAATGGATCTTCTAACATAAAATTTCTTACTCTAGATGCTGAAATAAAATTATGGAAACAATTATTTGTAACTCTTTTTCTTTTTTGTTTATTATATAATATACTATCATTAACAATGTAGTCATTAATAACATAATGTTTTCTAGAATTGCTATCATTTAAATGTAGTATTTCTGAATCTTTTAAACCAGTTAGTTGATTTCTCTTAATTTCTAATAAATTTAGATTAACTGATTTATTATAATTTTCATTTTTAGAATTATAAATATTTTTATTATTAATAGTTAAGTTTATTTGATATTTTAGCCCATCTTTTACTAAATGCAAGTTATTTTGAACTCCATTTAATTGATATCGCAACTCTTTGTTTTTTGATAAAAAATTAGCTATTATATTACGAGTTAATGTTAACATTAAAATAATAAATTTATATTATTTATATCAATTTTTTTAAAAAATTGATATAAAATAAGTATTATATATTATGTGTGAATTCTATAATTTCATGAATTATTTCCAAAATATTGGATTTGATATTGATAATGATATTGATAATGATATTGATAATGATATTGATAATGATATTGATAATGATATTGATAATGATATTGA
>MDSY01011313.1_pt1 | contig 43374 bp, 34 predicted proteins | sample 811131 | NCBI WGS metagenome assembly MDSY01 (sample SAMN05326643, study PRJNA326480) | marine metagenome | isolation source: seawater | place: Atlantic Ocean: South West | collected 2010
GCTGATTTTGCCCAAAGCGATACAAAATCTGGCGTAGCCACTGCCAGATGGAGAAAACCAAAATCCGTGACGGGGGCGTCCTTGCGAACTTTTCGACGGACTGCTCTTCGTAAGCCACGGCGCAAAATGGAGGCTGAAAGGGGGTCAAGGTAGAGTTGAGTGACACGTTCCCCCATCGGCGTAGCCTCATAACGCATGCTTGGGCCATCTTCAGCGACCGGTTGCGCCCAACCTCCAGTGGATTGGAGGTGAGTCGCTTTGGAAAAGCCAAGCGCAGGGGATGTGTGGGCAGTGGTTCGATTCGGAGGGGACGGTTTCGCTCGTTCAGGCTGCCAAAACACGCCCTGTGTTTGGTGGGCGCTGGTGGCCCACGCTGGAACCGTGTCGTCCCATGCTTCCCCATCATCAACGGCGGCATCGGCCCATCGGGAAGTGTAGTGTTCATCAAGTCCGCATTTCCTTACAAAGCGTTCCTCCACCAACCAATCCAGCATGGTGGTGATCCGCTCCCGGAGTTGGGAGGGTGCCATGGAGGCGCCAAGGAAGGTTGAGGCAAAGAAATGCTCAATGGAACCTTTGTGGACGAGCCCGCCCGTTGCAATGCTGGCCAAAAGGTGCATACGAAGGGCGGGTTCGGAAGCGAGTTTAGAAGAAATGTCCTCGATGGGGCCGAAGAAATACCGGTCGGAGACGGCGTCGGCGACTTCCCAACCATCGGTTCCTTTGCAGTAGACCCAAGCTTCTCCTTTGGTGTCGTATTTCGGACGCCCAGCTCGGCCCAACATTTGACGGACCTCCATGACCGGCAAAGGCCGACTCATCCCGTCATCCCAGCGTTTCAAATCGCGAACCAGGACCCTTCGTGCGGGTAGGTTGACACCGGCGGCGAGGGTTGGGGTGGCGGTTAAGGCAACCAAGAGACCCGATTTGAATGCTGCTTCAACATCCTTTCGTTGGGCATTGGTGAGCCCAGCATGATGGAAACCAACCCCGGAAGCCAAGCAAGAGGCCAATTGTTCGGCGAGGTTTGATTGGCTCCTTCCGGTCAATTTTTGTGAAAGTTCCTTCAATGTCAAAAGGCGTTCTGGATCTTCTTTTTCCAACCGTTTTCGAACACGCTTTGCTAGATTTTTGGCCTCGGATTGGGCACTTCGCCGTGTGCCCACGAACATCAGCACCTGGGCTTGTTGGTCCAAGCCGTCGCTCACGACGCTCCAAACAGGATGGCTTTTCAGGCCTTGAAGGTCCCTTGGCGCACTCAATGCCCCATCCTCTGATTCGCCTCCCGGCGACTGTATCTTTCGGGGTTCAACGTGGAAGTCGTGGAACGTAGCGTATTCCAACGCGACAGGTCTCCAATCCGATTGAATCAATGCCGCATCGAGCCATTTTGCCAACTCGGGTGAGTTCCCCACGGTGGCCGAAAGGGCAATGATTTGAGCATCGGGTTTGATGTGGCGAAGCCGAGTGAGGTTAATCTCAAGGGTTGGCCCCCTGGTTCCATCGTTCATCAAGTGAAATTCATCGGCCACAACGCAACACACGTCAGCGACCAATTCGGAGCGATGGCGCAACAATGAGTCCAATTTTTCAGAGGTGCACACCAAAACATTGCATTCGTCAATGTTCTTGGCTTCAGCCGTGGCATCGCCGATTCCCAAACCAACCGAGAGACCCATCGCTCGCCCAATTTCGGTCAAATCTTCGTACTTCTCCATGGCGAGGGCCTTCAATGGAACGATGTAGATGGCTTTCGACCGATCATGGCCTTCGGAAAGACGCTTCACCATGCCCATGTAAGCAAGCAGGGATTTTCCCGATGCGGTGGGAATGGCAACCAAGGTGTTCTCGCCCGCGAGGATGGAGGGAATGGCGGATGCCTGTGGAGGATGGAGCCGCTCAATGCCCCATTCCTCTTTGAGAAAGGAGGTGAACCTTGGAGGCAAATCAAGGGAAGAAACAGAACGATTCTCCTCCTCCATACCGGCACATATTCGGCAGCGGTTCAAAAGGACAACGCCCTAATTCCATTGCCGACACTTACAAGTCCCACCTGTCCCTGGTCCAAGCATGACCGATGAACGAGATGCGATGGTCGAAGAACGACTCTCCGTGTTCGATGACGAACCGGATTTGAACGACTGGGTCGAAGTCATGTGCGGCGCCGCTATGGTCGTCCTCGGCGTCTTCCACCTCGTGGAACCCGGGAACCTCGTTGACCCTGACATCATGCGTTGGTTTGCCGCGGCTGTCGTTGCGGCAGGTGCCGTTTGGGCAGGCCATGGGCTCAAAGACATGGCCGTCAAAGAAGTCCGCCGCTCCATTGCTTTGCTCGACATGGTCAACAACGACGGGGGCGTTGATACTGGGCTCATTCGGGATGTCCTCCTCAACCAAGAAGCCTACAAAGAATTCCTCGTTCACGCCTACGAATCGGCCTGGGAAGATGGTGTCATAACCGAAGCAGAACTCGCCGAACTCAAATCCTTCCAAGAAGCCCTGGGCATCAGCGACGAAGAAGCAGCCGACCTCAACGTGAAAGCTGCCATCAAGTCGGCTGCAGCCGACGGAGAAATCACCGAAGATGAAGCAAAGTCCATCGAGGCCGCTGCGAAGGCCGCTAAAATGTCTGAAGCCGACACGGCCGAAGCCGTGAGCAAGGAATTGGACAAAAAAGACGGGAACTGATCAGTCCCAATGGACATCGGAGGCCGTAGCAAAGGACTGAGCCAATTGCTCTGCCTTGCCTTTGCGTTGCACTTCAACGTACGTTGCGATCAACCCCAAACTCAACCCCCCAAGCATCAGGGCACCGCCAAAGGGGACCAAACCAGTGGCACCTTCAACCCCCCAAGCCGGTGGAATGTCTCGGCTGTCAAAACCTGATGAAGGCAGGAAGGTGACGTCGAGCAAGTCCAAATCGCAATCGCAAAGGGAAATCGATATTCGGTTCGGGAAGAGCGAGGCCTGGAGCCGCACCCAGTCGTCGGCGTCAACCGAGGAAGGGCGGGTGGCCCATGCAGGAGCGGCGATGGAGCCACTTGCTGGAGCAGAGACCATCTCCACATCAATATGGAAGACCGAAGAAGTCGGAGGTTCATCGACCACGAGCATGGCTTCCAGCATCAACAAATCCAGCAGCAGTGAACGCCCAGCCAGCAGAATAAATCGGACGGTTTGGTCTTCCAACATCCCTTGTTGGGTCTGTTGGGTTTCACCTTCGAAAACTTGACCAAAAATGGCCTGGTCAAGTCGTAGGGAGTTCAATTGAGGCACAACCAATTGCCAGCGACCATCGTCCATTGGGATGGCTTCCTCGATGTCCAACTTCATTCTGAGGCGCTCTCCTTCCAGCATACCCCACGTCGCTCCGGTGTGGGTGTAGAGGGTTTGTTCCGGGACGCCCTCAGCCGAGACATCCCAGAGTTGCTGAAGGCGCATATCGAGCAACTCATCAATCGTGATTTCCTCCGGGTGCTGAACCTCATCAACCATGGCCCATATAGGATGAAGAATCCCTCCAACAATCAGCATCAATACACCGGGAACAAACAAACCAAACCGCACCCCATAGGCGGTCGTCGGACGCAAAGCAACGACCGAAAACAACACCAACATCATGAGCGAAACCAGCAGAAGACCAAAACCTTGGTCGCTCAAAGGGAGCGGATTTTCGACATCACCTACCAACGCGGCCCCCTGTGGGTAATAGCTGGCCGAAGTAAAACCGGTCGGGTCGGTGGGGCCCATCCCCTCATATCCAAACACGCCGGTCCATGCATACGGTTGAATCTTCTCAGGCGAACCGTGCATACAGAGGGTATAATCGCCCGTGGGGAGGGCACGCCATCGGTACGTGATGCGCAAGGATTCACCATCGTCATCCACCACAACATCGGGTGTTGGAGACAAGCGGCCGGCTGATGTGATCAAGTCAGGAATAGGGTGAGGTTGCTCAATTTCGATGGGAACGAGTTCCCATTCAACCAAAAGACGCAGGACTTCGTGTGTCTCAACCTCAAAGGCCCAGCAGTCATGGTCAGCACCGACCAAAGCCCCCTTGTGAACGTCCTCAAATACCGTGGAGACCGGTTGCGTGGTCGAGGAGGGTTCGTCCAAATCAACAAGCTCGGCATCGATGGACCAAGGCACATCCAACCGAAGGAGCGAAGCTCCCCTCATGTTCAATTCCCATGTGCCAGGGCGGTCAAGTGTAATGGAAAAAATGAGGCGAACAGGTTCATCCTCCCACAACACGCGACCCTGAGACAGGTCAAGCGGTTCGTTTTCAAGACGGTAGGTCGAAGCAGCCACATCGGGGAGGGTGCTTGCTTCAAAGGACCAATCATTGACGTTGTTTCCGAGAATCAAGCGCAAGTCCATCGCCGGGCGAAACAGGCTGCCGGCTTCGGTTTGATGCTTGAAGTCAATTTCGAGTTCATCGAGCACCTCGGGAAGAAGGGCAATGTGTTTTTGCACGGGGTCCATGACGAATTCAAAGGTGATGACCTCGGTTTGTACCAGATTAGCAAAGGTTTGTTCGGAGATGACTTCCTCACCGATGGGCGTTGGTGTCAACACACAATCGTTGTCTGCACGGCAGGAGAGAAAGAGGTCCCCTTCCTCTTGAGTCAATTCCGCTGATGCGGGTAGAAGGAGGGCATGCCCACTCAACGAGACGAAGCAAAGAACCCACAACATGCACCTTAGACGGTGAAATGTCTGATGCTTCATCACCCTCACCAATCAGCAGGAGTATATCATTGAATGTCCTTCACGGGTACATCGATGAGCACGGTTTTGCAGGCTTTGCAAAGGAACCTTCCCGAGCCACGGCGTTGCCGAGGATAACGCTGTTCGCAGGTTGGACACACCCAATGCCATCGGGCCCGTGCCAATCTCCGGTCGTGCGTGAAGTCCTTCCCTTGTTGGGCTGCCGTTTGGTCGGGCCAAAGGCGCTCTAAGTTCCGAAACGTTGCATCGTGGGCACGGTGCCCCAACACATGAATGAATTCATGATACAGCACGAACAAGGCATAATCACGCCACGCCTTGACCAACAAGGCAGGATGGAGATCAACCACCTCGAGGTTCAGCGACCCGTCGGGCAGCCGTTGCCAGCGGGTCGCTCCGTGCCGTTGGGTGGCGTTTGAACGGAGAACACCAAGTTTCACCTCAGAAAGTAAAGCCATGTCCTCTTTATCAAGCGCAAACAACCCCTGCATCACCTCCAGGACTTCATCCCTCAAGGGCTCAAGGAACCCTTGTTGTGCGGGGTTGGCGGTGGGCATGAAACCAGCCTCAGGACCAACGATGGTAGGCAGGATGTCCCTCTTTGACGGCCACAAAGAGGCCGCTACCCGTCGCACAAACCTTTCCGGCAGCCTCCATGGTCAACTCAACATGAACGCGGTCCTCAAGCACTTCAGTGGGTTTGGCGATGACGGTCAAGGTCTCTCCGAGTGGGGTTGGGCGGCGAAGTTGGACGTCGTACTTCGCCGTGACGGTGCACGGGGGTTCATCCAATCCTTGCTCGTCCATCAAGGCGATGGCTGCGGCCCAATTCCCATGGCAATCAAGCAACGTTCCGATGATGCCACCGTTGACCATGCCGGGAAAGGCTTGATGATGGTCTTCGGGATTGAATTCCATCTTCAATCCACCTTCAATGCGATGGGAGTCGATTTTCAAACCGTGCTGGTTTGCTGGACCGCAGCCAAAACAAATGGAGGTAGGTGCATAGGTTTGCTGGACGCTGAGCTCCCTCATGGAAGCCATTAGACTCCACCCGATTGATGGTTCTTGCCTTGTGGAAAAAACGGAGCGTTCTTGACCGGCCAACCTTTCCCAAAGCCATGGCGCGACGGAAGAAGAAAACCGTCCGGAAGGTTCGGGTGGCCCATGAGTTGCCCAAACGGCGCCGTATAGCCATCGATGAGGCCATGAAGGCGCACCGAACCGAGGACCGCCCTGATTGGGACCGCTCCTCGGAGTGGGGAGACATTCGGTTCAATCGGAAACGGATCAAACCTGGCACTCTTCGCACCATTCACTTGCCGTTGTTGAATGTGAGCCTTGGGGATGCGTGGCCTGTTCCAGTCACCATCATCCACGGCCGCCGCCCAGGCCCGTGCATCACCATCATTGGAGGGATTCACGGTGACGAATTGACCGGGCCTTCGGCTTGCACGCATTTACTCAGCAATGCCTTCACGGACGAAGGCAAGCCACTTGACCCGAATAGCCTCGCTGGAACCCTTCGGATCGTCCCCGTGGTTAACCTTCCAGGATACCGAATGAAGTCTCGGTATTTTCCGGATGGGCGGGATCTTAACCGCCAGTTCCCCGGGGACCCAGGCGGGTCAACAACTCGCCGCGTAGCCCATCAAATCTGGACCCACTTGGTGGAGGACAGTGACGCCATCATCGACCTTCACAGCGCAGCCAAGGGACGGACGAACATGCCCCAGGTTCGTTGTGACCTCACGCATACAAGTTCTTACCTACTTGCAAAATCATTCGGCATCGAAATCATACTTGATTCCATCCCATCCAAAGGAACGCTTCGTCGGACCGGCAACGCTGCCGACATTCCAGTTGTCACCTACGAGGGGGGAGCAGCCGACACCTTGGGTGACCAATCGGTCAAGGTGGCGGTTCATGGCGTCATGAACGCTTTGCGCTCCATGCGGATGGTCCCAGGAAATCCTCAACGTCCAAAGTTCCGAATCATGGCGAGCGGTTCAACCTGGCTGCGAGCGGCAGAAGGAGGGCTGTTGGACATGTTTGTTCAGGCGGGCAGTGTCATGCGTGAAGGCGAAGTCGTGGCAACCATATCCGACCCTGCAACGCCGGGCATGACGGTTGACATCGTAGCTCCGGAGGACGGATTGATCATTGGCGCAGCCACCAATCCATTCACGGCCGCAGGCATGCCCGTTGGCCACTTCCTTCCCATCTCGAAACATTTCGCCCTCCTCGAAGAGCAAATCGACGACAATGGACAATTCATTGTCAACGGGAGTCAAGAGGAACGGGTGTGGCGTGAAGAGCACGAAATCAGCGAAATCTCGCTCGACGGAGAGTGGAGTGGAGGAGAGGTTGATTCGGAGTGGATCGGTTCAAAACCAACCGGAGATGAGAAGGACTTCGAAGAGGAAGAAGCCGCTTGATCACGAAGAACCGAAGGCAGCGACGGCTGCGTGAATTTCTTCATCCAGCATGTTTCGCTTTTGGCTCTTGGCCACTTCAAACAAGTGGGCTACAAGCTCGTCTTCGGCTTCAATTCCTTGCTGTTCCAACCACCAGATGATGTTTGACCGCCCGGACATATGACCGATTCGAATGACCTGCTTGAGTCCGAAATCTCCAGCGGGGACACCGGAATAGACTCGGTCGGCCAGCCAATCATCGCCCTTTCGCATGGCTTTGATGACCGCCGAGGCGTGAACGCCTGTTCCAGTTTCAAAGGCATCCTCGCCAAAGACGGGATAGTTCCGTGGAAGAGGGACCTCAATGTATTCGTTGGCCTTTTGCATGTAAGCGTCAAGCATCGTCAAATCGTTTTCAATAACGCCCATGAGTTTGAGATTGACCAACGTCTGGTCGAGGGGGGCATTCCCAGCCCGTTCACCAACCCCGAGTGCAGTACCGTGAATGACATCGGCGCCCGCTTCGACGGCAGCGATGTTGTTGGCGACACCCAATCCACGGTCTTGGTGACCGTGCCAGTTGACCTCGATTTCTCGGCGTTGATAACCTGCATCTTTGATGACTTCTTCATCGATGAAGGCAAGGAGTTTCTTGACACCGTTGGGTGTGACGTGCCCGCACGTGTCGCAAATGCAAAGGCGGCGCACGCCGAGTTCCATGGCTCGGTGATAAATCATCTTCACATCTTCGGGGTTTGAACGGGTTGTGTCCTCGGTGACAAACATCACTGGAACATCGTTTTCAACGGCGTAGGAAACGGCTTTTTCCATGGTTGAAACCAATTTCTCCATGGTCCATCCTTCCGTGTATTGACGGATGGGGCTGGTGCCAAGGAAGGCAGAGGCTTGGATTTCCATTTCGTGCTTGGCCTGCATTTCCACCAATGGCTCAATGTCGCCCATCAGGGTTCGAACGGCGGCACCAGGGCGGATGGCGTAATCGTTCTCGCGAATATGAGTCAACATGGCATCGATGTGGTTTCGGTGGAAAGGTCCAGCGCCTGGAAGACCAAGGTCAACTTTTTGCAAGCCCAATTGTTCCATGTAGCCCAAGAGTTCGATCTTTTGTTCAATGGTTGGATTGCGAGCACTTGGACTCTGAAGGCCATCGCGCAGCGTTTCATCATCAAACCATACACCGTGCGGGTGGTTGGATGCGTTTCGCTTGAAGTCGTACTCAACCGTGTTCCAATCGTAAATCAAAGAACGCTCGTCCATCAATCTCACCGCTGGGGTGAAGACCCCCAGCACGCTTGAGAACACGCCTTCCCGTTTGAATGCGTCGCTTGACAGATTTCAGTCCAACGAGGCAAAGGTGGGACGTGAAGGGACGGCTCACTCCTCTTCGCCCAGCGGAGATTCCTCATCTTCGTCATCAACGTCCAAGAGCGAAGCGGACACCCGAGACGAGAAGATAATTTCATCGGTAAAACCACCCTTTTGCTTGTCTCGAAGTTCCATCACCCGAGTGCCACGGGTTGATTTTCCGCTTGTTTCCTTGGTTTGAGAGACCCTGATGCGAATCATCATCCCTGATTTTGTGAGCAAGAAGAGATGGTCATCGATGTCAGGTATGGTCCGCACACTAATGATGGAATCATCTTGTTCTTCGTCAAGTTTCATGGTCCGTACACCTTTGGCACCTGGCTTTGTTCGTCGGTATCCGTCAGTGGCCATCTTTGGTGAACCGTCGTCTTCGAACTTGGGGTTACCCGCTGCATCCGTGTCTGGAACCTTGGCGGCCGTACCCAAACGGCTGCGCTTGGCCATACCGTATTTGGAGATGGTCAAGATGTGTTCATCTGCGCTGAGCATGGCCACCATGCCTGCAACGACACCGCCTCCAGAGCCCTTGCGGTCGCTCACCTTGATGCCATAAACACCACCTGAAACCCGGCCTGAGGCACGGATTGCCCCACAATTAAACCGAGAGGCATAGCCCGTGGTTGAAATCATCACGATGTCGTGTTCATTGGTCGCCGAACGAACGTTGACCAAGGAATCGCCCTCCTTCTTGAATCGGAGAGCATACTTTCCGTTGCGATTGATTCGAACGTATTCGGACAGAGCGGTTTTCTTGATGAGGCCAAGACGGGTCGCGAACAAGAGGTAGTGGTCATCCGGCTCCTCAAGCAATTCACGGGACACCGGTAGAATACTGACGATGTTCTCGTCTTCGCGCAAACTCTCCAAGAGATTGCGGATGTGTGAACCACGTGATTGGCGACTCCCGAGAGGGGTTTCCCATGCTTTGAGACCGTACACACGCCCCTGGTCAGTGAAGATCAGCAAGCGGTCCTTGCTGAAACAAGCCGTGATGAGTTGAGGTGTGTCCTCGGTCTTGGTGGTGACGCCTTTGAGGCCTCGACCACCTCGGTTTTGGGTTCGGAAGGTTTCCACTGGGGTGTGTCGAATGTAGTTGTCCTCGCTGAGGGTAATGACAATGGCTCGCTCTTCTATCAAATCTTCCCGGTCCATGGACAACGGCATTGGGTCGATGAATGAGCGGCGATCGTCTCCGTGTCGGTCCACCAATTCAGCAAGTTCTTCTTTCAGAATGGCCAACCGGCGTGGTCGTGAGGACAGGATGTCCTCGAGGTCCGCAATCACGAGCTTCAATTCATCATGCTCGTCTTGCACCTTGGAAACATCCAGACGGCTCAATTGATACAACCGTCGCTCTGCTATGGCCTTGGCTTGGGCTTCGCTGAAATCAAACGACGCAATGCCGGCCATGCTTTCATCGCCACGCAAGACGCGTTCGAATTGCTCTCGGCTGGCACTTGCTTTACCGACCGCAACAACATCGTCAATCCGGTCTTGGGCTTTCACCAATCCCTCGAGAATGTGAGCGCGCGCTTTGGCCTTGTTCAGGTCAAAGCCTGCACGGCGTTCAACCACAGTTTCTCGATGGGACACATAGGTGTGAATCATTGTCGGAAGGTCCAACAAAACAGGGCGGCCATCCAGAATACCCATCATGTTGGCTGAATAGGATTCTTGCAGCCGACTTGATTTGAACAACTGGTTCAACACGGCGTGTGGGTCCGCGTTGTTTTTGACCTCGATCACCACACGGATGCCCTCTTTGGAGGATTCATCTCGGATGTCTCGTATGCCAATTACAACTTCCTTGTTGACCAAATCGGCGATTTGAACGAGCATGTCCGCTTTCTTGACCTGGTAGGGGATTTCATGGACGATGATGCGCTTTCCTTTGTCATCATCAAAGACATCGCACTTGGAACGAACATGAAAGCGGCCCTTGCCCGTAGCGTACATGTCGATGATTCCGTCGATGCCATGAATGGAAGCCCCGGTTGGGAAGTCAGGCCCTTGAACGTGCTGCATGTAATCTTCTATAGAGATAGAAGGTTTGCCATCAGCCCCAGTCTCAAGGATGGTGTCCACGTGCAGATTCACGGCGCCGGCTACTTCCGTGAGGTTGTGTGGGGGAATCCGAGTGGCCATACCGACGGCAATGCCGTCGCTGCCGTTGAGCAGCAGGTTGGGTAGCCGGGCGGGTAGGACGGTCGGTTCATTCTCTGAATCGTCAAAATTGGGTTGGAAATCCACCGTATCTTTGTTGATGTCCTCCAGCATGTGCTTGGAGATGCGATCGAGTCGACTCTCCGTGTAACGCATGGCAGCGGGAGGGTCGCCGTCGATGGAACCGAAGTTACCCTGTCCATCCACAAGTGGGTAGCGAAGAGAGAATTCCTGAGCCATACGGACCATAGTATCGTAAATGGATTGGTCGCCATGCGGGTGGTATTTACCCATCACTTCACCAACAGAGCGGGCGGATTTGCTGAATTTCTTTTCAGCCGTGTGCCCGCCCTCAAACATGCCGTAGAGCACCCGTCGGTGAACGGGCTTGAGGCCATCACGGGCATCGGGGAGAGCTCGCCCGATGATGACGGACATGGCGTAGTTGATGTACGAATTTTTCATTTCAGTGTTGAGCGAATGGTTCAGGATAATCTCACCGGGTCCAGCCGTTCCGTCATCGATGGTTTCTTCTTCAGATGTCAAGGTTGGTCACCTCCTTTGCGTGGCGCTCAATAAACGCCCTGCGTTCGGGCACGTCCTCGCCCATCAGCGTTTCGAACATACGGTCCGTTTCCTCGGCTTCTTTCACCGTAACTTTGAGCATGGTCCGGGTTTCTGGGTTCATGGTCGTCTCCCATAACTGGTCGGGATTCATCTCACCAAGACCCTTGTATCGCTGTACACCAATCTTCGTAGCTGGGTTATCTCCCCGCAATTCTTCAGTGATGGAATCTCGCTCCTCATCACTGAAGGCATAGCGGTTGATTTTCCCCTTGCTCACTTGGTAGAGTGGAGGTTGTGCAATGTACACGTGTCCACCTTCGATGGCTGGACGCATGAAGCGCCACAAGAAGGTGAGCATCAGCGTACGAATGTGAGCGCCATCAACGTCAGCGTCGGTCATGATGATGAGTTTGTTGTATCGGAGTTTGGCCGTATCAAAGGCTCCTTCGTCGCCTTCGTTGTTGCCGACACCAGCCCCAAAGGCTCGGATCATCGTCTGTATCTCTTGGTTTTGGAACACCTTCGCCACGTTGTGCATTTGACGCTCCACGTTCAGGATTTTACCCCTGAGGGGGAGAATGGCTTGTATGCGGCGGTCTCGGCCAGTCTTGGCAGAACCACCTGCGGAATCACCCTCCACGAGGTAAATTTCGCATTCCTCGGGTTTTCGTGATTGGCAATCCGCCAATTTACCCGGCAAACCTCCGCCTTCCAAAACGCCCTTGCGGCGGGTCAAATCCCTGGCTTTTCTGGCCGCTTCCCTGGCCTTTGAAGCCAAAACAGCCTTGTCAACAATCAATTTCCCAACGCTTGGATTCTCCTCAAAGAATTCATTCAACTTCTCATAAACAACGGTTTGGACGATGCCAGCCACCTCGCTGCTCACGAGTTTATCTTTGGTTTGGGAGGAAAAGGAAGGGTCGGGGTGTTTGACGCTGACGATAGCAGCCAAGCCTTCTCGAACGTCATCTCCGGACAATCCATCGTTTTTCAGCAACTTTTTCTTTTTGGCATAGCCGTTGATGCAGCTGGTGAGGGCCGTACGAAGGCCCGACATGTGGGTGCCGCCATCCTTGTTTCGAATGATGTTGGTGTAGCATTGGATGCTTTCGCTAAAGGCATCGGACCACTGGAGCGCCAATTCCACCGATACTGGACCTTTCTCAATCTCCTTTTCCCCGGAAATGAGGATGGGGTCAGCATGGAGTGTTTCACGTCGGGCGTTGATCTGTTTGACGAATTCCGAAATGCCACCGGCATAGTGGTGTTCGACCGCGTGGAGCTCGTCGCTGCGCTGATCGGTGATGACAATCTTCAATCCTGCGTTGAGGAAGGACGTCTCTTTGAGGCGGCTGTCGATTTGGTCAAAGTCAAATTCCACAATGTTGGTGAAAATGGACCGATCGGGTTTGAATGAAATGATGGTTCCTGTATCATCGCACGTGCCAATGGTTTCCAATTCCGAGACTCGCACGCCGGCCTCAAATCGCTGTTTGTACACGGTTCCGTCGCGGTGAATTTCAACCTCCATCCATTCAGAAACGGCGTTAACTGCAGAAACTCCGACGCCGTGAAGGCCGCCACTCACTTTGTAGGAACTGTTGTCAAATTTACCTCCGGCGTGGAGTTTGGTCATGATGACCTCGGCCGCCGAGATGCCAAATTCATCGTGTTTGTCAACTGGAATGCCTCGCCCGTAGTCTCGGACGGACAGGGAGTGGTCATCATGCAGGACGACCTCGACAACATCGTTGAATCCAGCCAAGTGCTCGTCAACTGAATTGTCCACGACTTCCCAGATGCAATGGTGCAGCGCAGAGCCATCGTGAGGGTCGCCAAGGTACATTCCGGGTCGTTTGCGTACGGCTTCAAGTCCTTCGAGAACTTGGATGCTCCCGGCGTCATAATTTTCACTCATATCGTCGCCTCAAATATTGGTAGAATCGGTGGGCTGGAGGCGAATTTCACAATGTAAATTTGCCTTCTGCCTCCTTCAAAATATACTGCTCGCCACGGGGTATAAACATACCCCCTTTAACACCACCAAAACGGGGTATTGCTCAACATTTCCACCCGCCGAAAAACCTCCAAAGATACCGAAGGCGGAACAACGGCCACGATTCAAAAGGAAGAAAGGAAAATTCGCCACAAACCGGGTCGCTGACCATGCGTGAGCGTTAAGAACAGAGCGCAGATGGGCGTTCCATGGCTGACCCAAAAGTGTGCGTCTCTCTCGAAGGCACGACCGTGAAAGAAATGGCGGACGAAGCAGCGCGAGCAAACCTAGCGGGCGCCGATTTCGTGGAAGTGCGGTTCGATCGCCTTTACCTCAAGCGCCCCGAAGCCGAAGCCATTGAAGACGAGAACGGCGAAGTCAAGCACGTTATGCCCCCCGATAGCGAATGGCCCGTACGAGACATGGAAACCATTGATGTTGATGCCTCCATTCAACAGTTGAAGGAAAGCATCCCTTTGCCGGTCATCTTCACCGTCCGCCCAACTGAGGAGGGCGGCCATTACCCTGGTGATGAAACACAACGGGTTGAAATCCTTGAGAAGGCCATCGCTTCGGGCGTCAACTCGGTTGACCTCGAGTTGTCCATTGACGAAGCGAAGCGAAGTTCGCTCCTCGAACTGGCCACCTCCGGCAAAGTGAGCATTATCTCATCCATGCACAACACTTCCACGACCCCCAGTGCCGATGAACTGGTGGGCTTGGTGAAGGAACACGCCAAGGAAAATGAGATGTTCAAATTCTGTGGAACCGTCAACGACCATCAAGATGCTCTGCAAATCGTTGAAGCAAGCTATGAATTGAAAAATTCGCCTCTTGCGTTCTCTTTGATGGCGCTTGGAAACGGTGGCGACTGGGCCCGCCTGCACGCACCCGTTTTGGGTCAGTCGTTGGTCTATGCAACGCTGCGATCGGAATTCAAGCTTTCAAACAAAGGTCTCGTGAACATTCGAGACCTCAAGAACGCCTGGGCCTTGATGGAATACTGAGCGTCAACTCATTGCTTCTCGCTTTGAGTGGATTGCTGTTCAAGCACCGGGACAGAAGTGAATTCTTGATTCCCCATTTGGTCAAGCCCAGCCATCATGTAGCGTTTGTTGAGAAGCACGGGAACGATCACCACGGCCGCGAGCACCACGAAAAGCGTGAGTGGCACCGTCCAAGGTGGGAGAAGTGCTGTGCGCTCCGTGGGAATCACAGTGATATCAGCAACGAGAACGCTGTTTGAAGCCCCCTCGTCTCCATCATTGGTGTTGTCCCATGCATCGATAACGAGGTAGAAATCCTGCCATTCAGCTCCGCCGAACAATGAATTGTACACCTCAGGGGCGTCCATTGAGATGGAGAAGGTTGCCTCTTGTGTGCGTTCATATTGATGGACATCCCGGTAGGTTTGCCACCCAATCGGATTGAAACTTCGCCATTCTGGAGGTATATCGCTGAGCAGGTCGTCCCCATCGTCTCCAAATGCATCCCAGTACCACCAGCCACCATGCATCATGCGGTAAACTTCCTCATAGGAATTGTATTGTGAGGTCGTCATGAGGTAAACATCGGCATTTGCTGGCGTCGTGGCGTTCTCGACCATCTCGTAGAGCGAAATACAGAACGTGGTCCGGTGGGTGCTTGAAAGGTTCAATCGGAGGACTCCTGCACTGTCGTTGCCGATTTCCATGACGGCGTATTGACCGTTGGTCAAGGGCTCCAAGGTTGGCAGTGGCCAGGTCGGATTGTACATCCAATTCTCCTCTGGATGGAGTTCTTGATTCCAATCGCCAGAATTTTCTGGATTCGAAGAATCGTCCTGTTTTTCATCTTCTTCGTAATATGGCTCGTCAAAGTAGTACATTCCACCCCCTGAAGCATGGGGAACAAGGGCAAGCCGTTGAGCACTTTTGTTCCAGTTGGGGGTGTCCACTTCACCTTCGCAAGCTGAAGCCGCCTGTGCTGATTGAACCACGTTGGCGTTTGGCGAGGCCAACGTTGCCAAAATGAGGAAAAAAACCACGACGGTTGTCATTCGCATGGGCTCACCTAACCAAAGAAGCCCCCGCCCGGTTATAGGACATTCCTCAACGACGGCGCAGCGGACGTACGTATCCGCTGTCGTCACTCCTCCGCTCTTCCTTTGACAGGATCTTGGGGGCTGGCGGAGGCATGTGGTGGTCCATGCCCAAAAGGCCGCCCTGCGATTCCACATGTTCAATGTCAGTGTACGTTTCCGCTGCCTCCTTGGCTTCTTCCTCGAGGTCAGAGGGTTCACGCATGACCAGCCATCCAAGGATAAGGGCGACGACGATGAGCGCCATGAAAGTGGCAAGTTCAGAGCCTGCGTCGGCAAGCCATGATCTCCACTCATCAGCACTGAAATCCGACAGTGAAGGAGGGCCCTCTGGCTCGGGGACGACTTCGATGTCTTCCACCAAGGTATCGCATTGACCCATGCCATCACAAATTTCCACAAGAACGCTATAGAATCCAGTGTTGTCCCACGTGTTGATGGTTCTGACAGAGGAGCCTGCGATGGGTGTGAGCCAGTCATCGGCGGGGTCGCCATTCTCGTCAAGATCGGTTTCGATATCAAAGTCCCAGCGAACGGTGTATTGCGTGAGGATGCGCTCATCCCGCTCTGTGATCGAGCCGTCATCCACGTCCAAATCTCTGTAAATCTCCATCTCCGAACCGGCTTCGGTGTCAAAGACATCAGCGTCAAAGGAAATGGAAGAACCTACAAAGATGTTCTCTGGGACGTAAATCTCTCGTGCTTCGGGTGGGTGGTCGACGATGACGGTGAACGTTTGACGAGAGACATCGCCTGTGCCGAATCCATCTCGAACGGTCAGCGAAACCGTGTAGGTTCCAGGGAGGGTGTAAGCGTGCCATGGTGTTGCTTCATGGACCAGTGGCGTAGCATCACCGAAGTCCCAAGTGTATTGAACCAACCCGTTCCAATCGGGTGATTCCACTTCAAATGGAATGTATTTCCCTTCAAATTGGCGGTCGCCGTCCCGGGTTCCTGATGAATCAAAGTAAAGCATACGTTGAGGGGCCGTAACGACCGCCCCCTCTTCGTTGAAGGTGTGCGACCAAGCATCGGGAACGGAGCCTTCAGGGAACGGGGTTGAGGTCGTGATGATTTCATCCCCGATGTAACCGTCCAGGATTCGCACTTGTATGATCGGAAGCGGGTTGGATATTCGCACGGTCATCGTGCGAGCAAAGCTCTGCTGCCCTTCTTTGTCGGTGACCACCAAGGAAACGGTGTGAACACCGGGCGTGGTGAAGGTGTGAGTGACCTGAGGACGGTCCCCAAAGGTTCCGTCAGAGAAGGTCCAATTCCAAACATCGATGTCCGTCGAATCTCCTACTGTACCGTCAGGGTCCATGCTGTCCAATCCATCAAAAACGTAGGCAGTATCAACCTCGCCGTCTTCTTCACGGAAATCGATTTCCCTCGAACCGGTGGCTGAAAGGGTACGCACATCAAAGGCAGCAACTGGCATTTGATTCAAAACGACAACGTTGAGAATGGCCGTTGCTTGACTCCCATCGTCATCGGTCACGGTGAGGGACACCGTCTTGTTTCCAGGCACATCCCAGGCAACGATCGGGTTTTCAGCACTGCTCGAGACGGTGGTGAAGTCATCGTTTCTTGTGGGCGCTCCGGTACCGATTCGAACACCGTCGGTGAAGGACCACGCATAGGTTAGAATTTCACCATCATCGTCGACAAAAACATCGGGGAGAACCAAACTTGTGTAGGTCATCGTGGTCAACGTTTCGGCAAAGACCTGAACCGGAATGCGGTTGTTGATGTGAACAAGAATGGTCTTCATTCCGACATTGATGCCGTCTGAAACGGTCAAGGTGAGGTTGAAGGTTTGACTCTCGCCATCGATTTCATCCCACTCATGTTGCTGAGCATAAACGCCGATTCCACCGCTTTGCGTTCCATCGCCCCAATTCCATTGGAAATCCAAATTGTCAATTGGGACGTTGTCGATGGTACGTCCAGCGGAAAACAGGATGCGCTGCCCGGTGAGCAGCGTGAGGTTGTCCTCAATCACGACGTTGTTCACGGTGATGATGGGGAGGGGTTCGGTATCGTCGCTGACGTTGATGGCGTGGATTTGGGTTTCCGACCATGTACCGCCTTGGTCTTGAACACGAAGGGTTGCGTTGTAGGAACCGACGGAGGTGTACGAGCGCAATGGCGACTTCAGATTGGAGGACTGATTATCGCCAAACATCCAAGCGTAGGCGGTGGGGGCGTCAAGGTAAGGCAGGCTGTTGTTGGTAAGTGAAAGCCCCCATGCGTCAAAGCCTGCGCCTTGGAATTGGATGTTTTCCCACGTTTGTACGTCGGTAAGCGAAACGCTTCCATTGGCCACGGGTTTCATGTTGCTCAGCATTTGAGGCGATGTCTGAAGGGTGTCAACCACATCCCCGAGCATGTCCATCATGACCATCTCAAAGGAGTATTGATCGCCAAGTGGAGCGGTGAAGTAGACTTGATTGTCGATGGGGACGCCACCGCCAGCAGCGACACGGTCAGTGATGGTGTCGACCAATTGTCCGCTGCTGTCCCTGACGTTCACTTCAACATCGAGGTCCTCAAAGAAGGCATTGGAAAGCACGCCGTAGTTGATTTGAACCGTGTCTTCCATGCCGTCTCCGTCTCGGTCCGAACGCACGGTGTTGTTCAGCGAAAGAGTGGCGGGCGAGGTGATGCGAGCGGCCTCAATGTCAACGGTACCTTCTGGATACGATGGTCCGCACGACGTGTAATCACAATCAGCAACGGTTGAGGCGTACCATGTGATGACCCAAACCTCGTCGGTGAGGTTGCCAAAGCCGGGCACCAATCCAGTGGCAACATTGTTGACGAAATTAAGGTCGGTGACACTCCAGAGTCCGTCAGAAATCGCCTTGGTGACAATCACGCCGTCAAATTGACTCTGGTCGGCGGTTAGGCGGAGGGTCAACGGAGCAGGAGATGCACCGCCTGGCGTGAATTGGAAGGAGCGAATCCCCCAGCCTTCGAGGAGGTTTCCAGTTGATGACCACGGTGTGGACCAGTCACTGTTGATCTCAGTGGGTTGAGCCCGGCAGAAAGCCCCACCCGAGCAAGCAACATTGAGGTCCAAGTTCGGATAGCCGTAGATACCCTGGTCCGAATCAAGGGTGGCGGCGATGCTGAAATTCGCAAAAATTTCACCCATCGTTCGCCCCAAGAGCCCGACTTGACCCGCTTGAGGAGAGAGGGCGAGGTTCTCTACACCTCGTCCTCCAGTGGCAGAATCCTGCACAAGTTGACGAACGGCTGGTCCGCCGCCCAAGTGCTCGGCGAGGTACATGGTGAACATGTATCCTGCGCCGTAATCAGCGATGCGCTGGTTCCACCAACGGACGGATTGTTCAGGGGCTGCCGTCCATGCATTGACGTGGCCGGTCAAGGTTGAATCGGCCCCGAAGCAGAGGTAAATGGCCACATCGGCGTTGCCTTCATCGATCCACAAATTCTCGTACGGGTCAAGCGCATTGTGCAAAAGATGCTCGAGTTCGTGGGCGAGGATGGACCGACCCCACGAGAGGGTGATGTCCGCATAGTCAACGAACACCGCTTCCCGAGAAGATGAGAAAGACGGTGCGAAATAACCGCCCGTGTTGTAGGCGCCGTCGATGTCGTAGATGACGATTTGAACCTGGCAGTTGTTGTCAACATCGGGAGGAGCGAGTCCTCGACCGTCTTGGTAGTCCTTTCCATAGTACGTGGTCATGGTTGGATAAATGGTGGAATCCCACGTGCTGGCAAGGTTGTTGAGCACGGTGGAGGAGAGGGTTCGTCCACTTTGGACAAGGAAAGCCACGGAGTTGGTGGTTTTCGCGACATAAACACCGATGGAGCCACCGGAGATGGGGACGGTGAGCGTATCTCCGACCGTGTGGGGCGTGCATGCCCGAGCGCTCGAGCGGGCCATGGAGGGTTGAATCACCATGTCATCAACGCCCGGACGGCCTTCATCAATCCAGGCTTGGCGCATGAATTGTGTAGCGGAGACGACGGGTTCATCTTCGTGAATAAACAAATACTCACTTCCGCTACTGGGGTCGAAATCTTCGAGATCACCGATGATGATACCCCCGGCATTGTAGGCCGCCGATGAAGGTGATTCGTCCTGCTCGTCAGCGGCAACGCTCAGCAGGAGCGGAGCGGTGCTGGAGAACAGCATCAGCAAGACGAAGGCAAAGGCGGGAGTGGAGCGTCGTTCCGACATGTCAAACACCAAGGAGAATCGTCATACGGATTCCCATTTTACCGAGACGAAAGGAGGTATTTAAGAGTCCGTGGTGGAGGCATCGTCATGCATCACCCAATGGAAGCCCCCAATACCGGCCGCATACGAGCCTTGGTGGCCGTCAGTGTGCTGTTTTCCTTGATGACGCTTCCCTTCACAGGAGCGGTCGGAACCGTAGACTACGACGATGCGGACCCGTGTGACCAAATCAGCCATCTTCAGTTCGATGGCCCCTCGGCCAATGCTTCGGTTCAATGGCAGGTTGACCTTGGCCCACGTTTGCCAGGCTCCAACGTGTCGGCAACCTTCCGTGATGGCATCACCTCCGACCTTCAAGCCCTTGGCTACGAGGTCACCACCCAGACGCATCAGCGCTACAACATGACGTTGACCAACCTCTTCGCTCGTTGGTCTCCAAACGCCAGCAGTAACGGACAACTGGTCTTGTCCGCTCACTACGACTCGAGGAACATTGCTGACCAAGACATGAATGAATCAAATCAGTCGCTTCCGGTCCCGGGAGCCAACGATGCGGCCAGTGGCGTCGCCGTCCTCATGGAACTGGCGAAATACATCCCAGAAATGAACCTTAACCACGACGTTGTTCTGTTTTTTAACGACGCAGAAGATCAAGAACAACGCTACACCTTGGGTGCTGAGGCTTGGGCGGAAAACTTGACCGACGAGGAAATCAACTCAACGCATGCCTTTGTGTTGTTGGACATGATTGGCGATGCTGATTTACAACTTCACAACATTGCGCCTGGCAACGAAACGCTCAAATCGCGAGTGGTAGAACTCGGTGGCCACCTCGGGATGGTGAACGGGACGATGGACTGTGACGGTTTACCCGGCAGCGACATCATCCAATATGACACGATCGTTGGTGTTCTGGATGACCATGTCCATGCCCACAAACTGGGAATTCCCGCCATCGATTTGATGGACACCAGCTACGGCGAGCCAAAACCCCTCACCTTTGGAAGCTACTGGCACACCATGGAAGACACCCCCGATAAGGTCAGTGCGGAATCACTCGCCCATGTCGGTCGCTTGGTTGAATTGGGTCTCCGAACCAATGCTTTCGTCTCGATTGGGCCACCTGAGAATCAAAGCCTCGGCGAGGCAGCCAACACCACCACCGTTGAACCTGTGGACGAACCGCAACAGCAGGAAAGTCGAACGCTCTTCGTCATTGCAACCATTGGGCTTGTTTCCATTGTTGGCTTGTTGGTGATGGTTGAATTGAAAGGAAAACACTGATTTGAGCGCGCGGTGGTTCATCAAAGAGGTATTATCCGCGCACGCCTTCGCCGGACATAGGGGGGGAGACGATGGAGGACGACCGTGAGCAGCGCATGGAGGCCCTCCGTGCTCGCGTTCAAGCGAAGAAAGAAGCCGCCCTTAGCGGTGGAATCATCGAGGAAGAATTGGTGGTCAGTTCAACAGAACTCACCACGGAATTGAGCACCGAAGAACAGAACGAAGCCGATGATTGGTACGCTCTTTGGGACAAGGATGCAGACCGCTGGCGCAACCTTGCTGCAGCGTTCATTTTCATCGGAAGCATTCTGGGTATGCTGAGCGGCGCCATGATCCTCCAAGGAAACCCGACTGAGCTACTCAACACCTCGTTTTTTGCTGAAAGTGAAGCCGTCGACATATCGGGCACAGCCCTCGAGGATGTCGAAGGCAATGGAGTAGAGGATGTCCTCGTCGAACTTCTTGATGCGACTTCCCGAGCCTTATTGCAAAACACCACAACCGACAGTTTCGGATATTTTGCGATGGAAAACGTTCAGCAAGACCTTCACATCATCGTCTTTTCCAAGGACGGATACACCACGGTTGAACGGACCTTTGTCCCTGACAACGTTGGACTTGACCCCGTGACGATGAAACCTGGAAACGGCACGAGGGAAGAAAGCGACGATCAATCAATCTCAGGGTGGACCCTTGACAACGCCGTTGGGCTTTCCACCGCCATTGGCTTGCTCACCATGATCACGGCCCTTCTCGGCATCCAATCCGCCGTTGAGATACGAAGAGGCAAACACTACCGACGAAGCCAATACCTCGCCGCTGGTGCCCTGTTCAGTCGTGGACTGATCATTGTCGGGCCGACGTTGATTTTGTTTGGGATGATTGTCAATTTGTTCGCCAAGGAAGATTTTGAAGACGAACGTGAGGACTGAGCATGTACTTGATTTCGGTCGAGGGAGGGGACGGTTCCGGCAAAGGAGAAGCCGCCCGAATCCTTGGGGAACTGCTCAGTGAATTTCCCTTTCCTGAAGTCGTGATGACCCATGAACCGCGTCGCCACAGTGAACTTGGAAAGTTGGCCTTGCAATCGGTCAAACTTGGCAACAAAACCCCCCTTGAGGAAGCCGGCCTCTTTGCTGCTGATCGTTTGGACCATTCCCACACCTTCATCCGACCACGACTCGCTCGTGGCTCAGTGGTCATCTCCGACCGCAACATTCACTCTTCGCTCATTTACCAAGGCGTTGTGGGCGACCTCGGCCTCAAGAAAGTAGCCGGCATGAACGCCGCTGCGATGATTCCAGACCTCGTGTTTTGGATTGATTGCGACCCAGAGAAGGCCATGAAGCGCATCAAGTCAGGAACCCTCAGAATGACGAGTCAGAAACAGGAATACTTCGAAACCCAAGAAATCCAAACCACCATTCGTCAAGGATTCCACGATTTGTTCGGTCAACAAGGACGCGTCCCCGCTCCCTTCAACCAATGCTACGTTGTCGGGCCCATCATGAACGAAGGAGGACTTGACGACCTCAAGACGCAACTGCGGAAGGAACTCCGTCGTTTTTTCAACAAAAAGCCGCTCCCGCTAAACGTCGACCGGGATGAAGTTGACCGCTCCTTGCTGAATGCCTTGGTTCACGATGTCAAAAAACAGCGCCGGTTGCCCGGTGCGCCACAGGAGCGCACATCCATCCATGTTGGATGGTTGGGAGGAAAATCTCCTGCCCATTGGATGCAAGAAGCCGAAGACAACTGGCCGTTGGAATCCGCTCAAGAAAACGATGTGCCCGCCACGCCATTCGCGCATTCATGCTGGTCAATTCTCGGCACCCTTTCCTTGATGGTGGGGTCCAGTGAAGTTCCTCGCTTGCATGCGGCATTGGGCCCTGTTCGGATGGTGACCCAACGCCACACTCAGCGCCTCATCAAATGGCTCCTGATCGAACATTGGGTTCACAAGCAACAAAATCACACGCCGTTCAGCGATGCTCAACTCTTCAAATTGCGAGACGAGCGACTTGGCTTTGCCCGGCTGACGCTCGCCATGTGGCCGCTGCGGAGCGCTCTTGCCAGCTGGAGAAGGGCGAACCCTGAAAAAAATTGGAGTCTGGCGCTGGAGGATATCTTTTCGGTTGAGGAAGGCAAGAACCTCGCCAACGTCTTGCAACAGGCCGTTCACGACATTCATCAGCGGCTTCAGATCCTAACCAGCGGCCACGAAGGCTGCCCCTTACCAACGACGGCCGAGGAGTTGGCCGTGTGGTGGTCCATGCAACCCCCATCTCATTCCGATTCTTGAACGGCTTTCTCGGCAAGCGTGAAACGAGCATCTCCCGGAAGGAGAACCTGCCCAGCCCCCAGGAAGGCTTCGGCACGGGCGGAAAACATTGAGCAAAGAAGGATACCAAGGCCAAATCCGAAGGGTATGCCCGTCAACACTCGCTTGAAATTGGTCGATTCATAGGAGGTCAGCAATTGCAGGAAACCATCGAAAATGAGCGGTAAACAAAGCACCATGCCACATCCAAGCCAAAGAAGTGTGCGGCGGTTCTTGGCATAGACATCATGGAGCATCTTCTCGGGAAGCAGCGACAAGCAAGTGTCCCGCACCGTCCATCGGTTCCAACCTCGACGGGAGAACACCACACCACCGATGAAGAGTCCACAAAAGATCCCAACATCACGGGTGCATACGGGAAGTTGGTTGTTGTTTACTTCCCAAGAACGTTCCGACTTTTGGTGGCAATTGACATCCCCAAAGCCATAGATAATGGCCGCATAGAAATTGACCTCGGACCAGGCGAAGGCGGGGCAACACCGACCATCCTCAACGTTGGTGGATGTCGGTTGGTTTCCATGGGAACCAAAACCATCCTCGCTGTAATAGTCAATGGCATTGGCCCGACCTTGAAGTGGTCCAACGGTTCCCGAATCCAACGTCATGGGAGCCAAAAAGAAGGACAGGAGCAGAAAACCACCAACACCCAGCACCCACTTGCCAATCTTTGCCTCACGGAGGCGATCGGGTAGGCCATTGCGCTCCATAATTAGAGACTCAGCAGGAATCATTTGATTGTTTTCTTCTAAACCAAGCCTTCAATTCCCTTCGGCTACAAGCACCACCATGGCCGGGGAGGAGCGACCTCGAATCGGCTTGATGACCGGGCTGCAAGCAGGAGGCTTCATCGGTCTGTTTCTTGGCTTCTCTCTCGCCGTTGTCTCGGCCCTTACGGAACCCGAAGCCCTTGGACGGCTCGTCCGCCTGATGTGTTTAACACCGGTCATTTGTGCCGTTCTCTTGGGTCCATTCCTCGGGTTTCGTCGCGCACCTGTGGTTTCAAACATCGACCCCATCCACGAGGTACGGGCTCGGCTCGAACCGTTCAACGAAGGCCAAGGGAAATGGCGCGTGCTCAGCCATGTCCGAAGCGATGGGCGTGCAGTACGCATTGACCTCCACAACTCAACCCAGCCGTTGACCATCGTCGCCTCAACCCTTGAATTGGCAGAAGATTACCCCGTTCGGTACATTGTCGGACGAGGTGAAGGACGAAGTCGAGAACCTGAATTGCGGGGGAAAGTCTTGGCCTACATTGAGGAACACGTCATGCTCAACCGACGCCGAAGAACAGCTTCTTCGGTTGAGGTGCTGCCCCCCTCGGTGATTGAGCACATGGAAGCGACGCATCGCATGCATCGGCGTTTGTTCTACTTGCTTCCCATCATTCTGTTCTTTGCGTGGCTGGAGATGCGCTAAGGCCAACGCAACAGGCTATGAGGGAGAGGGGTTTCCCGCCACCATGGCCAACGACATCGGGCGAGCCATGGCCCGACTCAAGCACCGGGACATTCGGACGCGACGCCGCGCCGTGCGCACCCTGTTTGAACACGATGATGCCGCGGTTTTGGAAGCCTTCCGGCCCTTGCTCGATGACCAGGATTCATGGTTCATTTCCAAGGCCCTCGATGCTTACAGGATGTGGGGCGTGACCGCTGGCAGTGAAGCCATCTCTGTCCTGCTACGCCATTCCAACTTGGACGTTCGCAGAGCCGGAGCGAACCTCCTCACACCCCTGGGAGAGGATGGAAAAGAACTGGCCATTGAAGCCTTGAATGACGAAGATGGAGTTGTCCAACGAAAAGCAGCAAAGGCACTGCTTCGATTTGATGAAGCAACCGCTGCAGAACGGTTGGTTCGGCATCCCAACGATGCCGTGCGCATCACGGGAATGAACCATTCAGCTCTACCAGAAGAAGCACTTCGTTCGGGCCTTGAAGACAGGAACGATGGTGTTCGTCAAGCCGCCCTCGATAGCGTCTTCAAGCGAGAGATTCAGGTCAGCATGGATGCCTTGATGCCGTTTTTAGACGCCGGGTTACAAACCGTGAACATCCTCATCTGGGTCGCCAAGCATGAGCCAAATCACCTCGGAGAACTCACGGCTCGAATCAAACCCAAGGACATGAAGGCACTCAGCGACCACCTCCGAAGCGAAGTTCAAGCCAGCGATGAACCCTTGATGCAACACCTCATCGAAGGTGGCCTCCTTGAACCGGTGGCTCGATGGGTCATCTCGCAAGGAGCCTCCGAGGATGACTTGCGATGGGAACTCATCAACGATGAACGCCTGCATGTTATCGAGCGAAGCAAATTGCTTGAACGGTTAATTGGGCGTGCTCATGAACCCAGCGTGATTGAGCGAACCCAAGCCTTGCTCTCTACAACCGGTGATGAACTTCTCAAAGTGGCGTGCGAGAACCTATCAACCGCCGCATCCGAACTCAACCCATGAGCCAGTCAACCTCGGGAATGTGCTTTTTCGCGGACGCCACCGATGGGGCCAATCATCACCTCCATGCCGGCCTCCATCTCGAGGGGCCTTTCACCTCGCTGCAAGTGGTCTTCCGATTTCCTCGTTGGGTTCCTGGGTCCTATTTCCTGCGTGAACCAATTCAACACATGTTCAATTTCTCCGCCACCGACAACCAAGGAAACGATCTCAAGTGGAAACGCGTCGGCGTGGACGGTGTTTCGGTTCGGCTGAAAAGTGATTCAACCTCGCTCACGATCAACTACACCCTGTTGGCCAAAGAATTGAGTGTGCGCTCGAACCATCTCGACACGACCCACCTTCATCTCATGCCCCCGTTCACATGGTTTTGGCCAGAACGTGGCGTGGAGATGGAACGTCTGGAGTTGGATCACAGCGTTGAATTGACGGCTCCATCCACCTGGACACCGGCCACGCAACTTCAGCTCGATGAGAGCATGGAACATGGACAAAACGCCAAACGTTGGCTGTTCTCAACCACGGGAAGAGACATGTTGCTCGACAGCATCATGGAAGTCAACCCCAATCCTGCCTTCACGCACGACATCGACGGTCGAGTTCATCACTTCAAGTGGTGGGACAGCGGCGGACACCAGCCAAACGGGAAGCGCCTCGAGACCTTTGTGGATGACATGGTGCGCATCGCCAAAGAGCATCATGCACTCTTTGGGGTGCCAGATTGGCCCGATTACACCACAGTCTTGCACCTGACCGACACGGGAAGAGGTGGCTTGGAACACATGAATTCACAAACCTCAATGATGCCGAGGTCATGCCTTTTCCCTGACCATCCCGATGAGTATCGAGACCTTGTTAGCTTGTTTTCCCATGAGTACCTGCACCAGTGGAACGTCAAACGCCTGCGACCCAAGTGTTTCCTGGATTACGATTTGCAATCGGAGACCCACACCGATTTGCTCTGGTGGTTTGAGGGCGCCACATCGTGGTTGGGTGACATGATTTGCGTTCGTTCAGGTGCATGGACTGAAGAAGATTGGAGGCTTGATTTTGAGCGCAAGATGAAACGGCACACCGCCAACAATGGCATGCTTCGAGAATCCCTTGCTGAATCCAGCCACGATGCATGGATTCACCTCTATAGAAGTGGGCCCTACACGCGAGAGAGCCAAATCTCATACTACCTTGAGGGGGAATTGGCCCTGCTTTGTCTCGACACCGAAATGCGTCGACGGAACAACGACACCTTCGGGGCTTGCGACTTGATGGCTGAATTGGTGCGTCGCTACGCCATTTCTTCGGACGAAGCTGAAGAACTCGGTGTGGATTACAACGACATTCGCACGACCCTCAAATCATGCCCGGGTGGGTCGTCCATGGGACCCTACCTCGACCGATTGGTTCAGCATCGAAACCACCCCAATGTCCAACGCGCCCTGTCGTCGTTCCGATTGAAATTGGTGCCTCACGCCTCGGACAAGGAAGGCAAGGGATGGCTCGGTGTGAACCTAAGGGAATCCAAAGGACGGGTGATCATCACCACGTACCAAGCCGGCTCACCCCTTCGAACCATAACCCAGGTGGGCGATGAATTGGTTTCCGTTGACGGTGTGCGCCTCAAATCCGTTGCTCACTTGAAGAAACTCATTGGAGGCCGTGCCGGCGATGAAGTCAAACTGGACATCACGCACGAAGGCATCCTCACCACCGTCACCCTCTCACTTCCCGAATCACCGCAGCATGGCGTGACCTTGAAAGGAAAAGGGAACCAACGCTGGAAAGCGTGGATCAAGACTCGTCAGGAGAAGTGAACGAAGGCAGCACTGCCAACCTCTCAAGCGGGAAAAAAATTGGGGGTGTTTCCACTGGCAGCATGTGCCGACTCGTTTTGGGGGGGAACACCGCTTGGGAGAGCGCCATGTCAATGACCTCAACTTTGGTCAGTTCATCCAAGCCACATCCCGGCCAAACCCCCAATTTAATTGAGTCGTCAGCGAGGTAGTCCACGCAGATGGCTGGAACGCGTTTAAGTTGGAGCAAATGGGCAATGGAATGCCGATGATGTCCATCCAAGATGGCACCTGTATGCTTGTCCACGATGAGCGGTTTGGTGTATCCACCCCAACGCTTGGTCATTTCGAGGAGCTTATCCCTGTTTCTTGGTTTGATTTCTTCATGAGCCTTCAACCACTCGAGAGGCACGAGTTCGACATCGTCATCTCCCCAAGACATTGACACCTCCTGCCCCGCTCGTCACATAATGCTTTTTCACGGCCAGCCCACGACACAGGCAAGAGGGGCCCGAATGTCATCAACCAAAACCCTCCTTGAAGGCCTTGAGGCCGACCTTCCTGGTGCGCCATGCCCTCCTGCCCTTCTCCGCTGGCTCGCTTCCCTTCCAGATGACCTGCTCGCTGTGCTCCAAACGCTTGCTGAAGATGGGGCAGGGACGTGGTTGGTGGGCGGATGCGTGCGCGATGCGTGGCTTGGCCAGCCTTCGGTGGACATCGACCTCTGCACAACCTGTACGCCAGAACGAATGCTGGTGTTGTTTGGTGACCAAGCCATCGCCACCGGACTTGAGTTTGGTACCATCACCATCAAAGGAGTCGGGCGACATTACGAGGTCACCACCCTCCGAACCGAATCGCTCTATCGGGACGGTCGAAGGCCCGAGGAGGTGACGTGGGGGTCCTCGTTAAGCGAAGACCTGAGTCGCCGAGATTTCACCTTCAACAGCATGGCCGTTGACGTCGCTCGGCAAATTTTGTACGACCCTTACGATGGGACATCCGATCTGCAACAACGCTCCATTCGCGCCGTTGGCGATGCCAACCTCCGATGCCAGGAGGATGCTTTGCGTATCCTTCGTGCTTACCGGTTCATGCGCCGCGACGAAGGTCCTCTATGGCACATTGACCATGCATTAGCGACGGCTCTTTCTCAGCACAGCACCCGTTTGCGGATGGTGGCCATTGAGCGTCGTTGGATGGAATTGGAAAAGATACTGACTGGACAACGCCCCGGTGAAGTCCTTGAAAAAATGCAAACCGACGGTGTTCTTCGCCACGTGCTGGAGGAATTCGCCGTCCTAAATCCCCACCTCTTTACGGTCTTGGACGATGCAGAACTCAACCAGCTCTCGCTGGCTCAACGGCTTGCCTTGCTGATGATTGAATACCCCACCAAAGAAGCCATGAAGCAAATGGATGCCCTCCGCACCTCAAAAGCACTCCAACGCACCATAGCCAGTTTCCACGAGCAATTGGGCCACCTGCCGGCGCCACGAAAACCCCAACTTCGGGTGTTCAACCACGTGCTTGGAAACGGTGCTAAAGCTCATCTCTCGATTCTTCGGTCGTGTTGCAACGCTGCCATCAATGTCCATACCGGACTTCCCCTTCTCGCCGAAACCCTTGATGAGATCATGGCCTCCTGGACCGAACTTCGCGGAAGCCCTGCACCGGTTCCTTGCCTCGTTGATGGGCATTGGATCATGGCCCGAACAGGAACCGTCGAAGGAAGGCGCTTGGGTCGACTCAAGCAATGGCTTCACCGAATTCAAATCGAAGAGGAAATCACTGACCAAAACGGAATGGAAACCGCACTTAGTCGATTGCCCTTCAAACACGGTTCACCCGAAGATTGGCCCACCGTCTCGTTTCCCTAAAGTGGCGGCATCAATTTGATGTGGCGGTAGGTCTTGGGCGCATCATGGCCACCATCGATTTACCCGAAAAGGAAGCGTTCAATCAGCAAGTTGTAGCCATTGAACGACGCATTGAGGGCATCACACGAAGCAACAACATGGCGGGCTTGCTCAATAACAACTTCAAGAAATGGCTTTCAAGTTCGTCAATGTCGCCACTCAAGCTGACCGAAGAACTTGACACCAACAATGACGGCATCATTTCGGGGGATGAATTCGCATCATTGCTCGGAAAAATGACCGGTGAACGCCCGCCTGAATGGGTGGTTGAACTGGTCTTCTCCTTCGTGAATGCCGACGTCAAAACGGGCATTCCACTGAACGATTGGATGGCTTTCCTCGCCGCCAGTGGCCTTGATATCCCTGACGAATTGTTCAAGGAAAAAATAGAGGTCACCGGTTCAATCGGTATTTTGGAAGAGCAAATCACCGCCGGCGATGAGATTTCGGTTACGGTTTCCTTCAATGTCGATGTTGTGGCCTACGAGTTCTCCATCATCGAAGTGAATTCGGGAGGAGCCTTGCTCGACCTAATAACGCCAAATGCAGACATGGACCGTCCTGATTTTGACGAATTTCAAATTGAATTGAGCACTCCCGGCGACTACCGCGCTGAACTCCGCCACCTTGGCCTTCGTTTGGACGAGCACCGAATCGTCGTTCATCCGCGTGTTGAAGCGGTCAAAGAAGACCCAGTGGTTGAAGAATCAACCCCCGCTGAAGAGCATCCTCACGAGGAGGTTCACGGTACAGAGGAAGGCTTTGGGGCATTTGTCACCCAAATTGAAAACGTCAAGTTGCGAAGCGAAGCACAAGCCCTCATCGCCGATTCACCAGCCTTCGTTGTTGAATGCACCATTCAATCCGTTTCCAAAACCCTGCTGGGCATGGGTCTCTATCGAAACGGCTTCACGGCTCACTGTGTTTCCGATGATGGAATCACGATGCGAGTGATGCTCAAACCTTGTGAAGTACCTCCTCAGGCAGGAGAACGTTTTGACAGCACCGTTTCCTTGCACGATTGGGACGTGGCCTTGAAGCAATTGATTTGCTTGGAAGCGTGATCACTTCAACGCTCGAGCGATCACGATGCGCTGGACCTCTTGGGTGCCTTCGTAAATTTGCGTGATCTTTGCATCGCGGAAGAATCGCTCAACGGGGAACTCCTTGGTGTAGCCGTAGCCGCCGAGCACCTGGATGGCACGCTCTGAGACCCACATGGCGGTGTCGCCAGCGAAAAGTTTCGCCATGCTGGCTTCTTTTGAGTGGCGCGGACCGTCAGCGTGGTAGTGCTGCTCCTTGGTCCAAGCTGCTTTGTAGACCAGGAGGCGGGCTGCCTCAATTTGTGTTGCCATGTCGGCAAGGTAAGCCATGATCATTTGGTGGTAAGCAATGGGTTTACCGAAGGCTTCTCGTTCATGGGCGTATTGGAGAGCCGATTCGTAGGCGCCCTGAGCGATACCAAGAGCCTGAGCAGCGATGCCAATGCGGCTGTTGTCGAGGGCATTCATGGCGATTGGGAAACCGTTGCCGACCCCTTTGATGACATTCTCCACTGGGACTTTGCAATCGTTGAGGACCAAAGTGCACGTATCGGATGAGCGGATGCCGAGTTTGTCTTCCTTTTTGCCGACCGAATAACCCTCGTAATCGGCGTCAACGATGAACGCCGTTGTCCCACCGTGCTTTTTTGTGCCGTAATCGGGATGGTCAACGTCCTTTGCAAACAGGACGAGAAGTTTGGCCTGAGCGCCGTTGGTGACCCACATTTTTTCTCCATTGAGGATGTAGTGGGTTCCGTCTTCGGAAAGTTTCGCCTTGCATGACATGGCAGCCGCATCGGTTCCTGCCCCAGCTTCTGAAAGTGAGTATGCCCCTACTTCACCAGCTGCGAGGCGGGGGAGGAAGGTTTCCTTTTGATGTTCATCACCGTGAAGGGCGATGGTCATGGAGCAAAGTCCGACGTGAACACAGAACATCACGGCGAACGATGGATCTACACGAGCCAATTCCTCAATGATGATGGCTTCCGATACATCATCAATGGGTGAGCCGCCATATGCTTCAGGAATGGTGATGCCATGCAAGCCATATTCGAGGAAGGCCTCCCACTCATCGGAGGGAGGGATTTGGTTCTGGTCTCGGTGTTCGACCGTCGGCGCAAGCACCGTTTCAGCAAAGTCTCTTACCAGTTCACGAATCATCTGTTGTTCGTCAGTTTCGCCGAAATTCATGCCCTCACCAGTCCCTCCAACAGGGGGTGTTTCTTAACCCGTTTGTTTGATTCAGAATACAAATTTACCCTCAGTCTTCATATACCACCTGTGGAAGCCGCGATACAGGCGACGAACATGGATGACGATATCATCGAATTTGTGATTGCTCAAGACAGAAAATATTCAATGGACCATCTCTGGTTTCAACAGAAAGACCAGAAACTGATGATTGGTGTGAGTGAATTTCTTCGGGTTGAAATCGGCGATGTACTCCGCGTCATCCTCCCCCAAGCAGAAACCGAAGTGGATGAGGGTGGAAGCCTCTTTTCATTGTGGACAGCCGATGAAAAGGTCTCGCTCACCTCCCCATTCTCTGGACTTATTTCAGACGTGAACGGTGAAGTGGAAATCAACCCCGACCTCGTCAACGATTCTGCCTACAACGACGGCTGGATCATCCTTCTCGAGCCACACGAACTCCAGTTGAATCCCGACGACAAGCAACTGCTTGAGAACCTCATGGAACACCATGAGTACGTTGAGTACCTCGCCGAGTTGTGAGCCGTTATCAAAAAGGAACGGTTCATCCTCAAGGATGATTAACTCACACACGGACCCATCCTCATGACTGACGCCATGAAGGAGCTCCGGTCAAGCCTCCAAGCCGCCCCGGTCATTTGGAAAGGCGATTACCCTTACTTCATTCACCCCATCACCGATGGCGTTCCTCGAATGGACCCCAAAGTACTCAACGCGATCACAAAACTCGTTGTGGACCGGGTGGACTGGAGCAAGGTTGACATGATTCTTGGCATTGAAGCCATGGGGCTTCCGCTCACGGCTCCGCTGAGCATGGCAACCGGCCTTCCACTCATCATCGCTCGAAAACGCTCCTATGGACTTGAGGGTGAAGTGGAAATTGACCAATCCACCGGCTATTCCAAGGGGGCCATGTACCTCAACGACCTCAAAAAAGGTGAACGCATTGCGATCTTGGACGATGTGCTGTCAACGGGAGGAACCCTCGAGGCCGTGATTGAAGGCGTCCGACGTACTGGTGCCGAGGTTACGGACGTCATTGCGGTGGTTGAGAAAGGCGGTGGAATGAAGCGGTTGCAAGGGAATTACCCCGAGATACATATCCAATCTTTGGTTCGTTTGGAAATGGACGGTGCCAAGGTTGTCCTCCTTGACGACGATTAATCCCTTCTTTGATGGGTGCCTTCATGAGGGAGGGGCGCCGCCGACGGTTTGAGGGGAAGCATGGACCTTGACCGCCACGACTTCGAGTTGGACGAGTTGATGGAGCGGATTCGCGCCAACGACAACCGACTGATTGCGCTCCAGGTTCCTGAAGGCCTGAAGATGCAAGCCCTTGAGATGATGGATACCATCGAGACCGAAACGAGCGCTCAAGTGGTCCTCGCTGCCGACCCTTGCTACGGTGCTTGCGATTTAGTCCATGATAAAATGCAACTGATGGGCGTGGAATTGGTGGCTCACATGGGCCACTCTCAAATGAACATCGATTCTGGAATGCCAACGCAATTCATCAACGTAACCTACGACGGCGACCCCGAACTCAACACCGTTCTTCCCTGGTTGGAACAACATCGAAACATGGCCCAGCAGCGGCTTGCTCAGCAAGAGCAAAACGACGAGTTGAGCGAAGAAGAAGCCCAAGAACGCTTCATGGACGCCGTCGGCCGAATGGCGCCGCTCACCAATACAAAACTTGGGCTTGTAGGCTCCATTCAACACCTCCACCTCCTTCCCGAATTTCACGACCGTTTGGAAAAGGCCGGGTTTGACGTGACCATCCCCATCGGTGGCGCACGGCTCTCGTTCCCAGGCCAAGTCCTCGGCTGCAACTATTCCGGCGACGACCCGTCGATTGGCCATTACCTCTTCCTTGGCAGTGGAGATTTCCACCCCATTGGCTTGGTGCTCCACACGGGAAAACCACTGGCCATGCTTGACCCGTACACCGGCGATGCTGAGGAAATGTCGTTGCAACGCATTGAGCGCATTCTGCGGCAACGGTTTGGCCTCATCATGAGTGTCCAAGATGCCAACTCCTTCGGCATCCTCATCGGAGAAAAACCCGGGCAGATGCGACGCACGTTGGCGCTACGGATGAAGCGAATGTTGGCCAAACACGGCAAGAAAGGCTACCTTTTGGCGCTTGAACATGTTGGACCCGAACTCATCGATTTCTATCCCGTGGACGCCTTTGTCAACACGGCTTGCCCTCGCATCGCCATCGATGATGCTGTCAAGTACCGCAAACCGCTCATCACGCCCTTTGAACTTGAAGTTGCACTCGGCGAAAAGAAGTGGGAAACAGGCTACCAATTCGACGAAATTCCTTGAACCGGCGCGAATGGGTTTGACAAAAGCCGTTTCGTCTTCGCTTCAGAGACCACATCTTTTAGAACGGTTGACATCAGCATTCCCTTGATATGGTGGACTATCTTGACCGCATCGGCGCTGGGCTCATCATAGCCCACCCTGAGATGTTGGATTTTGATTACGTGCCCGAGGCGTTGGTCGGCCGAGAAGACATTCAACGAGAATTGGCTTCGAAATTTTCCAATGTCGCCTCTCCCGAAGGTGCCGCTCGTGCGGTCATCACTGGGCCAGTGGGCAGTGGGAAAACGGTGTTGGCCAAGACCTTCTGCAGGGACCTTCAGCGGCATCTTGCGGGAAAACGGGAGCTCAAAGTCGCTCACATCAACTGCCGCAATGCCTCGACGAGCATGCGGGTGGCTCAACGCATCCTTCACCAATTTGACCCAGGCCACCCCGACCGAGGGCTCTCCCTCGGAGAAATGCTCCTCAGTCTTCGCAAGATGCTACGAAGAACATCCACGCACCTCATCGTGGTGCTTGACGAAGTGGACCATATGTTGCGCCGTTCAGGCGATGAATTGCTCTACCAATTGCTACGAATTGACGAGGACCAAGACGGAACAGGGACGCTTTCACTGATGCTGATCAGCCAAGAACAAGTGCTTGATGTCCTCGAAACTGCAGTGATCTCAAAGTTTGGTCAATCCAATCACCTTCGCATTCCCTCCTACACGGTGGATGGATTGGAAGGCATTGTTCGTCAACGAGCAGAACTGGCTTTGATTCCCGGAACATGGACCGACGCCACCCTTCGGTTGCTGGCCGAACGGGCGGCGAGCAGCGGGGATGCGCGTCGGGTAATTGAATACCTGAGCGCTGCCGCTGAGCGCTGTGAATTCCGGCAGGACGGGCACAACGAACGAGCCATCACCATCGAAGACATCCATGCCATGAGCGACAACGTAGCGCTTGACACGAGCACTCGCCTTGAGGTCGTGGACGACCTTCCGCCGCAGGGCATGCTGGTGTTGCTGGCCATGTGCCGACGGTTGCGCTCCGAGGAAACGATGACCATGGGCGATGTGGAACGCTTGTATGCGGTTGTTTGTGAAGAATACGAGCAGAAGCCGAAGAGCCACACCACCTTGTGGAAGTACGCCAAACAAATCGAACGTGAGGGCATCATCGCCACCCGGGTTGCAACCGTGCCCGGAGGGCGTGGGCGAACCACTCATCTGAGCATGCCTCACTTCCTTCCAGCCGACATCGCAAACCGACTCGAATTGTTGCTCCCGAAGCGACTCCGCTGAACTTGGCTTCGATGATGCAGACGATGGGGCTAAATACGGGTCTTCGGTCGGAGAAATCCCGAGAGGTGCTCCTATGGCAGGAAATGATGCTGAATTCGTCGCTGTGGTCAATGATACCGATTCCAAAAACGGCGGCAAGTCGTACGCCCTGAAGATTAGCGGCAACAACCACGCTCAGATGCTTGGAAAGCGCATTGGCGACGTTGTTGATGGATTGTTTATCGGAGAAGGCGACAAGACGCTGTCCGGCTACAAACTCGAAATCACGGGCGGCTCCGATAAGACCGGAACACCCATGCGCCGAGATTTGGAAGGCGGTAACCGCCAATCCATCCTCGTCACCCAATCCACTGGATACAAGGGTGAAGTGATTGTCAACAAGAAGAAGGGCGGCGAGCAGAAGCGATTCCGCTACAAGCCCGATGGGCTTCGCAAGCGTCGTAATTTCCGTGGAAACACGGTCACGCAAGACACCCGTCAAATCAATCTCAAAGTGGTTGAGTCCGGCAAAAAGCCACTCGCCACCATCCTCGGCGCTGAGGGCGAGGAAGCATCGGAGTGAACCCGAGAGGGTAATCGCAGGACATGAGGGGGAGGAAGCATGGCACGAAAGCTTCCTGCCCAACCTGAAGTAAACATCGGCTTGGTCGGCCATGTCGACCATGGAAAAACAACGCTCACACAAGCCTTGTCTGGTGTTTGGACCGACACACACTCCGAGGAACGCAAGCGTGGTATTTCGATCAAACTTGGTTATGCTGATACGGCCTTCTACAAGGACGATAACGGACGGTACTATGCCACCGGTAAGCGACCAGATGGTGCGAAGGACGTTGAATCTGAACTGGAACGTGTGGTTTCGTTTGTTGACGCTCCAGGCCACGAGACGCTCATGGCCATCATGATCACAGGCGCCTCCATCATGGACGGTGCCATGCTGATGGTGGCTGCCAACGAGACTTGCCCACAACCACAAACCCGGGAACACCTCATGGCGCTTGAAATTGCAGGCATCAAAAACATCGTTATCGTTCAAAACAAAATCGACCTCGTTTCCAAGGAACGGGCCATTGAGTCACATGCTGAAATCAAAACGTTCCTTGAAGGAACAATTGCCCAAGACGCCCCCATCATCCCTGTATCCGCTCACCACGACGTGAACCTTGACGTCTTGATTCAAGCCATTGAAGCGACCATACCCACTCCCGACCGTTCCAAAGACAAGCGCTCAATCATGCACGTTGCACGGTCCTTTGACATCAACCGGCCAGGAACGCGACCCTCAAAACTCCGTGGAGGCGTGATTGGTGGTAGCATCGTCGAGGGTGAATTCTCGGAAGGCGACGAAATCATCATCGGGCCCGGTCGAAAAATCGAGAAGGGAAACAAGTCGACATGGGAACCCATTGAGGCCGTGGTCAGCAGCATGCAAGGCGGCGGTTTGAACCTCGATACCATGCACGCTGGAGGCCTGTGCGGCATGGCGACCTTCCTCGACCCGTCCATCACCACCTCCGATAACCTCTCTGGACAAGTTGTGGCGAGAAAAGGAGACCTCCCCGAAATCCGCAACAACGTCGCCGTTGAAGTGAACTTGATGGAACACATGGTCTCGGGCGACCTCTCATCCAACGAAAAAATTCAACCCCTGCGAAACAACGAGATGTTGATGCTAAACGTTGCCACTGCGACCTCGGTGGGCGTGACGAGGAACGCAGAAAAAGGACGAACAAACCTCGAATTGCGGTTGCCAATTTGTGCTGACAAGGGCCAACGAATCTCGCTTTCTCGTCGAATCGGATCCAGGTGGCGCCTGATCGGGTACGGAACCATCGTTTGAGGTGTAGCCGATGCAGCACGTGCTCATTGATGCATGTGGATGGGTCGCTTGCATGAACGCCCAACTCAACGTTGAGCGCGACCTTGAAGCCTTGCTGGGGCCGTGTACCTGGGTTCTGCTTCCAAGCGTTGAACAGGAATTGGTCCGCCTTGAGGCTCAAAGCTCGAAAAAGAACCCCCTCTTGCTGAGCCTTCTCCGGTCCAGAGCAGAACGCTATGCCCCGGACATTGAAGGGCACACCGACGATGAAATCTATGCCTGTGCCCTTGAGATGGGCTGGGCCACCCTCACGGTTGATACGGCTCTAAAACACCGACTCTACGAAGCCAACCTTCGGGTGGTCGAGGTGCGTCAAAACACCCATCTCTACCTTGTAGATTCACTATAGAACAATCAAGGTAGCGTGAATAAGACGTCGTCACCGTGCCCGTCAAGCCAACCGATCTTGACACCAGCATCAATCCAAGCATGCGCATAATTGATGGCTCCAAACGCTCGAACAAGGTCGCCCGTTGTCAAGAAGTGACGTGCATCCGAGGCGTAATCATCGGCCATGCGGAGCATGATGGACAAGTGAGCCGCTTCAGAAGAACCCTCCACCACGGACGGTGTCGCTTTTGCTCTGGCCCGCCTGGTGATGTCAAGGTACGACTCCACGCGCTCAACGGTAAGGGTGGTCCCTTCATCGGTCATTCCCCTCCCTCCTTTTGGCGTTTGAGCAAATCACGAGCATCCTCTGTGCGACCCAAGGCCTCGTAGAGTTCAATCGCCAACGAAAGTTTCCCATGTTCCTCCGCTTCCTGAGCCCGCAGGAACATCTGACGGCGTTCCTCCCAATTTCTTGCCATTGCCGCTTCGGCTGCCGCCTTGTAGCGACCCTCACGCTCAGCGTCGGCAAGATGAGGCGCTGTCCACCGACGTACCAAGCCATCACGTGTGGCGGTTGCCATCGCATCGGGCGTGCACAATACAAGCAGGTCTCCGAGGTTCATCCCTTGGGTCAGCGGGAGGTCTTCACTTGATTCAGCTGGCCCGTCGGTCATGGAGATGAGATGGCCTTCAATTCCAAGAACCCACCATCCATCGCCGCTTCGAACAGCACTCATGGGCTCTAAACTGCCGTGTTCAAGATGATTGAGCATGTCCCAACCAAATGGATGTGGAACGCCTTCCCAAAGTCCACCGTCGCTGCTTTGCAAGAGCAGGCGCCCTTGGGAAAGTGTGGAACACCAACTCCACGACCGTTCTTCCAACTTACGTTTGCGATCCTCTCCGGTCAGCCGTCCACACCAAAGGTGACCTTCGGGGTCTTGCCAGAGAAGGTGTTCTCGGTCCAACCACCCAACCAAGCGGCGGACTGGTCCACTGTCGACGCGACGAATGCCTCTCCCGTGTTGAGAAAACAGATGAATTTCGCCTTTTCGTCCGGCCAAGGCCCACCCTCCACCTGGACGAGGAGAAAGGTCGCTGAATCCTCCAGGAGCACTGCGGCCCTCGTTGATCATGGAGCCGTCACTGGTGTTGATCAGATAGAAGCCATGGGCCGCCAGCAGGCCAACGGTTCCCTGCGTGGCCTGGGCTGCATGGACTTTGAACGGTACATCCACCTTCCACCGACTCTGCCCATTGGCTTCGAGCAATTCGAGTTGTAGACCCGAACTCACGAGGAGGCCTCCTTCAACGGCAGCGACGGTAGCAATTCGCCCGTCAGCCTGCCATGACCATGCAATGTTCCAAGCCATCAAACATCACCTCCTACGGCGCCCCACGCCATAAGTTGGGCCCTCGCGGCTTGAGTAAGGGAAAACTTGCGAGAGCGCCCAACCTGCTGCACTTGCAAGATCCCATGCTTGAGAAGACGATTGCTGATTTGAGAGAGACGCGCCCGCTTGATGCTCAAAAACGCCAAAATGGATTCATCGGAGGGGGAATAATTCCGTTGATGAGCAACAGAAACCACGTAACTCTCGGACGGGTTCAACGAACTCAGGGCGTGTTTGTCAAGGGCATAAGCTTCCCGTGGTCCTTCACGCTCCCGATACCGTTGCTGCAAAAAGGACAGCAGGCCCTGATGATGGAGCGTTGGGGTCGGAGTTGGTTGCAGCAGGGCCATCAACCCATTCAACGCCTCAAGCATGGCGACGTCGGGCAACGGTTGAGACGCTTCGCCACTGTTGGAAAAAGGCTGGCCAAGGTCTGCACTCACCGGTGCATCGGACAGCGATGGGTCGTCAACAAACCCAACTTCGTCATGGAGCAACATTGCTGATTCTTCCTCGGGAATGGGTTCTTCGGAGGGAGATGGTATCAGCGTCTCGCTGACCCAATACTGGTGCTCGTTGGATGCATCAACCAATTCATTCTGTGTGACCTGTTCATCCTCCGTGTTGTTGGACTTTGCCAAATTCGCATCCTTGTTGCGCCGAGCGAGGTTCTTGAACATCCCTTGCACGGGGGTTGAAGGCCCACCACTCATGGCATCTGCATCGATGATTGGGGTGTTGAAAGGCGTGGCTTGAAGCGGTTCATCGTTGTCTTGAGCCTCCGACAATTTCCCCATGTCCAATTCAAATCCAATGGAAGTTGATTCTTCTAGTTCGTCAAAAATTGACAACGGCTGGTCCAAAAGGTCGGCCCTCTGGTCCCAAGGCATGGAAGCATCAATCACGTCTGAGGATGGTGCCTCTGCGGTCTTTTTGGCCTCTTCATTGGACTCCGGTACGGCGGATTGTGCGCCCTTGGCCTCCGTTGTGTCCGTGCGTTCACCCATCAAACGATGCAGCGATTCAGGCTCATCCCTCGGTTGAATCTTTGCAGAGGTGTCAACGAAGGGCGTCGATGAGCCCTGAGATTGGCCCATGCGGATGCTGTCCACAGCATCCCTCAAGAGCGTGATGACCGATGCAGGGTAGCCGTCGCAATCATCGAGGAGAGCCGTCGCATCATTCATTGAAAACTCACTGTCAACCACGCCGACCGATGCTAATCGTTGACGTACAAGGGTCATCACATCGCCTGCAGAAAATGGGGAAAGCCGAAGAATCTCGAATCCCTCAACCACCGTTGAAGGAAGTTGATGCCGCTCCTTGACATCGCAAACGAGCACCAAGAGGGCATTTAATCGCTCGAGGGAAGAATGAGCGTCCCGCAACGCCACTTCAAGCACCGATAGATCACTGGCAGGTACGTCAATGACAATCATGGGAAGTTTGTCGTTAAAACTGTACATCTCATTGACCAAATCATTCACCAGTTCAGTTCGGTCAAGGGGCGGCTCAACCCCGATCATCTGACGGTAACACATGTTGAGGAGAGAAGTTGCAGGGGAATGAGCGGGCAGGTGATCGATGGTGGCTGAGGCGCCAGCATAGGGCTTGAGGCATCGCACAAGCGATGTCCTCCCTGAACCCAATGGCCCCAGTAACATGATTCGGCGTGCTGAGCGAATTCTCAAGAAGCCCTGGAGGCGATTGAAGGCGTCTTCACGCCCAACCAGCTTTCCAGATTCTCCTGCTTCAAGCGGGCGAATGGAAAATGGGTTTTCATCCAAATACGGCAGGCCATAGGCATGCGTTTCTCGAACCATGGACGCACAACTCCATCCAAGTATATGATGTTTGACGAAACTCACCGGTATGGCCGTGCCGTTACGAAGCGTTAGTCGGGCAACGGGGGTGAGGAAATGTACCGCATTAACGCACAATTAACGCATAATTAACGCGTTAACCAAGGCGTTAAACCCGTTAATCCTGATGAGAAAACACCCCCAGGCAGCGATTGATTCAAGGAACGAATCCCCCAGCCTCAGCATGGGAGCGCCATGCCGGTTGACAACAGTCGAGTCAAAGGATTGTACAAACTCAGCGTCCAAGAACGACGTGAATTGGTTGCCAAAGCAGCCCAACTCAGCGATGAGCATGTTGACGCTCTTGCCGCCCATGGAGAACTGGATGAAACCGCTGCAGACCGAATGATCGAGAACGTCATTGGGACCATGTCCCTCCCCGTCGGCGTTGCCACCAACTTTGTCATTGACGGGAAGCACTACTTGATTCCTTTTTGCCTGGAAGAATCAAGCGTGGTGGCAGCCGCATCCAACATGGCCAAGCGGTGTTTGGGCCACGGAGGTTTTTCCACCAACAACGACGACCCCATCATGATTGGACAAATCCAAATGCTTGAGGTGGGAGATGTTGAGCAAGCAACCACCCACATCCTCAACGCAAAGGATGAACTGATTGAATTTTGCAACGACGTACCCTCCCGCATGATTGCGCTTGGAGGCGGATGCAAAGACATCCAAGTTCGCCAACTTCCAACGCCCATTGGCACCATGCTCATCGTTCACCTACTGGTTGACTGTCGAGACGCCATGGGGGCAAACGCCGTGAACACCATGGCTGAACGGGTGGCCCCTCGAATTGAAGCCTTGACGGGTGGGAGAGCCCACCTACGAATCCTTTCCAATTTGGCAGGCCACCGCCTTGCTCGAGTCTCTGGAGTGTTCACGCCCGAAGAAATGGCGACCAATGGGGCCAAAGAAGAGGGAGAGGCCGTTATTGAAGGCATCTTGGAAGCCCACGCATTCGCCGTGGAAGACCCTTACCGAGCGGCCACCCATAACAAGGGCATAATGAACGCCATTAGCAGCGTTGCTCTTGCGTGTGGACAGGACTGGAGGGCCATTGAAGCGGGTTGCCATGCTTGGCCCACGCTGACCGATGGCCGATACACTTCAATGTCACAATGGACCAAAGACAGCGAAGGGAATTTGGTGGGCTCAATGGAACTCCCCATGGCCGTTGGCATCGTAGGAGGGGCCTCCAAAGTCCACCCAGCTGCTCGCGCAAACCTGGCCATTTTGGGCGTTGAGACTGCTCAAGAACTCGCTGGCATCATTCTTTGCGCTGGACTGGCGCAAAACCTTGGAGCCTTGCGTGCGTTGTCGACCAAGGGAATCCAAGCCGGCCACATGAAACTTCATGCCAAAAACATGGCCGTGAGTGCTGGCGCTGTTGGGGATGAAGTTGAGGCATTGGCTGCTCGTTTGCACGCCCATGAAGGGCATCGTACGCAAAGTTTGGTCGAAACGTGGTTGGCTGAAATGCGCCAAGGTTGAAGCTCATTCTTCCTGTGAAACTGGAAGCGAGGCTTGGACCGTCCCTGTTTCATCGGATTCCTCTCGAAGAATCTCTTTTCGATCTCCGAGTTCGTCAAGAAGGCCGCTTGATTGTACCTGCTCTCTGAACCAGGCTTTGACCTTCTTTCGGTCCGTATGGGGGCAACCGAAGGCCTCAGAAAACCTTCTTGTGGTGGCCAAACGGCGGGTGTTCCCATCTTTTCGACGGTCGATCATGCCGTGCTGTGCAAGCTCCCGAACGTAGTCGTAGGCCTTCTGTCCAAGAAGTTCCACCAAACGGGATTGTGGCATGGGTTGATGGTAGGCGATGAGCGCTGCCGCCTTCAACAACTTTGGCGGCATGTCGGTTTTGGTCTCCCGTGGCAGGTGTGAGGCGATGGCGGGTTTGACTTCAAGCGCCCAACGGTCGCCCACCTCTGCCAGTTGGAGCACCCCTCCCTTTCGTCGCTTGAGTGTCGCTTGGAGGGAGCCGAGGCAATCCAACATCTCGTCTTCATCGTAACCAAGTACCTTGGAGAGTTCCGCTACGGACATGGATTTGCCCGAACTGAACAACGTGGCTTCAATCAAGGACTCCAACGGTAACTCGGTCATGCACTCACCTCTACTCCACCAACCAATCGTGCTCGTTCAACATCGCATCGGTCGTTTCGGCCTGAATTGACTCCTGCGAGGCCTCTGACGACAAGGCCGCCGCTTCCTTGGCCGCTTTGGCTTCGATTTTCGCTTGCCTTCTCGCCTCGCGTTCCTCAGCGACACGGGCACGCTCAGCGATGGCCTCCATGCGGTGCTCGGAACCCGTGGTTTGGCCCCCAAGGGCCTCAGCATCCTCAGCCATGAGGGCCTCGACTGCTTCGAGAACCTCGTTGAAAGACGTAAGATCAGGCCAAAGGTCTTCGATCATGATGTTTGCAACCTCTTCCCCTTCCTGAGAAATGCTGGCCATTCGGCGGTGTGTCAAGAACAAACCTGCGATGAATGAAGCCACAAAGGCTTCGCTTTCCGGGTCTTCAAGGGATGAACCAAACGTAGAGAGCAGCAGTGGCTTGAGTTTCGCAATGACCTTCACAAGAGGTACGACGGTGGATTGGGCTTCACTGCAGGTCGATTTCAAGGCGTTCCAACATCGCTCAATGTCACCTTCAAGGTCTTCATTATGCATTCTGCCACC
>MDSY01144591.1_pt1 | contig 43247 bp, 35 predicted proteins | sample 811131 | NCBI WGS metagenome assembly MDSY01 (sample SAMN05326643, study PRJNA326480) | marine metagenome | isolation source: seawater | place: Atlantic Ocean: South West | collected 2010
CTGCATCAGAAAAGCGGAGGATGGCTTCCTTGAGCATATGTTCGTGTTTCGGGACATCCCAACCTGCATTGCTTGTAATCACATCAGGTGGATCAGGCACCAAGGTCACTTGTTCTGGCTTCACTTCTAAGACGAGTTGTATAAAGTCTTCTGATGGGTAGCCCTCGATATTAAATTCACGATATACTACTGGACGCAAATCACGCACATCTTGATACGTAATGTGTCTCTCATCTGGCCTTGGGTGTACGGTTATTCCCTGTCCGCCGAAGGATTGGATGCTTGTGGCGGCATGAAGCAAATCAGGAACAGATCCACCCCTGGCATTGCGCAAAGTTGCAATTTTATTTACGTTAACACTTAGTCGAGTGTTTTGTACCTTCGAACTGTCTGACATACGGCAAAATTAACTCATGAGAGCCCAGAATCTAATAACGTTTGATCTTCCTTTGCTTCTGCCTATTGACACGGTTTCTAGGGCTATCAGCTTGATGGATGAATACAAGGTGGCCAACCTGCCCATTGTTGTGGAGGACCAATTTCAAGGTCTTGTTAAGGAAGAAGATCTCCTTGAACATGATGAGACCGCTGTTTTAGCTGAGGTCTCGACGCATCTGATTAGCGTTGATCCGAACCTTCATCTGTATGATGTTGTTTCCCAAATGTCACGTGCAGAAGTAGATGTTCTTCCTGTCGTATTTCAAGGTAAATATATGGGAAGCATAGATAGAGGAGCTGTCATGAACTTTCTGACTACAGAAGCAGGCTGGGGGTTAGAAGGGAGTACCGTTATATTAGAAATCGCCACGGCAAAGTACAGCTTGGCAGAAATTTCCAGATTGGTTGAAGAAAATGGGACCCAAATAACGAGTTTTAACATGACAGGGAAAGATTCAGGGGCTCTTGTTGTAACCCTTAAATTAAACACGACAAAAATCGCAGCAATACTCGCCTCATTTGAGCGTTTCGATTATAAAATATTGACTTTCTTTAATTCGCCAGAGGTTGAGGACGAACTTCGCAGCAAGTTTGACGCTTTTATGCGTTATCTAGAAACAGATTAAGCCCATTAAATCAAAGTTTATGCGCATAGCTTTATTCGGAAAACCATTTAAGAAAAAACACAACGATGCCGTTCAGCATCTTGTTGATCGCATACACGGTCTAGATTCAGAGGCTTTGGTTTATACCGAATTCATGGATTTCCTCAATGGATCAATGAAAGTTCCTTCGACTTTGAAAACCTTTAATTGTGCGGAAGATATTAAAGGCTATGATGTTTTATTTTCAGTGGGAGGAGACGGAACATTTCTTGAGTCTTGTACTTTGGCTTCTGAAAATGGCATTCCTATCATGGGAATAAATACTGGTACATTGGGTTTTCTATCAAATGTAGGTACGGACTCTATCGATGAAGCCATAGATTCAATTGTCTCAGGAAAGACTTGGATAGATGAACGCTCTCTTTTAAAAGTTGAAGCTGAAGGCGTCGATCTTGGAACATTTCCATACGCATTAAACGAAGTTGCCATTCACAAGCGAGATACTGCAAGCATGGTGGTTGTAGAAGTTCATCGTGAAGAGAGATTTGTTAATACTTACTGGGCTGACGGTTTAATTGTTTCGACAGCAACAGGGTCTACAGCATACAACCTAAGTGTGGGTGGTCCAATTATCTCACCAAGTTCTCAAGTCGTTGTAATTAGCCCAATCGCCCCACATAACCTTACAAATCGACCTTTGATTGTGCCTATCGAGGGTGAGATAACACTTTCGCCTGATGGACGTGACGCAAGCTTTTTACTTTCACTGGACAGCCGTTCATTTCGAATTGCTCCAAGGTCGAAAGTAACAGTCAACCCAGCTTCTTTTAAAGCTCAATTCTTAAATTTGGCCCACCAAAACTTCTTTAATATTATCCGCTCTAAAATGCATTGGGGAATTGATCCGCGTGAACGATGAAAAGCTACATATACTTCCTTTTCATTTCGCTTATCACAGCAATACAGCCGGTGTCGATCGCCCAAACGTTTCAAAGCTCTAGCAAGGAAATTGGTTACCAAATTGGCACTTCTTATTACCTCGGAGACCTCAACCCTAACAATCCACTTGGTGGCAGACAACACGTTACGCAGGGAGGGTATTATAGACACCACTTTAATTCGAGAGTGGGGGTGAGACTTCAACTTTTACAGGGCGTGGTTGAAGCATGGGATGAAGACAGTGAGAATGGTTGGGCTCAGAACAGAAATTTGCATGTTAGAAATAAGATTGTCGAATTTTCAGTTTCTGGAGAAATCAACTACATTGATCATGTTATGGGCGATCCCGGGGATAGACTCACGGGATATCTCTCTGCAGGCATTGCTTATTTTACCCATGATCCAGAAGCACAGGACAGTTATGGAAACTGGCATCCATTGCAGCCTTTAGGAACAGAAGGTCAGGGCTGGGTTCTTGACAACAATCCATATAAACTAAGCGGTTTAGCTATTCCAATTGGCATGGGGTTTAAAATGAATGTGGGCCCAGCGATTGCTTTTCAGATTGAGTGGGGGCTTAGAAAGACATGGACTGATTACTTAGACGATGTAAGTCGATCTTATGTTAGCCCAGTTGAAATCAGGCAATCTCGTGGGGATTTGGCTTTTGAAATGGCTGACAGAATTCTTGCTTTGCCAGAAGGAGTTTCTTCAGCAGAGGGTTTGCAAAGAGGTGATCCAGGTCTGGATGATAAATATGGCTACTTCCTCGCTTCAATTGCATTTAGAGTTAGCAAGAAACCAACATCATGCTGGAATCAATGAGTAGTTACAAAATGAATTCCGAAGAGGTAAAGATCAGGAAAGACCTGCTGAGTTCTTTTAATCTTGACCCTCAAAACATCCCACAACACATCGCCATTATTATGGATGGGAATGGACGTTGGGCTGAAAACAGGGGTGAGAATCGCATTTTCGGACATTTAAATGGGGTCGAATCTGTTCGATCTGCTGTAGAGACGGCTGTTCAATCAGGGGTGAGGTATTTAACTCTGTATGCATTTAGTACAGAAAACTGGAACCGTCCCAAGGAAGAGGTTGCTGCGCTCATGGATCTCCTGGTATCAACGCTTGTTCAGGAGATGGACGATTTGAATAAAAAAGGAGTTAGATTGAATACCATCGGAGATCTTTCGGCTCTGCCCGACAATTGTAACAACCAATTATCAAAAGCGTGTGCGGAAGAGGTGGATGAAGTTCGTTTGGACTTAATTCTGGCACTTAACTACAGTGCCAAATGGGAAATTATTCAGGCCGTAAAAGCCATTGTCAGTAACAACATGAGTGTTGATGAGATTACGGCAGATGCTTTTGAGAGCTTTTTACAAACGACAGGGATTCCTGATCCAGAGCTTATGATCCGAACCTCTGGTGAGCATAGGATAAGTAATTTTATGTTATGGCAGTTATCGTATGCGGAATTCCACTTTACATCCGTACTTTGGCCCGATTTTCGTAGTGAACATTTCCTCACTGCAATTCAAGATTTTCAAAACCGAGAGCGTCGTTATGGCGGACTTCTTCAAACGAATGATAAATGAGAGCTTTTTTGCTTGTAACAGCCTTTTTACTATCATGTGTTCTTTCATTTACTTCTGCACAAGACACTTCTGTTGAGGTCCTGGATCTTAGCATGTCTCAAGAATATCGAATAGGTGGAATTTCGGTTGTGGGAGCTGAATATACCGATATTCAAGCAATTAAATTGTTTAGCGCTTTGCAAGTCGGTGAAACAATTTCCATTCCTGGAGAAAAGATAGGTGAAGCCATTACGAATCTTTGGAATCAGGATTTGTTTGAGGATATAAGAATAGAAGCTGCTCAACTCAGAGAAAAGGATGTCTATCTAGTGATCCGCGTTAAAGAACTCCCTAGGCTCACTCGCTATAGTATTGCGGGTGTAAACAGATCGGAACAAGAAACCATCAAAGGAAAAATAGATCTGATGACTGGTCGCATCGTCAATGAAAACGTTCTGGCCACTGCAACCAAACGGATCAAAGATCACTATCGTGACAAAGGGTTCTTAGATATTGATGTGTCCATTGTTCAGCAGGTAGATTCATCATTTGCGAATGGAACCATTGTGCGCGTCAACATTGACAAAGGCGCAAAAGTCAAAGTAGACCTCATCACGATCAATGGTATTACTGCTTTTGAATCGAAGAAAGTAAAACGTAAATTTAAATCAACCAAGGAAAAAACCTGGTGGAGATTCTACAAGCCATCAAAATACTTGGCCAATGACTTTAAGTCAGATCAACAAGCTATCATTGCGATGTACAACAATGAAGGATATAGAAATGCTCGTATTCTAAGAGACTCCCTTTACAGAACTGAGAAAGGTCTTGTGGGTTTAATCGTTGATTTGGAAGAAGGAACTCAATTTAGTTTTGGCAACATCACGTTTACCGGCAACACGATGTACCGTACCACCCAACTTGACTCTATTCTGGGAATCAACAAAGGAGATGTATACTCGCTCTCTCATCTTGAAACGCGTGTATTTATGGATCCCAAAGGGATGGATCTCAGCTCTCTTTACCAAGATGATGGATACCTCACTTTCCGCGCCATACCTATTGAACAACGTGTAGAAAATGACACGATAGACATAGAAATACGGATGATGGAAGGGATGCAATTCCGCATCGGAAAAATTCTTGTAGAAGGAAATACAAAAACCAACGATCACGTTATTTACCGAGAAATCCGAACGCGTCCTGGCGATCTTTTCAGCAGAACAGATATCATCAGAACTCAGCGTGAACTTTCTCAACTGAATTACTTCAATCCTGAAGCTTTCGGAATCAATCCTATTCAACATCCTGAAGATGGAACGGTCGATATTGAGTACCAAGTGGAAGAGAAACCTTCAGATCAAATAGAGCTCAGCGGTGGTTGGGGCGGTGGTCGAGTAGTTGGCTCTCTGGGACTTAGTTTCACAAACTTTTCAGCGAAGAACATGTTCAAGAAAGGCGCATGGCGTCCTATTCCTACTGGTGATGGCCAGCGCCTAAGTATTCGCGCGCAGTCGAACGGATTGTACTTCCAGAGCTACAATTTGAGTTTTACGGAGCCTTGGTTGGGGGGTAAGAAGCCCAACTCATTGAGCATGTCAGTTTGGAAATCAGTACAGTCCAATGGTCAGCCTAAGTATATTGAAACCGGTGAAGTGAATGAGCTACGCAATTCTCTCGAAGTTCTTGGTGCTCAAATAGGTTTAGGCCAAAGGTGGAAGAAGCCAGATGACTGGTTCGTTCTTCGCGCCTCATTGTCGTACCAGAATTTCAATCTCAACAACTACGGTTCTTTTTTCAGTTTTTCGAATGGACGTTCAAACAACCTAGCTGCTGAAGTCACATTGGGACGTAACTCAATCAGCGACCCCATTTATCCAACTTGGGGTTCCAATGTGGAAGTTAGTGTGAGAGCAACTGTCCCATACAGCGCATTTAGACCTGACGATTTCTACGAGGACCTTTCTTTAGAAGAGCAATACAAGTGGGTAGAGTACCACAAATGGAAGTTTAAAGCAGAGTGGTACACACCTTTGTCAAGAAGTGGTGGCGAAACCCCCCGCACCCTTGTCTTAAAGATGGCTGCTGGAGCAGGTTTAATAGGTCAGTACGACAGAGGCGTTCCATTATCACCATTTGAGCGTTTTTATATGGGCGGAGTCTTCCTTAGTGGCTATACCCTTGATGGTCGGGAAATCCTCAACCTCCGAGGTTATGATGATCTGTCGTTAACAGCCCCAGACCCTCAAACAGGTGCTCCAGTTGCCGCGAAGTACACTGCTGAACTTCGCTATCCAATCTCCACGAATCCAAGCGCAACGATTTACACACTTGCATTCCTCGAGGGTGGTTCAACCTGGGAAGATGCTCGCGCGTTCAACCCTTTTCAAGTTTACAGATCGGCAGGAGTCGGCCTCAGAATCTTTCTTCCAATGTTTGGCTTGCTCGGACTTGATTATGGCTGGAGAATGGATGATGTTAATGCAATTCCAGGGATGTCACAAGGCCAATTCCACTTTAGTATGGGGATGAATATGGGTGAGCTCTAGTCCAGATAACAATGATTCGTATAATTCCACGTTGTTAGTCAAGCGAGACAGCGTTCCGTTCATTAACTTCGCAAAGAATAACTTCAAGATGTCACTAATTTCTCATACTTATAAAATTACTCTTGCAGCTTTCGCGATTGCATTGTTCTTTTTTTCTCCTGGAGAAGCCTTAGGTCAAAAGTTCGCTTACATAGATTCTGATTATGTTTTACTTCACATGCCTGATTATGCATCTGCTCAGCAGGAACTCAACACTTATGCTATAGAGTGGCAGGCAGAAATAGAAGCAAAGTTAGACGCTGCCGACAGGCTTGAAGTTGCTTACCGTGCCGAGCGCGTTCTTCTCACAAAAGAAATGCGACAAAAGCGAGAGCAGGAAATTATTGACAAAAGAGCGGAAGCAAAAGAAATGCAAAAACAGAAGTTTGGTGTGGAAGGAGAACTGTTTGAAAAGCGTCAAGAGCTTATTGAACCGATCCAACAGCTAATTTTCGAGGAATTAAAAGACATTTCAGGTGGATCGGGCTACATGGTCATTTTCGACAAAAGCAATCAAAGCAACATGCTTTATACCAATCCCAAATATGATGTCTCAGATCGTTTAATTAAAAAGCTGGGTTATGTTCCTGGCGAAACGATTGAAGTAAAAAAAGAGGAAGGGGACGGTGGAGTCGTGGGAAAAGGTCGTGATGCGGTTGATGGAGCGCGAGACTCTGTTCGAGATGCAGGAAGGTCAACAATGGAAAGAGCACGTGGAGGAGGTACCAATGGAGGAGCAAAAGGTGAAAAACACTAATTAGCCAATTAATTATTTAGCAATCAATCAATTTTTATGAAACAGTTTTTACTACTTTGTGGCCTTATCGGCTTCATGTCATTTGGAGCTTTAGCTCAAAAGTTTGGTCATATCGATGCCCAGAATTTACTTCTTAACCTTCCAGAGCGTGCTGAAGCACAAGCTTCGATCGAATCTACAGCGATGGAGTTTGAGCAGGAGATGATGCGCATGCAAGAGGAACTTCAAACCAAGTATGCAGAATATCAGGCGAAAGCAGAATCTTGGCCAGCAGCAATTCGTGAATCTAAGGAGCGTGAGATTCAAGGGTTAGATCAAGGTCTACAAGAATTCAGCACGACTGTTCAAGCTGAGCTTGCAGGCTTAGAAGAAGCACTCCTATCACCAATGATAGCTCGTGTTCGTGAAGCAATCGAAGCAGTTGGGTCTGAACAAGGCTTCACATACATTTTCGATGCAAGCATGGGCGCAACTCTTTACAATGGTGGTGAAGATGTCACAGATTTAGTTCGCACTAAGCTCGGCATGTGATAGAACAGCGACCCATAGGAATTTTCGATTCAGGCATAGGCGGCCTTACAGTTGCCCGCGCTATAAACGACCTACTTCCAAATGAGTCTATTTTGTATTTCGGAGATACTGAACACTTGCCCTATGGAGAAAAATCTCCAGAGTTAATTAGGCGGTACTCCTCGCGCATTGCTGAACATTTAGTGTCTAGTGGTTGCAAGGCAATAGTTGTTGCATGCAATTCTGCTTCAAGCAATGCCCTTGATGCTGTTGTTCATGCAGCAGGTCCAGATGTTCCTGTAATCGATATGGTGACACCTGTTGTTAGGTCAATATCAGCTGAAGCCGGATGTAAACACGTTGGTCTAATCGGTACCAGAGCGACAATCTCTTCAGGACTTTATCGTGAAACGATGAAACAACTGAATTCTAAAACTAAATTGGTGTCTCGGGCGACTCCTTTGCTTGCCTCAGCAATCGAGGAAGGTTTTTTTAATGACAGTATTCCACTTGCGGTTTTAGAGGCGTATTTTTCAGACACGAGTTTTGACAACATCGATTGTATGATTTTGGGCTGCACGCATTACCCTTTAGTCAAAGAAAACGTTCAAGATTTGTTGCCTAAGGGAGTTAAAGTAATCGATTCTCCTCAGCTTGTCGCCCAAGAATTGAAAAGACTTCTCACAGAAAGCGTCCAAATAAATCTACCAGTACATAAGTTTCAGGTTTCCGATTTAACAGAAAACTTTAAATTTAGTGCCCATCATTTTTTTGGGTCAGATTTGAATTTAGAAGAGGTGAGTTTTCGCTAGAAACACATATTCAGACTTCATTTCCCTGAAACCAGCCAGCATATTGTACATACCTGTCGGCTGTAGAGCGCAGGTGACCGGCTAACTCAGTTCTAACATCGCCCATATGTTTTGCAGGCACGCCAGCATAAAGCGTACCTGGAGGAATTTGGGTCCCCTCTAAAACAACAGCCCCAGCAGCCACAACAGCTCCGGCTCCAACTACAGCATTGTCCATGACAACAGAGTTCATCCCAATTAAGGCACCTTCACAGATATGAGCCCCATGGACGACTGCGTTGTGACCTATGCTAACTCTATCTTCTAAAACAGTTGACGATTTCCCGAATGTTCCGTGTATCACAGCACCATCTTGGATGTTTACGCGCCGACCCACTGAAATTGACGCTACGTCGCCTCTGACAATTGCGCCGAACCAAACGGTACTTTCGTCACCCAACGTCACCTCTCCTACTATTGTACAATTGGGGGCGAGCCAAACGGAATTTGAGATCTGAGGGGATTCACCTCTTGCGGGAAGAATAACGGGCATTTGTTTTTGCATAGCACAAATTTAACTTAACAAGTAGTCATCCAAGATTGTCTGTCAAACAACCTGCTCGCACCAGCTTCTGAAATGTGAGAAACATGGATGACGCTGCTGTTGTCAACTAGCGCTGCCGTCATAGCTACGTTGTGAATGTGGTTTATCCCTCGATGTGAAATCTTCAATGCAGATTTACAAGAATTGAGCAACTGTTCACTTTCTTTTGTCAGAGCAGGTCCGTTCATGTGTTTTTTCTTGCCATGATTGTGGCGCATCCACTTACTAACCCTGGCCACTCTATTTTTTGCATCATTCCATGCAAGGACCTCTGAAATATCTCCTTTGTGTTCATGCATCTCATGCCCCAATTCTAAATGTATTGCAATTCGATCTGCAATAGGTCCTGATATTTTTCTACGGTATTTTCTCATCTCACTTTTTTGACAGTCACACGAACCAGTCGTTCCGTTCCCTCTTCCACATGGGCACGGATTCATTGCAGCTATGAATAACGCAGAAGCGGGAAGGCTTGTCGACCCAGCGGCTCTTCCTAAAGAGATGTTTCCAGATTCCAAAGGGGATCTACATGCCTCAAGAGTCCTCCGACTAAATTCCGCGAATTCATCTAAGAACAGCACTCCATTGTCTGCGAGACTCCATGCGCCTGGTATGGCCCCTCTGCCTTTCAGAGTGCTCCATGACCCAATCAATCCTTGCATGTTTGTTGATGGGTGTGGGGAAAGCCATGGGGGTCGATTCTCGTTGCTTTTTAAGACCAGACCCGCAGCAGAATGTATGGATTTACATTTTTGATATTCTTTTTCAGAGAGGTCAGGAAGCAGTGCGTGTATGCATTTTGCCAATTCAGTTTTGCCACTTCCTGGGGGGCCTTGCATCAGAACATCATGCCTCCCAGCGGCAGCGATTACAGCCATTCTTTTTGCGGTTGGTTCACCTATAATGTTGTCGAATGTAACTTCACTGGTTGGTGGTGATGCTTCTTCCGTCAATGTGAGAAAAGAATCTGGTAGAAATCGTTTGAGATTTATAGAATCAGGAGATTTTAAATACGCGATTATTTCACTAAGATGTGTAAAAGATTCTAGCGGAAGTTGGGAATCCCAGCTTTCAAGCTTTGTTGGCGCCAGAAGAATTTTAATTTTCCCGACATCGGAAAGCTCAAATGAAAATGTTTCACGACTCCCAAACATCGATATTGCCCATGGTCTAAGGGCACCGTCTAACCCCATCTCACCTGCGGCTGCTATATGTTTTAGTGATGCAGAAGGGATAATCCCACATGAAGCAAGAATGGCCAATGCAATCGGCAAATCAAATGCTGTCGAGCTTCTTGAGAGGTCAGCTGGGGCGATGTTGACGGTAATCGCTTTGCCAGGCCAATGATGCCCACATGCGATCAGTGCTGATCTTATTCTTGTAGATGCAGCTTTAGCGGCTTGATTGCCAATGCCAGAAATGCGAAATAAAACACCTCTTTCAGCTCTTAATTCAATGCGTACAAAGGAAGGTGAGCCGGGTGAGCCGGCAAACCCGAAAGTGGATACGATCATGTTGAGAATCTTAAGAGTTCGAGCGGAACGATTTCTCTATGAAGTCAATCATAGCGTGGATGCATTTGATGTGCATCTCTTGAATGCGGTCAGAATATCCATCCCAGGGAATTCGAACTTCAAAATCACTTAAAAAAGCCAGTTCACCTCCATCACCACCAGTAAGTGAAATCACCTTCATGCCTTTGGCGTTAGCCATACGAGCTGCTTCGAGAATGTTGGGACTATTTCCACTCGTAGATATTGCTAACAAAACATCTCCTGGTCGACCCAGAGCCTCTATTCCACGAGAAAATATCTTATCGAAACCGTAATCGTTCGCTACACATGTAATATGTGCCGGGCTACTTAAAGCGATAGCGGCATAGGCCGGCCTGTCTTCTCGAAATCTCCCAGACAGTTCTTCAGCAAAATGCATCGCGTCGCTCATGGAGCCGCCATTTCCGCAACTGAGTATTTTCGAGCCTGATTGAAGGCAATGACTGAGGGCTTCGGAAGCAGAGTCAACAGAAGAAATAAATGCTTCATCATCGATCAAACTAGATAAAAGTGAGAGCGATTCTCTGAAATGTGTTCTTGCTGCAGGCATGTCCTCTAAGGTATGGAGTAAAAGTGGTTTGTTAAACATACGACAAATCTGGTGCAAGATCTGTCGAAGAATTTTAAGAGTTTGTCCCCGTACTTCAGAACTTTGTTAGCGCATCATTGAGGTAGGCGAGGAAAACTTCTGGGTCTGGATCGTACCCTGCAGAACCACCTATTTGGCTTCCAGAATGATCGACTAAAACATAGTAAGGCTGTGCATTTCGGTTAAACTGTGACGCCTGTAGATACGACCACTTCTTTCCAATGTTGCGAATGTGAAACTCCTTGCCGCCATACTCTTCAACCTGCCATTGACTCTCCGGAAGTTTTGTTCGATCGTCGACATACAAAGAAACGATGATCACTTCTTCGTTTAATATTTTAGCGACTCTCTCATCAGGCCAAACTTGCTCTTCCATCTTTCTGCAATTCACACAAGCCCAGCCAGTAAAGTCAAGAAGAAGAGGTTTGCCTGAGGCAATCGCAGCTCCCATGGCTTCATCATAATCGGTATAGTGTGCCTCTACATGCCCTTCGTTGTGTTCATAGATGCTGTAAAATGCAGGAGGTGGAAATCCAGAGATTGCATTTACAGATCCTCCCCACAATCCGGGCACCATATATCCACTAAAGACGAGAAAAATTGTTCCGAGAACTTTGCGAGTTGTGCCTATTTTCAATCCTTTGCTATCGTGGGGGAAATGAATGATCCCGAAGAGGTAAATGGCAATCACAAGGGATACAATGATCCAAATGCCGATGAAAACTTCTCTTGGAAGAAGTCCCAATTGAAGAACCAGATCAGCATTGCTCAAGAACTTAAACGCAAACCCGATTTCCACAAGACCCAATACCACTTTTACTGTGTTGAGCCACCCACCCGCCGTAGGGAGTGAGTTGAGGTATCCCGGAAAAGCACTGAAGAACATAAAAGGCAAGGCAAGTGCGATTGAAAAGCCAAGCATGACTGAAGTTGGAGCTGCGTAAGACCCTGTAGCCGCGCCCGCAAGTGCACCTCCAATAAGTGGTCCTGTACACGAGAAAGAAACGATGGCTAAGGTCGCAGCCATAAAAAAAATCCCAATTAGACCGCCCTTGTCAGATGCTGCATCAGCTTTGTTAGCCCAACTCTGCGGCAGTGCAATCTCGAAAAAACCAAGGAAACTGATTCCGAAGAGCATCAAGAGAATAAACAAACCTACGTTGAAGTAAGGGTCTGTAGAAATCACATTCATCACATCAACCCCAAAAATGGCTGTAAGAGATAGTCCCAGAGCTGTATAGATAAAGATGATAAAGAATCCATAGATACAGGCATTTTTAATGCCTGCTGCTTTCGTCTTACTTGTTTTGGTAAAGAAACTCACAGTCATAGGAATGAGTGGGAATACACAAGGCGTGAAGAGAGCTGCAAGCCCCAGACCAAATCCCATGAGAAAAATCAACAACAAACCTTCGTCTTCGTTTGAATCGCTTTCAGTCGTGCCAGAATCTTGCTCGCCCTCTATGCTGTGAGGGACACTTTCATTACAGAGGTGTTTTGATGGAGGACAAAGATCAGGCAATGAAGATGCAGGCTTGATGTCCGAAAATGCTAATTTGTAGTAAATGTCAGTAGGAGGTAGGCACATTGTAGAGTTGCACAGCATGTATAGAAGAGATCCTCTCAACGTATCTGGAGCAGAGATGTTCTTCAGTTGAAGTGTCGCTTTCCAGTAGACTTCTTCTTCTAAAAATTTAAGCTCCATCATGAAGTTGGGGTCGAACTCAGTGAGAGGAGTGCACTCCGCGACTCCTTCCATTACTTCTCCTTCATCTGTGTAAAACGCTGTCGCAATCGGGCCATCATCCGTAGCTAAAAATTGCGAATAAATATGCCAACAAGGGTCAATTGATGCGTGATATACGACTTGTACTTCGTCTTCATTCACACCTTCATAGAGATTGATTTCCCATAAAATGGGATCTTCTATTTGAGCTGAAGCTTCATATATACTGGTAGTTGCGAGTATAAAAACTGAGAGAAAGGCCGTTATAATACGTGTCATTGTAAGAATTTTCTTGGGTTCAAAGATAGTTCCTACGCCGAGCTTGTGAAATCGTTTCATGTTTTTAGAGAGTTAGGCATGGGTTTTAGAGACATATTCACTCAGATCTTAACTTCTAAAACCCATCGTTTTTCAGAATGGGTCAGGGATACTTTCCGAGAAATCCTAGACCAAACTCCTTCTTTTCCAGTTACTAAAACCCACAAGATATTTCCATTTCCATCTTCGAGGACACGAGCTGACGATCTCGAAAGATGTGGGATCTTCCATTGAGTGAGCAAGTCACTAATATTTACGCTTCCTTCCATTCCGCTTGGATCTAACTTGTCTCCCGTATGCCATGTTCGCCAAACGAGAGGGTGCACAAGAGCGTGAAAATCTAGCCATAGGATTTCTGGCGTACTTGGAGGAACCAATTCTAAGTCTTCTGTTTCGCAGGTCCATGAAAGATTTCCAAAGGTTCCATTTTCAGTATTTAGTATACATGCAGCACGATATGTGTTCAGTTCTTTGTCTGCTTCGAGCTTTCTTAAAACAATGTATTCACGTTCGCGAACCAAGGAGTCATCTTCAAAAACAACTTCTGCTCCGATTGAGGATCGTTTGAGAATGTATGCTTGTTCTCGTGACCCTATGGGCCATTTCCTTTCGGCCAACAAACGATCTAACACCCGCTCTCCCCATACTGATTCGCCCAGCAACTTTAAATCTATTCGGCAAATTTCATTGGCTTGATTGTCTGATAAAAAGTCGCAATATTTAACAATGTCTCTCGAGGCATCGCTCATTGAACTTTCTACGGCGGTAGCTTGAGATCGCAATCGATTTGTCCATTCTGCAAGATGGGAAATCGCACCAGGTCGAATCGACTCTAAAAGCGGAAGAACTTCGTTCCGGATTCTGTTTCTTAAATACTTGTTGCTTTTGTTTGACAAATCCTCTCTGAAAGGGACTCGATCAATGTCTACCCAATCTTCAATATCTTCCTGGCTCCAACTGAGAAATGGTCGAATAACATTTGCGTTTCTAGGTGACATCGCCCCCAATGAAGAAGGTGAAACTGCACGGAGCAGGTTGATGAGCAAGGTTTCGGTTTGGTCTTTCAAATGATGAGCGACTGCGATAACGCTTGCTCCCCTTTCCTCTCTCAATTGTTCAAACCAAGCGTATCTCAGGCGTCTTGCCGCCTCCTGAACCCCATCGCCTTTGCGCAAGGCTTCTTGATCGGCAGGCAAATGCTTCACGTGGCACACGACATTTTTTTCTTCACACCATTTCTTCACGCTGGTAGAGTCCAATTCACTGTCCTCGCCCCGCAGCTTAAAATTGACGTGTGCGACTTCAAATCTAGCCCCCACTTTTAAGACAGCGTTCATTAGACACATCGAGTCAACACCGCCACTGCATGCTACAATTAAAAGCTCACCTTCGGTAACGCCGCATCCTGAAAGATCGTTTTTAAATCGTTGTTTGTATTTGTGTTGTGGGTTCATGTTGACTCTTGCTATTTCCTTTCGAATTTACAAAACTATGTGCAAGAGATGAACTTCAGTTTCAAATAGCATTTGCATGAAAATTACTTTTTGATTGTTTTAAATATCGCTTCCGCTTTAAGCTGGCACTCTTCGTATTCTTGTTCAGCATCACTCAATGATGTGATTGCTCCTCCGACATTTGACATCAGGACCTCAGTCTTAGCATTGTGAAAAAGCGAGCGAATCAGAACGTTAAAATCGAAATCTCCCGAGGGTGAGATGTAACCCACAGACCCGGAATAGACTCCACGTCCTTCAATTTCTATTTGGTCGATGTGTTTCATCGCAGCAACTTTAGGAGCACCAGTCATTGATCCCATGGGGAACGTTGCGTGAAGGATGTCCGAAAGTTGTTTTCCAGGGGATAGACGGCATTCGATGGTCGAGACCATTTGGTGTACTGTTTCGTAAGAATAGACTTTGCAAAGCTCTGTTACTGCTACAGTCGTTTTTTCTGCGATGCGACTTAGATCGTTGCGGACCAAATCGACAATCATAATGTTTTCTGCACGTTCTTTTTCGCTGGTCTTTAGAGCGAGAGCGAGAGCTGCATCTTCCTCTGCTGTAAGGCCTCTTCGAACAGTCCCTTTTATGGGTTGGGAGATGATTCGTCCCCCTTCCTTTTGCAAAAACCGTTCTGGGCTTCCGCTCATAATTCGATACTCTCCAAACTGCAAGTAGGCACTGAAGGGTGCTTGTGTTAATCGTTGAAGTCTGTGAAAGAGTGGCCAGCTGTCTTTCGAATCGGCCTTGCCCTTGAGTGGCATGCAAAGGTTGAGTTCATAGACGTCACCTTGTTGAATGAGTTGTTGAACCTGGTCGAATGCTTGGATATAATCAGTTTTGCCCCAGGACCAAGACAATTCACCACCTGTCCCTTCTTTAAGCTGGCCCTTTCTTCTGATTGCTTCAACAGCTTCGGTTGTTCGGGGGTCACTTTTGTTGCCACGCAAAATATTGATAGACACATCTGAAAAACGAATCAATATTTCAGGTTCCCACCAGGCCAATACGGGGTGGCCAAGCGTATTTGGTTTGTGGGTTTCGAGATTCTCGATTGTGTTTTTTAGATCATAACCAAGCCAGCCAAAAGTCCAAGGACTTCCTCGCTGACTAAATGCCTCCAAAGCTTCTAGTATCCCGGGCTGAGGTTTTTCAAATCTAAGTTCACGTGTTGATCCAAGACCTAAGTAGCAAAAAGAGTTGGGGGTTTGGTCAAAAAGCAGGACAACATGCGATTCACTTTCACAGATGGAACTTAAATCAGGAACGTGCACTTGAAAATAATTCTTTAAATGTGTAGCGCTCGATCTCCAGTAGCAGCAAGCGCAGCTTCCTTAAGAGCTTCAGTAAAAGTAGGGTGGGCGTGACTTATTCTTGAAATGTCTTCTGCAGAAGCACGGAACTCCATGGCAACGACAGCCTCAGCAATCATGTCCGCTGCCCGAGGACCGATCATATGTACTCCTAAAATTTCGTCGGTATCTGCATGAGCTAGGACTTTAACCTGACCGTCAGTATCCATGCTTGCGCGAGCTCTTCCACTGGCTTTAAATGGAAAAGCGCCGACCTTGTAATTCACTTTATCAGCTTTTAACTGCTCCTCGGAACGTCCCACGGATGCTACTTCAGGCCATGTGTATACAACACCTGGGATCAGGTTGTAGTCGATGTGTGGGTTTTCACCGTTGATTGTTTCTGCAACAAAGACACCTTCTTCTTCTGCTTTATGCGCTAGCATTGCTCCTTTAATGACGTCACCTATCGCGTAAATATGGGGTTGCGATGTGCGAAGATGTACATCTACAGGAATCATTCCGCGTTCGTCTGTATTGATCCCTGCAGCCTGGAGGTTGAGCCCTTCAGTAAACGGCTTACGCCCTACACTTACAAGGCAGTACTCTGCTTTAAATGTCAGTTCTTCTCCCTTTTTGTTGTCTGCTTTTACTGTGACGCTGCGACCTGCAGTTTTCACTTCTTTTACTCCTGTATTGAGATGAAACTTGATTCCGAGTTTTTTTAATGACCTAAGTAAATCTTTGCCAAGAGCTCTGTCCATGTTAGGAATTAAAGCCTCCATGTATTCAATGACCGTGACTTCTGTGCCGAGCCGAGCATACACTGAACCGAGCTCGAGTCCGATCACACCTCCACCAATTACAATGAGAGATTTGGGGAGTTTGGCAAAAGAAAGGGCCTCAGTAGACGTGACTATGCGCTTTTTATCAATTTTGATAAAAGGGAGTGAGCCAGGCTTAGATCCTGTTGCAACAATGATGTTTTTTGCGGCAAGATGATAGGAATCTTTTTTTGATGGAGATACAGAAATGGTGTTTGCATCGACGAATGCACCTAGGCCTTGGTGCACATCAATGTTGTTTTTTTTCATCAAAAAGTCTATCCCCGAAGTCGTAGCACCGACAACTTCATTTTTTCGATGGATCATTTGAGGGAAATCGAGAGACAACGCACCGACTTTTATTCCATGTGCGGGGAATTGTTCCTTCGCTTGGTGATAATGTTCAGAGCTATCGAGAAGAGTTTTAGATGGTATACAGCCTACATTGAGACATGTGCCGCCCAATGTAGCGTACTTTTCTATAAGCGCAGTTTTGTTGCCAAGTTGAGCAGATCGAATGGCTGCTACATAGCCTCCAGGTCCACTTCCGATAACGATTACGTCGTAGGTTTCCATATCAGTTGCAAAGTTTGATGCAATTAGGTGACAAAGGTAGCCAACTCTTGCCCGCTCTGTCGTTTCTTTGCCGGGCATATGTGGTCAAAAATCGCTTCAATTTTATTGCGCTACCGTTTTGTTGTGCTGATTGCGCTTGGTGGTATGACGTTTTTCATGGGGACTTACATACCCAAACTTAGACTTGTATATAAGTTCGGGGGGGTGTTGCCAGAGGATGATTCGACCTACATCGACCACGTTCGGTTTCTAGAGCACTTCGGGGCTGAGGGCAACCTACTCGTTCTCGGGGTTGACGACTCCAAAATTTATGATGCAAAGGGTTTACAGAGTTGGTATAATCTTGCGGAGGATATCCGTGATGTCAGAGTCTTGGTTGACGGCATAGAGACCCAAATTATTGATTCGGTATTTAGCGTAAATCAAGCCTTTACGGTTGAAAAAGACACTTCTGATGCAACTTTCATGTTGGTTCCTATCGCATCTGATTTAACCAGAGGAGGTCCAGCTTTAAGTCAAGAAAGAGTAGATGAAATATACGCCAAGGCAAGAAGTTTGCCATTTTATGACGGCGTTCTTTTCTCGAACAAGTCCGATGCGACACTGATGATGGTTTTTATTGACCCATCTCTGTTTAACTCAGAAAACCGAGGTACTGTAGTTGAGGACATCACGGCTCTTGCTGACAAGTGGAGCGATGAAACGGGAATGAAAGTCTACATGAGTGGACTCCCCTTTGTCAGAACCCAAATGACGAATAAAGTCAAAGGAGAAATCGGGTGGTTTATCGCTGCGGCGCTGTTGGTCACGTTTTTGTTGTTGTTGCTTTTCTTCAGAAACTTTGTTACTGCTTTGGTGTGCTTAAGCGTGGTGATGATTGGTGTTGTTTGGGCGACAGCCTCGATTGCATTGTTTGACTTTCCCATTACGCTTCTGATGTCTCTTATCCCCCCTTTAATTATCGTTATAGGGGTTCCAAATTGCATCTACCTGGTAAATAAGTACCACGCTGAATACAGGAAGCACGGCAACAAAGCCATGGCATTGCAAAGAATGATTACCAAAGTGGGGAATGCGACACTTTTGACCAACATCACGACGGCAATGGGGTTTGCAACCTTCATGTTCACAGAGAGTGCTATTTTAAAGCATTTCGGATCGATTGCTGCCATCAACATCTTGGCAGTTTTCGTTATTTCGATCACGCTTATCCCCACTCTTTTTACCCTTCTTCCTCCACCTGCTGACCGCCAAACTTCCCACCTAGATCGCAAGTGGGTTTTCAAAGTCGTCCAGGTATTTGTCCACCTCGTTCAAGACAGACGTCAACTTGTTTATTTGGTCACTGTTGCCGTTTTAGGTCTTTCTATTTCAGGCCTGGTGCAGATGAAGACTACGGGAAACATTGTCGATGACCTCCCAGATAAAGACAGAGTCTTGACTGATTTGGCGTGGATGGAGGAGAATTTTAATGGTGTCATGCCTTTTGAAATGCTGATTGATTCTGGTGAAGAGGGAGAGGCCTTGTCGCTTGCAAATCTGAAGAAGATCGAGCAGATGCAAAGTTTGCTTGCTCAATATCCTGAGTTCAGTAGAAGCATGTCTGCTGTAGATGCCACAAAATTTGCAATGCAGGCTTTAAATAACGGCAAGCGGTCCGGTTATAGACTTCCTATTTCTGGAAGAGAGAAAATGATGTTGCGCTCATACACTCGAAGAACGGAGGAAAAAGCACAAGGCAACGAAAATGCCTCAAGCGTTTCCAGAAACTTTTTAGATTCCTCAAAGACCATAACGCGTATTTCTGCCCAAATGGCTGATATCGGAACTCTAGAAATGGACGCTTTGATTGACAATTTACGTCCACGCATTGATTCGATATTCCCCAGATCTCAGTACGAAGTGACCTTGACTGGGACAAGTATCGTTTTCTTGGAAGGAACACACTATCTCGTGAACAACTTGACGATCAGTATTTCACTGGCAATTCTCGTCATAGCTCTTGTAATGGCCCTTTTATTTAGCTCTGTTCGCATGGTCTTTATCGCTCTGCTTCCGAACATCATGCCACTGCTGTTTACTGCAGGCGTAATGGGTTGGACCGGTATCCCCATAAAACCATCTACCATTCTTGTGTTCTCTATCGCCTTTGGGATTTCAGTCGATGACACCATTCATTTCCTGGCGAAATACAGACAAGAACTCACTCGCTTAGATTGGAATATTAAAAGGGCGGTCATCCTCGCCGTTGAAGAAACGGGAGTCAGCATGATGTACACCTCTATTGTCTTGTTTAGTGGATTTATGATGTTCTCGATGTCGGAGTTTGATGGCACACGATCGCTTGGAATCCTAGTAAGTGTTACACTTTTCGTAGCCATGTTTGCAAATCTGCTGCTCCTTCCGTCCTTGCTTCTTAGTTTTGAACAATACATTACAACGAAAGCTTTTAAAGAGCCTCTGATGGAATTAATCGATGAGGAAGACGATATAGAACTAGAGGAATTAAAGGTTCAAGCAGGTCTTGCACCTGGTAAAGGGGAGGAGTCGCACGAAGATTTAGTAAAACGCCGTAAATTAGACTCATGAAAGGGATAGTTTTAGCAGGAGGTAGTGGAACTCGACTTTGGCCACTTACGAAAGCGGTGAGTAAACAGCTCATGCCTGTCTTCGACAAACCAATGATATACTATCCTGTTTCAACGCTGATGTTAGCAGGTATCAGAGAGATATTAATCATTACGACACCTGAAGATTCTGAAGCTTTTCAAAAGCTTTTAGGCGACGGATCTCAATTGGGCTGTTCTTTTGAGTACGCTGTTCAAGAAGTTCCCAATGGGCTTGCTCAGGCATTTGTGATAGGCGAAACATTTATTGGTGACAGCAATGTTGCTTTGGTTTTAGGAGACAATATTTTTCATGGAGATAATTTTGGACGCCAAATGCGCGCCCATGTTTTAAACGATGGTGCACTTATCTACGCATATTATGTTCGAGACCCAGAAAGGTACGGGGTGGTAGACTTCGATGAGAATGGCCTTGCGATAAGCTTAGAAGAGAAGCCAGACCATCCCAAGTCAAACTTTGCGATTCCGGGCTTGTATTTTTATGACAACAATGTCGTAGAAATTGCAAAAAATCTAAAACCAAGCGCACGAGGAGAGTATGAGATTACGGATGTAAACAAAGCGTATTTAGATCGAGGAAAACTTCAAGTCAGTAAGCTTGACAGAAGCATGGCATGGCTAGATACCGGAACCCACGAAAGTCTCCACGCAGCATCTCAATATGTTCAAGTAATAGAACAAAGGCAAGGTCTTAAAATTGGAAGTATCGAAGAAGTTGCATGGAGAATGGGTTTTATAGGGGATGCGGATTTGAAGAAGCTTGCGAAGCCACTTCTAAAAAGCGGATATGGAGATTATTTGCTGGCGCAAATAGCGAAAAAATCAAGATAACAGAGGAAGGATCATGATGTCACAATTAACCCTTCAAGAAAAGTTTAGCGAGGGACTTGAGAAGTTTATCTCCGCATTCCCTGCAGAAGGACTTTACGCTCCGATTCATTATTTGTTGCAAATTCATGGCAAACGAATTAGGCCACTTTTGGCGCTTTCTGTTTGTGAAGCAGAAGGTGCCTCAATTGAAAAAGCGATGCCAGCTGCAATCGCTGTGGAGTTGTTTCACAACTTTACTCTGATGCACGATGACATTATGGACAAGGCTCCATTGAGGCGAGGACAGTTGACGGTGCATGAAGTGTATGGTGATGATGCTGCTATTTTAAGCGGAGATGCTATGTTTGCTTTGTCGAGCATTTCACTAGAAGACATGAATGAGAGCGCTCTTATCGATATCTTAAAGATCTACAACAAAACTTCTCGAGAAGTTTGTGAGGGTCAACAGTTGGACATGGAGTTCGAAAAGTTACATGATGTAACAATTGATCATTACCTTGAAATGATTCGTCTTAAAACTTCGGTATTGTTGGCTTGTTCCTGTGCTATGGGTGCTATTTCTGCAGGGGCTTCAAACGAAAGGGTGGAGCTTTGGTACAGATTTGGTGAACAAACAGGTCTGGCGTTTCAACTTCAAGACGATCTTCTTGATACGTTTGGCGATTCTGCAATCACAGGGAAAAAAGTGGGCGGAGATATTTTGTCGGAAAAGAAAACTTTTATTTGGCTTTTTACAAAAGAGAAAGGGGTGATGCCTGAAAACATCTCAAGTAGTTTGTCAAGCGAAGAAAAAATATCGCTCGTTAGCTCTGCGATGCTGAAGTCTGGAGCCGATGTTGCAGCGCGCAAAAAAATGATGGGATATGCAAAAAATGCGAGTTATGCACTTTCTGAGCTCAACCTAAGCTCTGACCACCTTGCTACCTTTGAAAATTTATTAAGTTCAGTCACAGAACGTCAATCCTGAATCATTGGCTTTGTGAGTAGTGACACATTTTTATCTATGTATATTTAGTGAGATTAGCCTGCCATCAATTGTTTAAGCAGTTGTAACTTGGCACCCGGCATTTAGAACTAATACATTAGCGTGGATCCATTATCGTTTGTTAACAACGTTGACCCTAAGCAATTGGACGCATTATACGCCCAATATCTCAACAACCCAGACTCTGTTGACCGGTCTTGGCGGCTGTTTTTTGCCGGCTTTGATTTGGCCAATTCTCATTTTACTGATGATGCGCCTTCAGCCCAAACTCTCAAGGAGTTCAAGGTTCTTGACCTGATTCATGGCTACAGAACTCGGGGTCATCTTTTTACGTTGACAAACCCTGTTCGCACCAGACGTGTTTATACTCCAGACCTTTCTATTGAAAATTATGGTTTGGACCATTCAGATTTAGCAATCATTTTCCAGGCGGGTAATGAAACAGGGTTGGGACCAGTTTCCCTCAAAGAAATTATCTCGCATCTGGAAGAAACGTATTGTAAGAGCATCAGCACGGAGTATATGTACATCCGAGAACCCAAACGGGTTGAGTGGATTAGAAAAAATATTGAGCTTGACAAACGCAAGAAGTTTGATGCTGTTGATCGATTAAATATCCTCAGGAAAATTAGGCAAGCGACGCTGTTCGAAGAGTTTCTTCAGAAGAAATTTGTGGGCCAAAAGCGTTTCTCTCTAGAAGGTGGAGAATCTTTAATCCCTGCCCTTGACACGTTGATCGAATTTGGCAGCAAGCACGGAGTGAAAGAAGTAGTGATAGGAATGGCTCACAGAGGCAGGTTAAGCACCCTTGCCCATATACTTGGGAAATCTTATCAGGATATTTTTAGTGAATTTCAGGGGAAAGACTTCGAGGGAGATGATGATTTAGAAGGCGATGTGAAGTACCACTTAGGTCATTCCCGCATTCAAAAAACAGATTCAGGCAGTGATGTAACCATTACGCTTGCGCCTAACCCCTCACACCTTGAAGCAGTAGACCCGGTCGTACTCGGTATTTCACGCGCCAGGATCGATGAAAGAGGTGGGGATGAAAATGCAGTACTTCCTATTTTAGTTCATGGCGATGCTGCGATTGCTGGACAAGGAATTGTTTATGAGGTAACTCAAATGGCCGGGCTTGCAGGATACAGAACCGGAGGTACGATTCACATCGTTGTAAACAACCAAATTGGATTTACCACAAACTACCTCGATGCGCGTACCTCGACTTATTGTACGGACATAGGGAAAGTCACTCAGAGTTTAATTTTTCATGTCAACGCTGACGACCCGGAGGCGGTCGTCCAAGTCATGAGAATTGCAATTGCCTACAGGCAGACTTTTCACAGAGACGTTTTCATCGATTTACTAGGCTATAGAAAATATGGACACAACGAAGGAGATGAGCCGAAATTCACTCAACCCAAGCTCTATAAAGCAATCGCTTCTCACAGTTCACCATATGACTTGTACCTGGCTCAACTCATCTCCGAAGGCATTTTAACAGCTGACGAAGGATCTGTCTTGAGGCAGGCTCAAGCTGATAAAATGGAAGATGGTTTCACCAGATCCAAACAAAAGGCTACCAACTCAGTTGTGGATTTTTTATCTGATATCTGGAAAGATTATCGCACAGCAACTCAAGAAGAACTCACCACCTCTCCTGACACAAGTTATCCTGCAAAGAAGATTAAAGAGATTGGAATTTCTATAAGTACACTTCCAGAAGGAAAGAAATTTTTCAGAAAAGTGGCAAAGCTCCTCAAGGACAGACGTCAGATGATCGATTCCGATAAACTGGATTGGGGTATGGCGGAAATTTTGGCTTACGGTACACTTCTGTTGGATGGACACCCTGTTAGAATCAGCGGTCAAGATGTAGAACGAGGAACCTTCTCACATCGCCACGCTGTTCTTAAAACTGAGGAAAATGAGGAAGAAATCATTCCTCTTAACAATTTAAAGAAAGGTCAGGCTGAACTGAGCATCTACAACTCCCTGTTGTCGGAGTATGCCGTTGCCGGTTTCGATTTTGGGTATGCCTTCGCTCGTCCCAACGGGCTTACTATATGGGAGGCACAGTTTGGAGATTTTAACAATGGAGCGCAAATCATTTGGGATCAGTTTTTAAGTGCTACTGAGGACAAGTGGCGCACGATGAATGGCCTCACTCTTCTTTTGCCACACGGTTACGAAGGCATGGGGTCAGAACACAGCTCTGGCCGTCTTGAAAGATTCCTCACACTTGGATCTGGGGAAAACATGATTGTTGCAAACTGCACGACTCCAGCTCAAATGTTTCACCTTCTTCGACGTCAGGTTTTACGTCCTTTTCGCAAACCACTGGTGGCATTTACCCCCAAGAAACTCCTTCGATACCCGAAAGCAATTTCGACAGTGAGTGATCTTGCGACAGGAAAATTCCAGGAAGTCATTGACGATCCTAGAATGGAACGAAACGATGCCGCCAAGAAAGTTGATGCGGTCATGCTGTGCTCGGGGAAAATCTATTACGATGTCCTCGAGAAATTTGAGGTGTTGGACTCTCAAGTCACGGAAAATATAGCGTTAGTTCGTATCGAACAACTGCATCCTCTGCCTGAAACCGCGATCGATCAGATTGTAAAGCGATATGGAAAGAATGCAAAAGTTGTTTGGCTTCAAGAAGAACCGAGAAACATGGGCGCTTGGCCTTTTATATCGATGCATTATCAAGGAGAATTTGAAAATGCCATAACCAGACCTGCAAGTGGGACGACCGCTTCAGGATCACCCCTTATCTATGCACGTAGACACGACGCCATCCTAGATGCTGTTCTTGAATACGCTCGTTAAATATTGAATCATGCCGATACTTGAAATGAAAGTGCCCAGTCCGGGTGAGAGTATATCAGAAGTAGAAATTGCAGCTTGGCTTGTGAGTGACGGAGATTACGTCGAAAAAGACCAAGCCATTGCTGAAGTCGATTCGGACAAGGCGACTCTAGAGTTGCCAGCTGAAATGGCAGGAATAATTTCTCTAAAAGTAGAGGAAGGTGATGTAGTTCCTGTTGGAGATGTCTGCTGTCTTATCGATACAGATGCTGAAAGACCAACCGGGTCAAGTTCTCAGAAGGTTGCTGCTCCAGTTCTGGTTGATCCTCCTGTGCCTGCGCCAGTCGCAGCTGCACCTGCTCCTTCGCCAGTGCTTTCTCAGACAGCACCTCCAGCTTCTGTAACGGCATCTTCTGGAGAAACTTCTAGTAGAAGCTATGCTGAGGGTCATACGTCTCCAGCAGCACGCAAAATGATGGCAGATCAAGGAATGTCACAAGGAACAGTTTCTGGCACAGGAAGAGGTGGTCGAGTGCTTAAGCAAGATGTCTTATCCGCTCTAGAAGCAGGATTTGATCCGAGCGCTGCTTTCGCACAAGCTGGATGGACGGGTTCTCGAGAAACGCGGGTAGAACGCATGTCCATGTTGCGAAGAAAAGTAGCTGAAAGACTCGTAGGTGTTAAGAACGATACAGCTATGCTTACGACGTTTAACGAGGTTGATATGAAGCCCATTATGGATCTTCGAAAGAAGTTTAAGAACAAGTTTAAGGAAGAAAAAGGAGTTGGTTTAGGTTTCATGGGATTTTTCACGAAGGCTGTCACAATCGCTCTGGCCAAATTTCCAGGCGTGAATGCCATGATCGATGGAAAAGATGCCATTTTCCACGACTACGCCGATATATGTATTGCAGTAAGCTCACCCAAAGGGTTGATGGTTCCAGTGGTTCGTAATGCTGAAGCCATGTCTCTTGCGGAAATAGAAGGAGAGATCAAACGTTTAGCTATACGTGCTAGAGATGGACAACTTACAGTTGATGAGATGCAAGGCGGGACTTTCACCATCACAAACGGAGGCGTTTTTGGCTCGATGCTTTCAACCCCAATCATCAATCCGCCCCAAAGCGCAATTCTAGGGATGCACAATATTGTTGAGCGTCCAGTTGCGATCGATGGCAAAGTTGAAATACGTCCTATCATGTATGTGGCTCTTAGCTATGATCACAGAATAGTTGATGGAAAGGAAAGTGTAAGTTTCCTTTATCACGTAAAGGAGCTCCTTGAAAAGCCTGAGCTGATGCTCTTCAGTGGCAAGGATCCACATGAAGTTCTTCTGGGTCTTTAAATTTTTATGCTGAATATGGCAAAAGATAGGTCACTCTTTTCCTGCCTTCTTCAGAATCTTTCAGTTTAATTCACAAGCTTAGTTTGCTTGAGGAGTGCTTTTAAAAGATTGAGATGTCAATATCAATAGAACATCATGATTCGTTTTGGGTCCTTGGGGTAAAAGTTTCGAGCTTATCTAAGAACGCTCAAACGCTCCCCATCGAGTCTGATTAGAACTGCGATTAGAAACGTAAATCCCAAAAGTGATGAGCCACCATAGCTGAAAAAAGGCAGAGGTATTCCTATGACCGGAGCCAAACCAAGTACCATTCCAACATTGACCAAAAGGTGCATAAACAAAATGCTGGTTACTCCATATGCGTAGATGCGCGTAAACTTAGATCGTTGACGTTCTGCAAGCACTAAGATTCTAAGAAGCAAAAGAGTAAATAAAAAGATGACAAAGGAACTTCCTAAAAACCCCCATTCTTCGCCTACGGTACAAAAAATAAAGTCGGTTTCCTGCTCTGGCACGAAGCTGTATGCTGTCATCGGTCCATGCATCCATCCCTTCCCTGCCAGGCCTCCACTTCCTATGGCCGCTTTGGCATGACGAATGTTATAATCTGCATCAGGATTGTTGACATCGATTCCAAAAAGAACATGTATTCGCTCTTTTTGGTGTGGTTTAAGCACCTTTTCCATTCCAGTATGAAGACCCACAGACATTAAAAGTCCAGCAAATAAACTGATGACACCCCATACGGCAATTCCTTTTCTTTTCCGAGGTACTGCAATCTCCTTCATCAAATAAAGGGTGATCACACCTCCGATTAACCACAAAATCCAGAATAGACCTATTCCCGATCTCACCCCGAAATAGGGGTAATGGAAAGATGAGACACCAATCAGAATCGTTGCAATCGAGAGTAAAAGTCCAGAAAATCCAACAATTAAGACATTCCCGCTTAAGCCTTCACGGTAAAGAACGAACACAAAACCAGCAAAGACGATTACTGTTCCAGCATCTGGTTGGAGTAAAATAAGTCCTGCCGGAAAACTGATCAGCAAGAATGAAATGAGGCGAACCTTGACACTTCTCCATTTTGTCGCGTCACGGGAAAGATACCAGGCGAGCATCAAAGCAGTTGCCGGTTTTGCAAATTCACTTGGTTGAAAACTGAAGCCCCCTAAGTCAAACCAGGATCGAGCTCCACCGATTTTCTTACCTACAATTACTACGGAAATAAGTAATAAAATTGTGAGAACATATTGCAGGACAGATGTTCTAATAAAGAACTCACTTTCGATGTTGATGATAAAAAAACCGATGACAGAACAGATGACAATCCACATCAGCTGCTTCCCGCTTTTCCCGCTCCAATCTAGCCAGTCTAAAAGCTCGATGTTCGAAGTTGCGCTTATGATATTCATCCAGCCGATGAACATCAGAAGCAGTACAATTGAAACAGTGACCCAATCAATGTTGCGTCTAATAGATGACTCTCGACGTATCATGGCTGAAATTTGACAATGCGGTTTTCTCTTTGGATATATTTCACAGAGTCAGTTAAATATTTTTCAATGAGTAAACCTGCTATCGGTGCAGCCCAAGCCCCTCCAGCGCCCGCATGTTCAACATACACACTTAGTGCAATTTGAGGGTTTTCTCTCGGGGCAAAAGCAATAAAAACACTGTGATCTTCAAGATCCCCATTTTGTACAGTTCCTGTTTTTCCACAAATGGTAATCCCCTCAACCTTGGCCCTTGATGCTGTGCCGTGAACATCTTCGATCACATTTTGCATGGCGTCAATCACTGATTCAAAGTGCTCCACATTAACACTCATCTCGTGCATAGAATCTAATCCCAAAGGTTTCCCTCTCCCTCCAACATCTCTGATAGGATGAGGTTCTCTAAAATATCCCCGATTTGCAATAATAGCGGCTAGATTGGCCATTTGTAGAGGTGTTGTCAAAAGCTCTCCCTCCCCAATAGCGATTGAAAAGATAGTCCGAAACCCCCAATGGTTCTTTCCATAAATCTGGTCATAATAATGAGAATTGGGGATGGACCCCGATCTTGTGCCAGGAATATGTCCCCCCAGTTTCGTCCCAAATCCAAACTTTTTTATTCTCTTGTTCCAGTTTTCTAATCCCAAAGAGGCGTCAATTAGAGGGTTTTCATTTCTCCCTCTTTGTACAACCCGTCTCATTACTTCATAGAAATACGGATTGCAAGAGTGCGTAATCGCTTGAGTGAAATCATCTGCTGTGTGTGGACCATGACATCCGACAATTGACCGATCACAATGAATCACTGTGTTTGTAGAGATGACTCCTTCATCTAAAGCGATTAAACCCTGAACCATCTTAAAAATGGAGCCAGGGCGATATGTTCCTCGTAAAGCTCTGTTGTAAAGAGGTTTCCAATTGTGCTTTCTGAGGCTGTCATATACGAGCCCACGTCTTTTTCCAGTTAAGCTGTTGGCATCGTAAAAGGGCGATGACACTAGGGCAAGAATTTCTCCCGTCTCGGGTTCTATCGCGACAACACTACCTCTTTTTCCCTGCAATAATTTTTCTGCGAATGCTTGTAAATCGATGTCAATACTCAAGGTGATGTCTTTTCCTGGGTCAGGCATTGAGTCAAGTTCGTCCAAGGTGTTTCGAACATTGTTCCTGACATCCACGATGTGATATCTGGCCCCTGGTTCGCCTCTTAATGGGATTTCATACTTCGCCTCTAACCCCGATTTACCTTTGTAATCCCCAAGGTGATAAAACGGATCGTTTTGTAAGTCATCCCTGTCCACTTCTCGGTACTCTCCAATCAAATGACCAGCAACCCCCGCAACGTTCGATCGGATAGATTGAGTTTTGTATTTAATTTCCGGGTAATCCATAAGCTGCCTTGAGACTCGGGCAAACTCTATGGCTGAGAGTTGCTTTTCAATCACGGAAGGAACATAACGAGAATAGGCAGATGCTTTGTCCAGTCTTTTCCCAAGTTCAGAAACCTCTAAGCCCAGTAATTTCGCAAGCTTTAAAGTGTCTAGATTTTTAGATCTTCTGGGTGTAAAAAGCAAATCGTAGCTCGCGATATTCGCTACTACAAGTTTTCCGTTTCTATCTAAGAATTGCCCCCTCATTGGATCCAGAGTTTCACGCTCTTCAGTTAGCCGACCAGCGTAGTTCGACCAGTCTGAAGTGATCAATTGGATATGGGCTAGCCGGAGAATAAAAATCGTGGAAATGACGACAATCATCCCTCCGAAAATATAACTTCTGTTTTTCAGATGGCTGTTAGACATTACCAGTGATATGTGCTAGTTGTGTGAGATTTGCTCTTAGGTTTAGGTCCAAATAACCCTTGGAATATAGCAAACAAAATCACATTCATTGTGGTTGAAGCGATTCCCTTTCCGATTGCGCTAGGAAGCAAAGACCATTTCCACCCTTCGACAGCAAATAATGTAAACATATAAACGAAAGAGATGAGAGAACTTAGCGCTAAAAACCTCCCCCAGCCATCGTGGAGGACGCTGATAGAGTGCTCTCGAATAAATCCTTCACGGGGTGCAATAAAAGTAGTCAGCCAAGGCGTCATAAAACAGGTAACAATGCCTGCTGACATGTGGAGTCCTCCAGTTAGCAAAACGACATCTATCGATGCGCCCACAAGAGCACCGATCATTAAACAGCTTGTTTTTGAAAGTTCGGTAGGCAGCAAAATCAGCCCGTAAATATGAAAGCAGGTCACCACCCAACCTCCAGCAAAAATACCGTATCTAAAAATCAACACTTGAAGCAAACAAGTTAAGAACACAATTCCAATTGAACGGATAAAGGATTTCATTGTGCAGTTGTGATTAGCAAGGAATCTATTTCAGCAGAGTCTTGTTTACTCAGAAATTCAACATAGTGAATTTTCTTATAGTTGGCGGAGAGTTTTATGGTCACCGATTGAAACTCATCTGCTTCGGTCACAATCAACTCCTCAACTTTACCAACAAGTATTCCGCTTGGGAATGTTCCCTGGAATCCTGAGGTGATTACAGAATCGCCTGGTAGAATATGCTCTGAAAGAGGAATATCTGTAAGTGTTGCATATTCGATGCTCTTGCCAGACCAATTTAAGATGCCAACAGCACCAAAACAGCCCAGTCTTACACTCCAATTGGTGTTGAGGTGAATGACAGGAAGAACCAAAGAATGGTTTTCAGAAACCTCGGTGATAAGTCCAGCAACCACCCCGTTTTCTAACATCCCCATCCCAGGACGCAATCCAGATAACGAGCCTTGGTTTGCGACCAAGATATTGTTTTTAAAAGATGTCGAGTACCGAACAATTTCTGCGGGTGTACTTTCCCAGGCACCTCCAAATTTGGAGATTGTATTTGTAATTGATCGATTTTGATAGCCCAAGTTCTTTGTTCTTAATCGAGAGTTTTCAATTAACAAGCTTGAGTTGTTTTCTTTTAAGTTCTTAAAGTTGATTGTTCTGCCCAAAGCATCGGTCCAACTCGCAGACATTTCCATCCCTATTTTTGCTAAATTTCCTCTTGGATGAGCGTGCGTTGATGCAACCCAGCTTAATGCTATCATTTCAAGTAGCACAAATAACACCAAACGGTGGTTGCGAATAATAAGCTGTATTAACGTACGCACTTGAGAAGGATTGCTTTCCTGACTTTATAGTGAGTTACGATCGCATAAGAAAAGGAAACCTGTCTATGTTTTTCAGAGCGATTGCAGTCCCTTTTGCGACAGCGTGAAGCGGATCTTCTGCGACGTGAACTGGAAGTTTCGTTCTGAGGGAAATACGTTTATCTAAACCTCTTAATAGAGCACCCCCGCCTGCCAAGTAAATGCCTGTTTTGAAGATGTCGGCTGAGAGCTCAGGTGGTGTTTGGTTTAAAGCTGCGTGAATGGCTTCTTCAATTTTACTAATACTCTTGTCTATGGCGCCGGCAATTTCAGAATATGTTACCACAACTTCTTTCGGGTGTCCACTTAGTAAATCACGACCCAGAACAGAATACTCTTCAGGTTCATCTTCTAAAATCGGTATCGCTGAGCCCACATTGATTTTCACCTGCTCAGCTGTTCTTTCTCCGATTAAAATGTTGTGCTGACGGCGCATGTAATCTTCAATGTCACGTGTGAACTCATCCCCAGCGATTCTAATATTTGTATCTGTGACAATTCCGCCCAGAGCAATCACAGCAATCTCAGAAGTTCCACCTCCGATATCAACAATCATATTTCCCATCGGCTCTTCAACATCAATGCCGATGCCAATAGCCGCAGCCATTGGTTCGTGAATGAGGAATACATCTTTTCCACCTGCATGCTCCGCGGAATCCTTCACGGCACGTTTTTCAACATCTGTAATACCAGAAGGAATACAGATTACCATTCTGTGAGAGGGTGTAAACCAAGATTTTTTATTCTCATTAATCATCTTGATCATGCCCTTGATCATCTGTTCGGCGGACTCAAAATCAGCAATAACTCCGTCTCTCAGTGGACGAATGGTTTCAATGTTTTTGTGTGTTTTACCATGCATTTGTTGAGCACGACGTCCTATGGCTACTACCCGACCTGATTTGATGTCTTTTGCGACAATCGAAGGTTGGTCTACCACAACCTTGTCTTGGTAGTATATAATTGTGTTGGCGGTCCCCAAATCAATGGCGATATCCTGTACGAAAAAGTTAAACAAGCCCATATCCAAATCTACAATTTCACTTTTGCAATTCCTCTTATTTAACCACTTAAATTCGACTTAGTGAATAAGTTTTGTTTTAGGTTAATAAGGTTGAGTTTTGTTGTTAATTGGGTGTTGAAAACACGAACAGAACAAATGGCTGTGTCTTTAGTGTCGGAAATGCCTAACACCGGTTGTATGCATCGCAAGGCCTAGCGAATTACAGGTGTCAATACTTTTCTGATCATTGATAGATCCACCGGGTTGAATGACGTGTTTGACCCCTGCCTCAGCAGCAATAGCAACGCAGTCAGGGAAGGGAAAGAAGGCGTCAGACGCCATCGAAGAACCTTGCAGAGAAAGTCCCAGCCCAGAAGCTTTTTCAATGGCCTGTTTGAGGGCGTCAACACGTGAAGTTTGTCCTGTACCTGAAGCGATAAGTTGCCCGTCTTTGGCAAAAACAATGGTGTTTGATTTCGTGTGTTTCGCAAGTTTCATGGCGAATATCATGTCTTTAACAGCACTTTTGTCAGATGTTGCTTTTGTAACGCATGTTAGGCCTGCAGCAGTTTCAGTTGTGTTGTCACGTTCCTGAACCAGAAAACCGTTCAGTGCAGTTCGAACATTTGAAGTAGGAAGAGCCAAGTCTTGGCGTTCTAAAAGAATCCGGTTTTTCTTCCCCTGAAGTATTTCTAAGGCATCTTCGTCATATGATGGGGCAATTACGACCTCGCAGAAGAGGGTGTGGATCTTTTCAGCTGTAGCTAAGTTGATTGTTCGGTTAGAAATGAGCACTCCTCCAAAGGCACTCACCGGATCTCCTTCCAAAGCTCTAGAGTATGCTTCAACCAGCGTGTCACGAGTTGCAAGACCGCAGGCATTGTTGTGCTTCATAATCGCAAACGTAGGCTTGTCGTTTTTAAACTCCTCCATTAAACTCACAGCAGCATCTACATCAAGAAGGTTGTTGTAAGACAGTTCTTTTCCGTGTAGCTGTTTTAATATTTCTTCGAGCCCTCCAAAGAATCGGCCAGCTTGGTGAGGGTTTTCACCATACCTCAATGTTTTCACCTCAGGAACACTGATGTTAAGAGTGTCGAGTGGTTTGGAGTTCTCTGTCGTACTGAGCATGTATTGCTCTATCATGGTGTCGTAATGTGAGCTTGTGCGAAATGCACGCGCTGCCAAAGACCGTCGCTCTTCAAGAGAGGTTTTTCCATCTTTAGCTCGAAGCATTTCAAGCAACGTCCCATAGTCGTCCATGCTTGGCACGATGACCACATCTTGGTGGTTTTTTGCGGCTCCTCGTATAAGCGCAATTCCGCCAATGTCAATCTTCTCAACAATAGCTTCAGCTTCAGCCCCGCTTGCAACAGTTTCTTCAAAAGGGTATAGATCTACAATGACAAGGTCAATGTATGGGATGTCGTATTCTGTCATCTGAATTTGGTCTTTTTCCAGATCTCTGCGAGCTAGAATCCCACCAAAAACTTTGGGGTGAAGCGTTTTTACACGCCCACCTAATATGGATGGATAGTCAGTCAAGCTCTCAACAGGGATAACCTCGGCGCCGAGGCTTTCCAGATGCTTTTGTGTGCCACCTGTTGAGTATATAGTGACCCCCAGGCGTGTTAATTCTTCAACAATGGGAGCGAGTCCATCTTTATGAAACACTGAGATTAACGCTGATCTGATTTGGCGATACTGTGACATTGAAATTTCCCTCTTATTTAAGCCAACGAAGTTAACTCAAGGTGTAGCTTTGAGCTCATGATGTGGTTGCGTTTATTTAGGGAGAGTTTAAACTTCGCTTGGAGTGCTGTTGTAATGAATAAACTTCGAACTTTCTTGTCGCTTTTAGGAGTCATGGTTGGGATTTTTGTGATTAGCGCAATTTTTGCAGTTGTCGACTCCATGGAAGATGACCTAATGGAGTCATTCAGCATGCTAGACGATGATGTTCTTTTTGTGAGCAAGTGGCCTTGGAGTATGGGTGGTGATTATCCCTGGTGGAAATACATTCAAAGACGTGAACCTACTTTGAAGGATTCCGACGAATTGGCCACACGTCTTACCCAAGCTTCAGATGTAGCGTTTCAAATGAAGGCGATGTTCGATATAGAAGCCGGGGACAATTCATTTCCAAACGTAGGAGTTGGCGCTGTTTCGCACACTTATCCCAATGTTGTAAGCATTGATCTAGACCAAGGAAGATTTTTCAATGATTCGGAAAGTGCCTCAGGAAGAGGTGTTGCTCTAATTGGTCACGATGTTGCCATAAACCTCTTCGGAACGAAAGATGCTATAGGCCAGAAATTTAAGGTTGCAGGCCAGAAATTAGAGGTTATTGGAACCTTTTCTCAGCAAGGAGCTTCAATTGTTTCAAGTGGATTTGACGAATTTGTGATGGTTCCAGCGACGTTTGCCCCAAGAATTTTTGACACCCGAAATAACGAGGGAAACTCGATTATGGTCAAGGCGAAAGAAGGTGTTGATTTGGGAGTTTTAAAGGATGAAATCATACAGCAATTTAGAAGTGTACGGCGTGTCCGCCCTTCGGATGTGGATGACTTTTCAATCAATCAAGTGGACATGCTTACAGGAATCATATCGTCCATATTCTCGCAAGTAGAGATGGGTGGGTGGTTTATTGCCATTTTCGCAATTCTTGTTGGTTGCTTCAGCATTGCAAACATCATGTTTGTCTCTGTCAGAGAAAGAACGAGAATTATTGGCGTACAAAAAGCTCTTGGAGCTAAGTCTTCGTTTATTTTAATTCAATTTCTTTTTGAGTCAATTGTACTTTGTGTTTTGGGAGCGATTTTTGCTCTTTTAGCCATCGAACTTCTCATGTTTGTTGTGAACACGTCTGATCTTGGGATTCATCTTTCCGTATCAATTGAACGTGTTGCAATGGCAATGAGTATAGCGATTGTGTCAGGTCTTCTTGCTGGAATTGCTCCAGCACTCTCTGCAGCGAGGATGCCTCCAGTTGAAGCCATGAGGTCTAACTAGCCGACCGACCCCTCTGATTAATACGACAACGAAATCCCGACGCGCAAATAGCCCGGAGGTGCTTCCCAAAGGCGTGTTGTATATGTTACGACTCCGCTATCCTTGATGTCAATATCCGCGATGCTTGCTAAGTCACCATAGGTGATTCTAGCATATCTAAAATCCAGAAACACATGGGTTGCACACTTGATCCTTACTCCAGCAGAATATCCATATAAAAAGGCTCTTGCAAAATATACAGTTTCTCTTTTTGTTTCGTTTTCTTGTAGTAAATCCGTAAATTCGGAAGTTAATAAAGCCCCTTGAGCTCCACCCAAAAAGTCTATGTAAGGTTGTACTGTATGAAACTTTAATGGCGAAAATCGAAGATTGATGTGTCCATGAACGAGTTGATCTCGCACCTCAAGAATCCCAACAGTATCCAAGACTGTTACGTTTTGATGTGTGGTTGAAACGGGTTGTAATCCGATACTTATTCCTTTCGAAATGATGCGACTCATCTTTTGTTTCGTGTAATTAATTTCGAAACCTTTCTGTGGATATTCAATAAAGGAATTGAAACCCAATTCGTAACTGAAAGCTGACAAAGTGATGACCCTGGTTACTCGTTTTAATTCTACACTTCTGTCTTTTTCTTTCAAAAGGGAACCCAAGAATGCAGGGTTTTTATACAAAGAATCAGTTGCAATTTCAGCCTTGCAAGTCAAAGCAAGGAAGCAGAAATAAATGAGGAGTAGTTTTTTCATCAATAGAGATAAAGCAAAGGTAGTGTTTGTTGTAGTTTAGTATCGTGAAAAAAGTGTTGGTATTCGGGGCCGGTGGGCAATTAGGTGGTTTTCTTTTGCGAAGATATGCTTCGGATATAGAGATTGTGTGGTCGGGGTATACGAGAGAAGAACTTGACATCACAGATTTTTCTCAAATAGAAGAGATTCTTGACATAGAAAAACCATATGCTGTTGTCAATGCCGCGGCTTACACTAACGTAGATAAAGCTGAAAAAGAAGAGCCATTGGCTTGGGACGTGAACGCAAAAGCCCCCTCCTTTATTGCGAAAGCTTGTTCTGTTAGAGGGGTCGTTCTTGTGCATATTAGTACAGACTACGTTTTTAATGGGGAGAATGGAGGGACTGAAAAGAAGCCGTATGGAATCAAAGATGAAGTGAATCCAATTGGAGTTTATGGTAAATCTAAAGAAGCTGGTGAGCGCGCAGTGATGGACGCGATGTCTGAAACAGGGCGTTGTTATATTTTAAGAACGGGTTGGCTTTATGACAACAAGGGCTCTAATTTCTTTACGACAATGGCTCGAATAGGCTTAGAAAGAAGTGCCGTGAAAGTTGTTTACGATCAAAGAGGAACTCCGACCTACGTTGGCTCTTTGTCTGAAGCAATTAGGTCATTGCTGGTCAGTGGTTCTAAAATAGACAGTGGTATTTTACACTTTAGTGATGAAGGCGTTACTTGTTGGGCTTCTTTTGCCCGTGAGATATTTGCCCAGCTGAACATGGATGTGGATGTTGAGGGAATTACCTCGGAGGAATATCCCAGCAAGACAAAGAGACCAGCCAATTCTCATCTCGACGGATCTCCACTCAGAGAGTTGTTGAACTTGACTAAAAAAACTTGGCAAAAAGCATTAGAAATGTGCATAAACAGTGAGTATGTAATCGTGAAAGAACGGGCAAGGGTTTGGACCCAAGAGCCCTATGATTTGCAAACTAGACAAATGGTTAAAGAATGGCTAATCCATGATGAAGAGAACCTTCTCATGGAGGCATTTCACAAGGACATAGAATTTGGGACAGGGGGAATGCGCGGTATTTGTGGTCCCGGAACGAACAGAATCAATGCGTCTGTTATTGCGAGTTCGACCCAAGGCTTGGTGAATTACATTCATGGAGTTACACAAAAGAGTAGTGAGCCGTTGAAAGTAGCTATAGCTTACGATTGCCGGAATCAGAGTGCGGAACTTGCTGAAGTGACAGCACGTGTATTGGCAGGAAATGGCATTCAAGCTTTGCTTTACGCTGAACTCAGATCGACCCCTCAACTTTCTTATACTGTTCGAGCGTTAGGTTGCGTTGCTGGAATTGTCATAACGGCTTCTCACAACCCACCAGAATATAATGGTTACAAGGTTTATTGGAGCGATGGAGGTCAAATCATCGCTCCCCATGACTCTGGGATTATCTCAGAAGTGCGAAAAGTAAAATCTCTGCTGGAGGTAAAGATGTCTAAGGGGCCAATCACTTCTGAAAATCGAATTACCATGCTCGGACCTGAGCTAGACGAGGGTTATCTGAATGCTATTTTAGAATTGCGACGTTCTACCTCCCTTGAAAAAAACAGTTCTGATTTGTGTTTGGTTTATACAGGTCTCCATGGAACAGGGTCGGTCAGTGTTCCGCCGGCATTAAAGCTATTTGGCTTTTCCAATGTCCATGAAGTCATGTCTCAAAAAAAGTCAGACGGAAATTTCCCGACAGTTTCAAGCCCCAACCCAGAGGAGGGACAAGCCCTAGCTGAAGCGATCCTTTTAGGCGAAAAGGTAGGTGCGTCACTTGTGATGGGAACCGATCCAGATGCAGACAGAGTTGGCTTAGCTGTTCCAAACGGGCATGGTGGATTTCAACTTTTGAATGGCAATGAAACGGGTGCGCTACTGTTCGACTATGTCCTCAGATGTGGTGGAGACAACGGCACACCCTTTGGTTCTAATGAATTTGTTGCTTCTACGATTGTCACCTCTCCGCTTCTGGGAGAAATCGGAAAAGGTTATGGATTGGGAGTTAGAACAACTCTTACTGGTTTTAAACACATCGCCGCTGCGATTGCACAGGAAAGTGGGAGCCGCAACTTTGTTGTTGGCGCTGAAGAAAGCTACGGGTATCTGATTAAAGACACTGCACGCGACAAAGATGCGGTCTCAGCGTGTTGTGTGATGTCGGAGCTTGCCCACACATTGCAAGAACAGGAAACCACCATGCTTGAAAGATTGGAGGAAATACACAGAAGGTTTGGACTTTATCAAGAAGGACTGATTTCAATTGTGAAAAGCGGAAGAGACGGTGCGAAAGAGATTTCAGATATGATCACATCATTTAGAACGAATCCGCCAGAAACCTTGGCAGGAGATAAAGTGATTGAGTTTTCTGATTTTGCCAGTTCTGAGGGAACCAAATACAACCTACCCAAATCCAATGTGCTGCAGTTTGTTACAGAAAAAGGTTCTATCGTAACAGTTCGCCCTTCAGGAACAGAGCCTAAGATTAAATTTTACGTCAGTGTGAAAGGGAATCTAACTTCGGGCGATGATTATCAGAAGGCAAAAGAGGAGTTGAAAACCAGGGTTAAAAATCTGTTTGAAGCTTTTAGGGCGAATTAGTTTGCTTGTTGTGTCTTGACCGCCTCGATTTTATCCTTTGTATTTTCAATACTTTCCTTGACTTTCTCTTCGATTTTTTCTAGGTCAGTCGCAACGTAAACATCTTCCCAGTAGGGAAAAACAATTGGCGCGATTGATTCTACAATGGGGAAGACGACACATTCATCTGTCGTGTTTTCTAGCAGTACGTCATTTCCAAACCCTTTCACCCCGAAAATGATAAATGTCAAAATCAGAGCGTTTTTTGCAACCCCAAAAACTGCACCTATGACTTTGTTTGCAAGCCCCAATGCCACAAGCTTGAGGGCCCCCTCAAGTACTTTTGCAAGCATGTGTACACTTAAAACGACGACAAAAAATACCGTTGCAAAAGAAGCCATAGCAATTTGTTTCTCAGACCAGTCTACTTTTACGCTTATTTCATATGCCAGTGCATCCGCACAAAAGTAGGCCGCCAAAGCCCCAACGATGATGGCTGTAAAAGAAGCAAGTGTTAGAATTAGACCTTTTTTAAAGCCGGTAATTGCACCCCAAATTAGAACAACAAGCAGAATGACATCTGGGAGGGGTATTGGTAATGAATCCATATTGCAATGTAGTAACTTAGTGGCGTGCAATTTCAAGTACAAAATTTAACTGTCCATAAATTTGGGGGAGCATCTGTAAAAGACGCAGATGCTGTGAGGAATGTGGAATCCATTTTATCCAAGTGCTTCATTTCGCCCGCTGTAGTCGTCGTTTCTGCGATGGGAAAAACAACGAATAAACTGGAATTGGTTTTTTCTACCTTGGTTGCTGAAGGTTTTGACAAAGCTTTGGATCAATTAAACGAAGTGGTCTCAGAACATCAGCAGGTGATCAGTGATCTTGAATTAGATTTAGATCTTAGCAACCTATTTCATGCTGCCTTAAAGAAATCACATTCCCTTGGTGATCCAGATGCAGCTTATGATGAATTGGTAGCATCAGGTGAAGATGCAAGTACAAAGATTTTATTCGCATATTTGGATGTGAAGCGTGGTGATGTGGAATGGAGAGATGTGAGGGGTATTGTTGAAACAGATGCAAGGCACAGCAGTGCGCGAGTTGATGAAAGTAGATTAGCTGAAATGGGTGTTCCTCTTAGAAGTGGTCTCTCGAAGTCCTCAAAAACAATCATTGTTACGCAAGGTTTTATAGGAAGGAGTCGCGGTGGAAAAACAACGACACTCGGAAGGGAAGGGTCAGACTATTCAGCCGCTTTGCTAGCTTGTGCCATTGGTGCTAAAGAGGTCGTGATTTGGAAGGATGTGCCGGGAATGCTGAATGCAGATCCACGAATTTTTGAAGGCACACAGACTGTGGAAGAGCTGGATTACTCAGAAGCACTCGAGTTGAGCTATTACGGAGCGAGTGTGATACACCCCAGAACGGTGAAACCTCTTCAAAACCTAGATATTCCTTTGACCGTAAGAAGCTTTGTTGATTTAACTGCGAAGCAAACAAGGATCGCTCGTTTCCCAGGACAGACACCATCATTTCCGATGTATATCTCCAGGCCCAATGTAACCCGTTTGTCAATCGGACCTTCTGATCAGTCTTTTGTCGGGGAGGATCACCTTAGCTCTGTCTTTGGTGCTTTAGATGATGCGGGCATACATGTTAGAATGATGCAGAATTCAGCTGTACAGTTTGACATCATCTTTGACACAAACGAAGACAGGGAGACAAAGTTGATTGATCAATTGGGTGAAGCTGTTTGGGCTAAAGCTAAGAGAGGTCTTGAATTGCTCACGGTGAGGCATGGCTCAGATGAGTTGGTCGAAAAATTGACTGCGAAAAGGACGGTCTTGATGGAACAAAAAAGTCCATCGACCGTAAGGAGGCTGCTGGCTTAGTTAGTATTCGTCTTCGTTAAAGAAGAAGTCCTCTTTCGAGGGATAATCAGGCCAAATATCCTCAATGGTGTCATAGTTTTCACCATCATCTTGAAGACCCTGAAGGTTTTCGACTACTTCAAGGGGCGCTCCTGTACGCATTGCGAAATCAATTAGCTCGTCTTTTGAAGCGGGCCAAGGTGCGTCCTCTAGGTAAGAGGCTAATTCTAGTGTCCAATACATTCGTTTCTATTTGTGTCTTGTTTGCACAAGGATTACAGCGCGCAAAAGTAACCGAATCTCTATAATTTGCAAGTTTTCCATGCAATTTCTTCAGTTTCTGTTAAATATGACAACAATCTAGCGGTTGTAAACAGCAAATCGGACAGTCGGTTGAGGTATTTTATCAGCTCTGGATTAACCTCTTCTTCACGGGATAGCCCAACACACCTGCGTTCAGCTCTTCGGCAAACAGCTCTTGCGATGTGAGCGTCTGCAACTGCTGGATGTCCTCCAGGAAGTAAAAAGTTTTTTAAAGCTGGCATTTTTTCATCAGCCATGTCCATCCAATCTTCAAACTTTTTGATGGCGTGTTCGGATAAATTTGGAAGTTTGTCTCGCATGTTTGAATCCTTTGTTGCAAGGTGAGATCCAATCGTAAACAGTTCCGCCTGAATTTCTCTAAAAAACACAGTGTTTTTTGACATTGCTTCATGCTCAATGAGCTTTCCGATGAAGGAGTTAAGCTCATCGACAGTTCCATAAGCCTCTATTCTAAGGTCGTCTTTTGGGACGCGGGTGCCTCCAAAAAGACCTGTTGTTCCATCATCACCTGTTCTTGTATAAATGCGCATGAAACGAAGCTACGTAGATTATCTTGCGCATTAATGAATGAAGCGAAGAAAAAGCAAAGGCGGTATGACAATGCCTATATGCGCATGGCTGATGAGTGGGCTAAACTTTCACATTGCACACGGAAGAATGTTGGTGCATTGATTGTGAAAGACAGGATGATTATCTCTGATGGATACAACGGAACACCGAGTGGGTTTCCAAATGTATGTGAAAATTCTGAAGGAGATACCCACTGGTATGTTCTTCACGCAGAGGCAAATGCAATCACAAAATTAGCTCGAAGTCTTAATTCAGCTCAAGGTGCCACACTCTATATCACACTTTCCCCGTGCCGTGATTGTGCAAAGCTCATCCTTCAATCTGGTATTTCTCGCGTTGTTTACAAACAAGAGTACAAAGACACTAGCGGAATTGAATTCTTGGACAAGTCTTTGGTTAAAACTGAACTTCTCGATGTCTCAGAGTAAGCAGCCGCTTGTGATCGCAATTGCCCTTGCGCTTGGACTCATCTTAGGTAAGGGATGTGAGGACACCTCGGGCAGCAACGCCCGAGTGGGGTCACGTATTTCTCACATTTTAGATCAAATTGAGGTGCTGTATGTTGATTCCATCAATCGAGAGGCCCTTGTAGATGCAGCGGTTGAGGCAATTGTAGATGAGCTCGATCCCCATACTTATTATTTCTCTCGATCAGAGTTGGAGGATATGGCTGCGCCAATGGAGGGAAACTTTGAGGGCATAGGTGTAGAGTTCATTATTCAAAATGACACTTTAATTGTTGTCAAAGCGATTGCTGGTGGTCCATCTGAACAAGCTGGCATTAGGTCGGGAGATCGAATTGTGAGAGTTGAGGGTGAGGAGATTTCAGGAGTAGACCTTACGAACAAAAGAGTTATGGAACTTTTAAAAGGAACTCGTGGTACTCAAGTTGGTTTAAGTCTTTTATCAGGAACCTCAGATGACGAATACAATGTCACAATTGTAAGAGACAGAATCCCCATTCACAGCGTGGTTGCATCTTTCATTGTTGAAGAGCATGTTGGATACATCAAGGTCATTCGATTTTCCGCGACTACAGCTGCTGAATTTGCTTCAGCCATGGGTGGGTTAGCGCTTGAGGGTGCCACTTCTGTCATTGTTGATCTTAGATCTAACGGTGGTGGATACATGAGCGCTGCAACTGACATGATTGACAGGTTTTTAGACCAAGGGCTCGGAATTGTTTATACTGAGGGCAACGCCTCTCCTCGTCGAGACTACAAATCTAAGTATGATGGCGAATACAGAGATTGGCCCATGGCAGTTTTGATCGATGAGAACTCGGCGTCTGCCAGTGAAATTTTTGCTGGTGCGATGCAGGATAACGACAGAGGACTTATTGTGGGCCGTCGGTCGTTTGGAAAAGGACTCGTGCAAGAGGAATTTGAGGTTCCAAACTCGAACGAAGGTTCCGGTGCATTGAGGCTGACTGTGGCGAGATTCTACACACCAAGTGGTCGAGCTATTCAAAAGCCATATGGCGAAGGTATTGATTACGAAAATGATTTTAAAGACAGGCTTGAGTCGGGAGAACTGTTTCTCAATGACAGTGTTCACACAACTGAGAGCACTGCGTATCTCACCTTATTTGGTAGGGAAGTCTTCGGTGGAGGTGGGATTACTCCCGATGTTTTTATACCGATGGATAGCTCTAGTGTAAACAGGGCTTTAGCAGAATTAATTTGGACTGGTGTTTTAAGAGACGCAGCTTTTCAATGGGTAGATGACCACCGGGGAGAAATGGTTTTGCAAACTTCCTCAAATTGGCTTGACTCTCAGACGGGAGGATTGGCTGCAATAAAGAGGGTGGCGGAAGATCAAGGAACAGCTTGGCCTAATAATTCAACTCAAAAAGGAAGGGACCAAATTGAACTAATTTTAAGCCGATTTTATGCGCAAGTGGCTAAGAATTTGTACGGAGACAACGAATATTACAAAGTTCTCATTTCAGGCGATGATTTTACAGAACGCGCACTTTATGAATTGTTACAAAATGACAGGTTCAAGGTGCGAGATGGAGGAGTATATTTGCTCTACAATGATTCCACGAATCAATATTTAAATCTTTAATAAATCCTACAAAATGGCTTTTGAATTACCTAACTTACCTTACGCTTACGATGCGCTCGAGCCGCATATTGACGCGAGAACTATGGAAATCCATCATGGAAAGCACCACGCAGGTTACACTGCGAAGTTGAATGCTGCGGTTGCTGGGACACCTTTAGAGGGTTCTTGCATTGAAGATCTACTTTCGAACAACATGGACAACGCTGCAGTTAGAAATAACGGGGGTGGATTTTACAACCACACTTTATTTTGGAATTCAATGTCTCCCAATGGTGGAGGTGAGCCAGAAGGTGAACTCGCTGCCGCGATTGTTTCTTCATTTGGATCTTTCGACGCTTTTGTCACAGAGTTCTCTAAAGCTGCTGCAACTCGTTTTGGATCTGGTTGGGCATGGCTTTGTGTATGTGATGACGGAAAACTCACCGTTTGTTCTTCTGCAAACCAAGACAATCCCATGATGCCGGGCATCGGTTGCGGGTGTTTACCTATTATGGGCATTGATGTTTGGGAACATGCATACTACCTCAATTACCAAAACC